>OFDN01000011.1_pt1 | contig 292092 bp, 242 predicted proteins | sample 1520971 | NCBI WGS metagenome assembly OFDN01 (sample SAMEA94257418, study PRJEB24077) | hot springs metagenome | biome: Aquatic biome; feature: Geographical feature; material: Water | place: India | collected 2012-06-12 | depth 5 m
GCCCGGCAGGCGAGGGCGCCGGCCGGACAGGTGACAGCCGAGGCGGCTGTCCCACGGTGGGGCGGTGTCCAGATGCGCCCTCAGGGTCCTGTTCGCCCAGTCGGGACTTGCAGGCCGGGCCAGCGGGCCGATTCTCCGCGCGCCATGTCGAATTCTGCCGACCGCAAGTCACCGCTGTCCGACCCGTTGCTGATCCTGATCGCCGCCCTGCTGCTGGTGGCACTGGGAGCCACCATTTACTTCTCCGGCAGCCGGCCGGCAGAGCAGTTCGCCCACGAACCGGCCGCCCGGCCGCGTCCGATCATCACCAACGACACCCGGGTGGTGATGTTGACCAGGGAGGTGGCCAAGGCTGGGGCACACGGCGCGGCGGCGACTCCGGTGGCGGAAGCGCCCAAGGCGGAGGCCAATCCGGCTCCGGCCGAAACCAAGCCGGCCGAAGCGGCGCCGGTGGCGGCCACCGCCGCGGCCCCGGTGGTCAAGGCGACGGCTGACGGAAAAGTGAAGGGCAAGGTCGTGCTCAAGGGCACGCCGCCGGCGGAGAAGCCGATTGGCGCGCTCAAGGCGGATGCGAACTGCGGCAAGGCCAACGCCGCCGCCCAGGTCACGACCCGCAACTACGTGGTCGGAGCCGACGGGGGGCTGGCCAACGCGCTGATCAGCGTGAAGCAGGGGCTGTCCGGGTCATTTCCGACGCCTTCGACCAAGCCGCTCATTGATCAGGTGGGCTGCATGTATGAGCCCTTCATCAGCGCCGTAATGGCCGGGCAGAAGTTCGACATCCGGAACTCGGATGCCTTCATGCACAACGTCAACGCCACGGCCAAGGCGAACAAAGGGTTCAACTTCGCCCAAGCCAACGCCGGGCAGGTGAACGAGAAGGTCTTCGACAAGCCCGAGATGGTGCGGCTCGCGTGCAACGTGCACCCGTGGATGATCGCCTATCTGCATGTGGTCGAGCATCCGTTCTTCGCGGTGACCGATGCGAAGGGTGAGTTCGAGCTGCCGGCCGGACTGCCGCCAGGGAAATACACGGTGGAGGTCGCGCACCTGAAGGCCGGCAACCAGACCTTTGAAGTCGAAGTCGGCGCCGGGAAGGGCGCCGAGGCGGTGGTGGAACTGGCGGTGAAGTGACCAGCCCCACAGTGCAAATGTTTGCCGGGCGCCCTTCCGGGCGCCTTTTCATTTTGCTTCAGCTGCGGCCGCGGGCCGCCAGGCGAGGAAGCGCAGGCGGACCATTCGCCGACCGTTGAACTCCTCAACTTGGGGCACCGCGGCGACGTCGAACGTGCCGGTGGGAACGGGCAGTCCTTCGGTCACGGCGCCCCACCACAGCGCGTCCACCTGGGCGACCCCGTCGGTGATTCGGAAGCGCCAGTGCTGCTGGCCGCGGCCCAGTTTTTGCGGGCTGAGAGCATTGGTGACCGACGGGATGCAGATCTGGATGGCCGGATTCTGCTGGCCGAACGGGGCGAGCTTCTGGAGTTCGGTGACAGCCTCAATGGTCAGTTCGCGCAGGGGCACGATGGCGTCGAGGCGGAGTTCGGGAATCAGCGTGTCGTTGCCGAGGCTGCGTTTGGCGACCTCATTGAGACGCTGGCGAAAGGCGTCCACCTTGTCCGGTTGGATGGTGACGCCGGCGGCCATGGCGTGCCCGCCGTGGCGGACAAGCAGGTCGTCGCATTCCCGCAGGGCGGCGGCGAGATCAAAGCCGGCGACGCTGCGGCCGGAACCGCGCCAATGCTCGTTGTCGCCCCCGAGAATGATGGTGGGGCGGTAGAACTCCCGCAGCACTCGGGAGGCGACGATGCCGACCACGCCGATGTGCCAGTGAAGGTGTCCCTCGACGATCACGAAGTGTTCCTCGGGCCGGAACTTGGACCGGACCACCCCCACCGCGTCGTCGGCCATCTGCTTCTCGATGGTCTGGCGTTCGCGGTTGGTGGCGTCGAGGGCTTGGGCAATGGGCAGCGCAGTCGCCTCGTCCGGCGCCAGCAGCAGGTCAAGCGCCGCCTCCGCGGTTTCCAGCCGCCCCGCGGCGTTGAGGCGCGGGCCGAGCTGGAAGCCGACCTCGTAAACGCCGATGGGCGAGCGGGTCTGGGAGACTTCCTTGAGCGCGACGATGCCGGGCCGGCGGGTGGTCTCCAGCCGCTGCAGGCCGGCGGTGACCAGGATGCGGTTTTCGCCGACCAGCGGGACGAGGTCCGCAATGGTGCCGAGGGCCACCAGGTCGAGGTGTTCCTTGAGGTCGGCGCGATCGAACGCGGCGAGTCCGAGGGCGCGGCCGTGTTTCAGGACCGCATGCAGGAGCTTGAAGGCAAGTCCGGCCGAACAGAGCTCGCGGAAGTTGGGGGCTTCGGGGGCGGCGCGCTGCGGGTTGACCAACGCCACCGCCAGCGGGGCGGGATCGCTGACCTGGTGATGGTCCAGCACCAAGACGTCCACTCCCTGGTCACGGAGCCAGGCAATTTGGCTGACCGCGGTGGACCCGCAGTCCACGGCGAGCAGCAGGTTGACCTGGAAGCGTCCGAGGCAGTTCTCCACGCCAGCTTGGCTCAGGCCGTAGCCTTCATCCATGCGGTGCGGGAGGTAGTGGTGAACGGTCCAGCCCAGGGCGGTCAGGCCGGTTTCGAGAATCGTGGTGGCGGTGACGCCATCGACATCGTAATCGCCGAAGATCACCAGCGGTTCGCGGGCGGCGCGGGCGGCGAAGAGCCGCTCCACCGCGACCGCCATGTCGGGGAGCAGGAAGGGGTCCGCGAGGGCCTTGAGGCGCGGTTCGAGGAACGTGCCGGCGCGGGCCGGATCGGTGTGGCCCCGGTTGACGAGGCACTGGGCGAGGAGCGGACTGACTTTGAGCTGTTCGGAGAGCGGACGGGCAAGCAGCGGCTGGGATTCGGCGACGAGCCAGCGGTGCTTCATGGCGCGTTCTCCGCCGCGTTGGTGCGCCGTTCGAGCCGGCCGAGGATGATGGAACCGATCATGGAGGTGAGGATAATCCCCACCACGAAGCCGAGCGAGACATTGGTCAGCTGGTCGCCGAGCCACTGCTTGAGCCAGTGCTCGCCGAGCATCTTGGCCCCGATGAACACCAGCACCAGGGCGAGCCCGTATTTGAGCAGGCTGAAATAGCCCATCATGCTCGCCAGCACGAAGTAGAGGGACCGCAGCCCGAGGATGGCGAAGACGTTGGACGTGAACACGAGGAACGGATCCTTGGTGACGCCGAAAATCGCCGGGATGGAGTCCAGGGCGAACACCACGTCGGTCGTCTCGACCATGACCAGCACCAGGGCCAGCGGGGTCAGCAGGGTGCGGTTCTCGTGCCGGACCACGAAGCTCTCGCCCTCGAACTTATGCGTCATCGGGAACAGCCGGCGGACCAGCTTCACGGCGGGGTTCTTGTCCGGCTCCACCGAGTCGTCATTGCCGCTGGCGCGGAACATCTTGAACCCGGTGTAGATCAGAAACGCCCCCATCAGATAGAGCGTCCAGTGGAACTGGGCGATGAGCGCGGCCCCGGCGAGGATCATCACGCCGCGCATAAACAGCGCCCCGATGATGCCCCAGAAAAGGACCCGGTGCTGCCATTCCGACGGGACCGCGAAGTAGCGGAAGATCAGCGCGATCACGAACACGTTATCCATCGAGAGCGACACCTCGACGAGGTAGCCGGTGATGAAGGTGGCCGTGTCGCCCGGTTGCCAGTTGGCGATCGCGCGGGGGGCGACAAAGAAGGCGAAGCCGAACGCGCAGGCGGCCCAAATCGCGGTCCAGGTGAGCGCCTCGCGAAAGGTGACCTTGCGGCTGTCACGGTGAAAGACCCCGAGGTCCAGCGCGAGTGCAATCAGCACGAACGCGGTGAACGCAATCCAATGGGCGGGCGACTTGTCAGCAGGCACGGTGACGGGAGCGTGACGCAGAATGCCCCGGTCCGCTAGCCGGCTGTGTCAACTTTTCGCCCGTTCAGACGTTGTCCCGGGCCGGGCCGTCGGCCGCCTCGGCTTCCTGTTGGAGCAGGATTTCGCTCACCGCGACCGGGTCCGCCGACCAGCGCCGGGCCAGCAGCACCACGCGGTCGGTGTTCTGCTGGTCCGGGGAGATTTCCCCGTAGGCCGGCGGTTCCGCCTCCTCGCCATAGGGCCGGCAGTGCAGGCCCAGGAGCCGTTCCTCAATGGTCATGGTTCCCTGATTCCACTGGGTCGTGCCGGCCCAGGCATACGCCCGGACCACGCTGCCCACCTTCAGACGCGCCCAGCCATGGAAGCTGAGCACGCGGTCGCAGAGGAAAAGCTGCACCTCGCCGATGGCGGCGGAAAAACCTGTCAGGAAACGGAAGGCTTCATCCACATCCTGGCTGGGATCGGGGACCGAGGCCCCGATCACCAGGGTCCAGCCGTCCACGGGTGGGGCCACGAAGAACCGCCGCTCCCGGCTGCGGGCCAAGGCGTCGGACCAGGCCGGGCCGGCCTCGTCGGGCAGGCCCAGGAGCTCACGGATGGCGACCGTGTTGGAGGACTTCACGGCCAGCCACCGCGGCGGCATCTGGAACGGCACCGCCTTGCGCCGGGCGGAGGTCAGCGGGGACAGCGGGTCGAGGCCGCGCCCGGCCCGGCGCATCGCGCGCAGGTGGCGCCGGTAGATGAAGACGAAGAACACCAGCAGTCCGACCACGGCGCCCAGCGATCCGAGCAGGCCAATGACAACGGGGTCCATTTGCCCGAGAGTTAGGTGCAGAATCGGACCGGTGGCAAGGGCGCCGCGGCGGTCCACGGTTTATTCCGGCAAATGCCCCTTTGACGTTCCCGGCCGGCTTTCTAGGGTTCGCGGCGCTGAGCCGTTCGCTTTCCAAACCGTTTTCCGCAACATGAATTTCCCCACTCCCCGTCGTGAATTCCTCGCCGCACTCGCGGCTGCCGTGGCCCTGGTCGCCGGTTGCAAGCCCGCCGAGTCCGGCAGTGGCGGGAGCGGTGGCACGGCGGCCGGCGGTGCGGACAAGATCGTGATCGGCGAATTTGCCTCGCTGACGGGCAAGGAAGCGGCCTTTGGCCAGTCATCCCACAAGGGCACCGAACTCGCCATCGAGGAGCTCAACAAGGCCGGCGGTGTGCTGGGCAAACAGCTCCAGCATCTGGTCGAGGACAACCGCTCCACCGCGGGCGAGTCGGCGACGATCGTGAAGAAGTTCATCAGCCGCGACAAAGTCGTCGCCGTTCTGGGCGAAGTCGCTTCCGGCCGGTCGCTGGAGGCCGCCCCGATCTGCCAGCAGGCGGGCATTCCGATGATCTCGCCGTCCTCCACCAACCCCAAGGTGACCGAGGTGGGCGACTTCGTGTTCCGGGTCTGCTTCATCGATCCTTTCCAGGGCAAGGTCATGGCCGATTTCGCGGCCAAGACGCTGAAGGCGAAGAAGGTGGCCATCCTCTCCGATGTGGCGTCCGCCTACAGCGACGGTCTGACGAAGTTCTTCCGCGAAGGGTTTACTGCCGCGGGCGGCCAAATCGCCTTGGAGCAGAAATACGCCGGTGGCGACAAGGATTTCAAAGCCCAGCTCACCGCCATCAAGGCCGCGGGCGTCGAGGGGATTTTTGTCCCCGGCTACTACAACGAGGCGGGTCTCATCGTGGCCCAGGCCCGGCAGTTGGGCATCACCGTGCCGCTGTTCGGCGGTGACGGCTGGGAGGCGCCCGAGCTGATCCAGATCGCCGGGGCGCAGGCGCTGGAGAACACCTTTTACTCCACGCACTACTCCCCGGAGGCGGCCGACCCGAAGGTCCAGGCCTTTGTGGCGGCGTTCAAAGCCAAGTTCAACGGCGAGGTGCCCGATGCGATGGCCGCGCTCGGCTATGATTCGGCGATGGTCCTGGCTGACGCGATCAAGCGCGCCGGCTCAACCGACGGGGCGAAGGTCCGGGCGGCCTTGGCGGCGACGAAGGACTTCCCCTGCGTGACCGGCAAGACCACCTTGGATGCCAAGCGAGATGCCTCCAAATCCGCCGTCATCATCACGGTGAAGGAGGGCAAATTTAAGTATCTTCAGACGGTCGAACCCTGAGTGGATCGGTTCACCCGTTGGACGCCGCCGGCTCTGGGCTGCCTTCCGGCGGGATGTTCAGCTCGCCTTCCCACCGAGCCATCACGGCGGTCGCCAGGCAGTTGCCCACCAGGTTCACCGTGGTGCGGGCCATGTCCATGAGTTCGTCCACGCCGATGATCAGGATGATGCCTTCCAGCGGCAGGTCGAAGGTGACCAGCGTGCCGGCCAGGATGACCTGCGAGGCGCGCGGAATGCCCGCCATGCCTTTGCTGGTGAGCATCAGGGTCAGGACGATGGCAACCTGCTGGCCGATGCTGAGGTCCACCTTGGCCGCTTGGGCGACAAAGACCGCGGCGACGGCCAGGTAAAGGGTTGAGCCGTCCAAGTTGAAGGAATAGCCCATCGGCATGACGAACGAGACGATCCGCTTGGGAATCCCGAACGAAATCAGGCGCTTCATCGCATCCGGCAGGGCCGCGTCGGAGGAGGTGGTGGTGAAGGCGAGCAGGATAGGTTCCCAAAGCAGCCTGAGGAAACGTTTCACCGGCACGCGTGCCCAGAGTGCCACGGGCAGGAGAACCGTCAGGCAAAACACCGCGAGTGCTGCGTAAAGCGTGAGGATCAGCTTGCCGAGATTGAGCAGCACGCCGAGTCCGCTGTGGCCCACCGTGTAGGCCATCGCCGCGCCGATGCCGAGGGGGGCGAACTTCATGACGATACCGGTGAACTTGAACATCACCTCGGTCAGCGACTCGCACCAGCGGAGCATGAAGTCGCGGTGCATGTTTTCGACCTGCGCCAGGGCCACCCCGAACATCAGCGCAAAAAAGACGACCTGCAGCACGTCGTTGCTGGCGGCGGCCTCAAAAAAGCTCTTCGGGACGATGTGTTCCACAATCCCGGCCAGCGTGACCTTGTTGGCGGTCACCTTGTCCGCGGCCCCGGCTGCCGGAAGCGTCAGGCCGACGCCGGGTTGAGTGAGATTGACGGCGACCAGTCCGATGACCAGGGCGAGCGTGGTGACGACCTCGAAGTAAAAAATCGCCTTCAGGGCAAGCCGGCCGACGGCCTTCAGATCATCGCTGTGGCCCGCGACGCCGACTACCAGGGTGCCAAACACGAGCGGCACCAGGATGCACTTGATCATCTTGAGGAAGATGTTCGAGACAACCTTGAGGTGCTGGGATTGCTCCGGAAACATCACACCGATGAGCACGCCCAGAACCATCGAGATGAAGATCCACTGGGTGAGGGAGATTCGCCGGAGGAACTGCCACATAGCGGCGCGGAGCATGGCGATTTCGTGCCACCTGTCCCAGCCCTTTGCAGGGGAGATTTCGGCGGAATTGCCGGTGCCAGTCGGAGGACGGGCGGCTAAGGTTGCCCCATGCCGCAGCCGTCACATCCGGACGAACAGACTGTCATCGCCGCCACCCGGGAATGGCTGGAAAAGGCGGTCATCGGGCTCAACCTGTGTCCGTTCGCCAAGGCGGTGCAGGTGCGGAACCAGATCCGCTATTGTGTCAGCGCGGCCGAGACCGAGGAGCAGTTGTTGGCGGATCTGCGGTCCGAATTGCAGTTTCTGCATTCAGCCAATCCGGAAACGGTGGAGACGACCCTGCTGATGGTTCCCCGGATGTTCGCGGATTTCCTCGAGTTCAACTCGTTTCTGGATTCCGCCGAGGCGTGCCTCGATGAACTGGGACTGGTCGGTGAGATCCAGATCGCCAGCTTCCATCCGGCCTACCAGTTCGCCGGAACCGAGGTGGACGACGTGACCAATTTCACGAACCGCAGTCCTTTCCCGACACTGCATCTGCTCCGGGAAGCCAGCTTGGAAGCAGCCCTGAAGTCGTTTCCCCGGCCCGAAGGCATCTACGAGGAAAACATGGCCACGATGCGTCGCCTGGGGCCCGAAGGATGGAAACGGCTTTGGATCAAGGGCTGACCGGCCCGGCTTCGCGCACCGTGCCAAACACGCAGGCCTCGTGTTTGTTGGCGCAAAGATGGGTCAGATACCAGTCGTCCGACCACGCGGGCAATTCCGCCTTGAGGCGATCCAGCTTCGGATGATCCCCGACCCGCAGCTTGATGGTGACTACAAAGTGTCGCATCCACCGCCGCCGCGCCCATTCCAGCACCAGCTCAATGCTCCGTTCCGGTGCCGCGATCACATCGCAAACGAGCCAGTCCACCGGCCGCGAAGGCTCATAGCCAAAGGCATCGCCGCGGACAAACGTGACGGCGGGGTCATTCATCAGGTCGTCGCGCAGCGGCGACCGGTCCACCGCAATGACCTGCGCGCCGCGCTGTCGGGCAACCCAGGTCCATCCGCCCGGTGAGGCGCCCAAGTCCACGCAGACCTCGCCCGGCTGAATCCGCCGTCCGAATCGGAGTTCCGCCTCGACCAGCTTGGCGAAAGCCCGGCTGGGGGCGGATTTATCGTTCGGCACGAAGACCTCACCGTTGGTGAATGGAGAAATCCAATGCCGGAGTCTCGTGGGTTCGGGTGACCGGCAGATGGACAGCCATCCGCCTTCCGGAGAGGTGAGCAGTAACTGGACAAAACATTCGTCTTCTGTGAAAGCGCCCTCGCGAGCGCTGACCGTCCGCAACAACCGCCGCCGATGTTTGCCCAGTTGTTCCAGCAACACCTCGCGGATCAGGCGGCACCGGTTTTCCCCGGCGTTGGGCGGAGGCAAGTTCGCGTTGCCTAGTTCGGAAATGCCGGGCGGGCGGTATTGTCCCTCCAGCCGTTCGGAATGCTGCGCCCGCGCGCCAATCCCTGCGGCTTTCCGGACATGATACAGCGGTGCCACGAAGAGACGCCATTGGACGGCGCCGGCCAGGTGTTGATCAAGCAACTCCATGAGCTCCTTGGCCCACATGCCTACGGAGCCCGCAGAAATTTCAACCGCGTTGGGCAATAGCTGACGGCACAGTGCCCAACGGCTCCGCAAATTGATCGGGCCCGTCGTCGCCAAAACTCCCGGCGAGACCAAAGTGAGTGCGGTCTTTTCGCGTCCCGCTTCTGCAATCAAACCCTCGTCATCACCATTCGCGCTGAGGAACAGATAGTGAGGGTGTGATTGGGGGCAGTGCATTGGCGCACTCACTGCGGTGGGACTGGAACAATTCTGAAAAAGGACTCTGCTGGGGCAGCGACCTGAAACAACGTCATGCGGCCCCCTGTTCCTTTGAGGGTTCCTGAAACGGCCGTCCAATCCGGGTTGGTGAGCCGCGAGGCACGTTCAACCCGATACGACTCGCTTGTCTTGGATTCCCAACCGATTTCAACAGCCGGTTGGATTTCCGCCTGCGGCAGGACCATGGGTTCGGACTCGATGCTGATTGCGTCAAAATGGATTCCATCGCACCCGCCGGCCCCAATGGCGACCAAGAGGGATTTGCCTGCCGCTACATCACCGGAAACCAAAGTGTAGGAGGCGCTTACGTCCACGAATTGTCCGGCCACCAGGTCGTTGGGGACCTTCGCGGTGATGATTACAAACCCACCCGCCGACAGAATTATGTCAGCGCCTCCCCAGCCCAGTTGGCCGGCGGCTGACTTCGGCCGACCAGCCTTGGCACGCAAGGTGTATCGGAACCCCGGCTCCGCCCGCGAAGACAGTTGTTGAAAGACGGAGCTGCCGAACTTCAGGAACAGCGAGTTCTGTCCCCCAGGCAGGCTTGCGAACTCCGCATCGGCAGCCGCGCCAACCTTGGTTGCCATCGTTCCAACTTCGCCTTCGGCGACCCAGTCAGGGACTGGATCGGTCAACTGAAATCCCAAACTGTCAGGTGGTTCCGCCGAAAAGGAATAGTGGCCAATTAGCAGCCTTCCGGTGGCTCCGAAATGAACCGTATTGTTTCCGGACAAATCTTCGAACGAAGCATTCCTGATCAGGTGGGAGGTGCCGGCTGAAACTTCCCGGGAGCCAATGAATGCAACCATTGCTAGAATTTGGACATGCCTCATTGGCGGTGGTTAACCCAGCTGGATCGCGGAAACAAGTGACTTGGAGCCTACCGCCCGGGAATTCCCTGAAGAAACGCGATCAGGTCGCGCAGGTCTTGGGGGGATCTGCCGGCTTCCAGCCCTTCCGGCATGAGCGAACGGCTGCCGGCTTCCAGTTTGGTCACGGACTTCCGCGGCAAGGTCACCTCCTGGTTGCCGGCGAGCTGAAGCACGATGGTGTCGGCGTTCTGGGCCTTCAGCAGGCCGGTCCGGGTCTCACCGTCGGCGGTCTCGACGGTGTAGGCCACGAAGCCCGGGTTGATCGCCATGTTCGGGTCCAAAATGTTGGAAAGCAGGTCTTCCACGCTCCGGTGCGCGACCCCCGACAGATCGGGACCCACCCGCTGCCCCAAGCCGCCGCTGACGTGACACTGGGCACAATTGTCGCCGAAGACTTTTCGGCCGCGTTCCACGTCGCCTTGGGCGGGCAGTTTGGCGAGCCACTCTTCCACGATCGACTTGCGGTTCGAATACTCCTCGTCGCCCATGAACTTGCCGGCGCGGGTCCGGATTTCGGCGGTGCCACCACGGAGCAACCTGCGCCGCTGTTCCAGGTCAAGGTTGAGTTCACCCACCGTCAGTGTCCCGGCCTCCAAGGCCGAGACCAGGGCGTCGTGGAAGCCTCGGCGGTCCAGCAGCAGGTTGAGCACGGGGCCGCGCAACTCGGGGCCAAACGTGCGCCAACGCCCGACCAGCTCTGAACCCAGCTCCGGCTCACGAGACCGGCGCAACTCGGCCAGGGCTGCCTGCTGGACCACGACCGGCTCGCGGGCGTCTATCAGTGCGAGCAGCGCTTCTGTCAGTTCCGTGGCCGAACCAAGGCCAAGCAGCCTGATGTCCGCGACCCGCTCCGCCGCCGGGCGGCTGACATTGGCGGCACCCGCACGGGCGAGCACCAGGGCCTCGGTTTGGTGAATGTTCTCCGGCAGCCCCAATGCCCGTGTCAGCAGCCACAGGGCACGGAGTTCAGTGCGGGTGGCATGGGTGAAGCGTTCCTCCAGTTGGCGCGCAGCGGACTCGGTCACAACGGGCTTGGAGCCGCCCCGCTCGATTCCGGCGGCCAGTCCTTCCCAGACTGCGGAAACGAGTTCGGCTTGGTTGCTGGCGTGAAGGTTCGCGGCGAGTTCGATCAATTGCGAAAGGTCTTCCTGTGGTCCACCCGCACGGGCGCCGATGAGGTCCGCGAGTTCCCTCATCCCATCGATCGCGGCCGGCGCCCCGCCTTGAGCCCACGTCGGATTGGTCAGGAGTCGCCGGACGAAGGCGGCACCGAATTCGGGCCGCAGAGACGACAAGATGGCCCGCCGGGTCCAAATGTATCCGTGATCCCGACGCCAGAGTTCCGCGAGGGCTTCCACGACCGCAGGCTCATTGATGGCGCCCGCCGCAATCGCGGCAACGAATCGGACTCGCGGTTGTGAATCCTTGGTTCGGGCCACGATCGCGCTGGCCAGTGTGCGGTTGGTGGCGGACGGAACTTCGGCGAGCCACAGGGCGTTCTCCCGGTTGCCCGGATGGGTGTCGCCGAAAGCACGGAGGATTTCCTCGCTGCGAAGCTGGCCCAGCCCATGGAGCGTCCAGAGCGCGTGCAGGCGTCCCAACGCCCGCGGACTTTCGGTGGCCAGCTTGCGGAGCGGGGCGACGGCGGTCGGAGAACGGCGCTCGATGAGCAGGCGTTGGGCGGTGAGACGGACCCATTGGTTGTCATCGCCCAGCGCGCTGATGAGGGCCGATTCGCCGACCTTTGCCAGCTTGGGCCAGCTCGGCTTGCCGGAGTTTTTCGGGGCGATCCGGTAAATGCGTCCGCGGTCCTGTCCGGCGCGGAGGTCCTGCTTCTCGCGTAACTTCGCCGGAATGTAGTCCGGGTGCTCGATGACCTCGCGCTGCATGTCGAGCAGGTAGAGCGCGCCATCCGGGCCGGTTTCCAAGCCCACCGGGCGAAAGCTGCCGTCGCGGCTCGCGAGAAATTCACGGGACTGTTCGTCGTCGGCGCGGGAGGCACGGAAAATTGGTCCGTCCGGGAGCAACACGTCCCGGTGGACCAGATTGCCCACGACATCGCACACAAACACCGAGCCGCGGAGTCCGTCGGGGAACAGTGCCGAGGCCACCCGGCCCATGCCGCCCGCGGCGCTGAAATTCCCCGCCTGTTCGGGATGGTTGGGGCGGGTGACCGCGGTCGAGATCGGGAAGATCCGGGCCATCTCCCCGTGGTCGGAAATAGAGGCCGTCAGCGGAACCGGTGGGAAGCCGGGAAAACGCCCGGCGTGGCGCCGGCTCAGAAACCGGTGCTGCAGGTGGTCAATGTTGTAGGTGGTGAAGGCGCGGCCGAAATCGTCGAACACGAGGCCGAAACCGCCGCCGGTCCGGCCCGTGCGTTCGGCCACGCCGGTTTCCGGGGAGAACGCGAAGTCGTCGTCGCCCAAGGGCAGTGTAATTTCGGAACGTTTGGCCGACCGGAGCGTGCCGCCGTTGCCGCCGTTGGCGGCATGAATCCGGTTGTCGAGGCCGTATCGCAGGCCGTTCGCGAGGCTGTCGGAAACGCCCCGGGTGAGTCCGCTGAAGAGAATCTCCCGGACATCCGCCGATCCATCTGCGTCGGTGTCGCGCAGGTAAATGATCTCCGGGGCGGCGATCACGATGACGCCATCGCGCCACGGCGTGACGCTGGTCGCGTAGCTCAAGTCCCGGGCAAAGACCGTGGACCGGTCCGCACGACCATCACCGTCCGTATCCGCCAACTGCCGGATGGTGCTGCCGACCCTTCCGTTTTCGCCGACACCGTAAGGATAGTCCCGGCACTCGGCGACAAAGGCGCGTCCGGCGGCGTCCCAAGCGATGGCGACGGGGTCCACGACGTCGGGTTCGGCCGCCCAGAGGGTCATTTCCAGCCGGGGATCAAGCTGGACCGAGGTTGGGTCGAACGTGAACCGGTTGGTTGTCTCTGCGACCGCGATGTCCGGGAGCATCGCTGCGCCCGCGAGCATGAACAGGGCGGCCACACGCGCGGTGCGTCGGTTACGGTCGGTGGGGCGGAGGCTGCGTGGGCCGCGGTCCATGTTCACACTCCGTGCAGAACCTGTTCGTAGAGTTCCACGTAATCGCGGGACTGCTTCTCCCACGAAAAATCGGCGGTCATGCCGTTGTGGCGGAAGTGTGCGAGGAGATCGGGCTCGCGGAAAAGGGCGTGGGCCTTGCGGATGGCATGGGCCAGGGCCGCGGCCGTGGGTTCGTGGAACTTGATCCCGGTGGCGCGCTCGGCGCTTTCGCGGACATCCACCACCGAATCGTCGAGTCCGCCCGTGGCCCGGACGATGGGCACCGTGCCGTAGCGGAGAGAGTAGAGCTGGTTCAAGCCGCACGGCTCGAACCGTGAAGGCATGAGGAAAAAGTCGGCCGCGGCCTCGATGCGTTGGGCGAGCGCGGCATCGAAGCCGACCTTCACCGCGACCGCTTGGGGATGCTTACGGGCCAGCTCCCGGAAGCCGTTTTGCAGTGCGGCATCACCCGAGCCGAGCAGCACGAACTGCTGGTCGAGTCCTTCGGTGAATCCCTGTTCCAAGGCCGCCAACACGAGGTCGGATCCCTTTTGGCCGGTCAGCCGGGATATCTTGGCGAACAGCGGCACGTCGTCCCGCAGGGGCAATCCCAGTTCGGCCTGGAGTTCGCGCTTGTCGGCGGCCTTGCCGGCAAGATGGTGAACGTCGTAGGCGTGCTTCAGGAACGGATTGGCCGTGGTGTTCCACTCCTCGTAGTCCACGCCATTGAGAATTCCCGTGAGTTCGTATTCCCGGCGCAGCAGCAGGCCCTCGAACCCGCAGCCGAACTCCGGGGTGCAGATTTCCCGGGCGTAACGGGGACTGACGGTGGTCAGGGCGTCCGCCAGCGAAAGGCCGGCCTTCAGGAAATTGAACTGGCCCCACGCCTCGGCGCTGTCGGGGTGAAACCAAGCGTCAGGCAGGTTGGCCAGCGACCATTGGCCCGGTGCGAACCAGCCCTGATACGCCAGGTTGTGGATGGTAAGGACGGTCTTTGGCGGTTGCGGCCAGGCGCCGGTGGCCCGGGCATGTTGCAGGAGCATGGGCAGCGGCCCGGTCGGCCAGTCGTGGACATGCACAATCTGCGGCGGGCGGGGCAGGTGACGGGCGAGGACGAGGGCCGCCTTGCAAAAGAACAGGTAACGGGCCGCGTTGTCCGCGTAATCCACCTGGTTCTCATTGTAGATCCCCGCCCGGTCGAAGAAGTGCGGCTGGTCCACAAACCAGATCGTCAGACGAGGCGTCACCTTCAGACGCCAGAATTCGCCGCCAACCGCGCCCGTGCCGAGCGGGACATCGAACCGCCAGTTGGCCGGCTGCAGTTCGGGATACCGGGCGCGGATGCCCCGGTAAAGCGGCGTGACCAGGTGAACTTCGTGACCGGCATGGGCCAGAGCCTTGCCGAGGGCGGCGACCATGTCCGCGAGCCCGCCCGTCTTGGAGAACGGGTGGAGTTCGCTGGCGACGTGGAGGAGCTGCATGGGCGAAGCTTCGCGAAGGCGTCGCCGCGGGAACAAGCCGGAAACGCGGATGGCCCGGAGGTCAGAGAAACGGGATGGCGCCCTTGATTTGGGTCAAGGTCGAGGTCGGGCTTTTGTTCACGCTGGGGGCGATGGCAAACTCAGGTCCGATGTCCGCTCCACAGGAAAACGAGTCCCTTGAAAACAAGGCCACCGTGTTCGAAGTGCTTGGTGGTCGCGCGGCCCTGCTGGAATTCTTGCGGCACTTCTACGCCGATGTCCGGCAGGACTCCATGATCGGCCCGATTTTCAACCGCCAGATCCATGACTGGCCAGCGCATCTAGAGAAGATCGCCGATTTCTGGGCGCTGCAGACCGGCGGACCGTCGGGCTATCGCGGTGGTTTCGGTGCGGCCCATCTGCGGCTCGACCTGGAAGAGGCTCACTTCCGGCGATGGCTCATGCTCTGGGAACTGAACTGCAAGTCGCGCCTGGATCCGGCGGCCGCCGCGTGGCTGATCGCGCGGGCGCACGAGCTGGCCGGTAACCTCCGCCGCCTGGTCGGTGGCAATCCTGGAATCCAGATCGGCCGGTGAGGCTCGGCTCAGGGGACCTTCAGTAGCTCTTCGGCATGGCGCCGGGCGGCGGTGGAGGCCCCGCCCAGCATGCGGGCCAACTCATCCACCCGCTCGTCGGATTCGAGTTTGCGAATGCGAGATTCGGCCCGGCCCGAGACCAGTTCCTTGGTCACGACATAGTGGGCATCGCCGGCCGCGGCCACCGGTGCGAGGTGGGTGATGCAGAGCACCTGATGCCGCTGGGCGATGCGGCGCATGCGCTGGCCCACGGCGCGGGCGGTTTCGCCGCCGATGTTCGCGTCCACTTCGTCGAAAATCAGCACCGGCACGGCGTCCTCGGCGGCGAGCACGGTCTTGAGGGCCAGCATGACCCGGGCGAGCTCGCCGCTGGACGCGATCGCCCGGAGCGGCCGGGCCGGTTCGCCCGGGTTCGGAGCGAACAGGAATTCGCAGAGGTCGCTGCCGGACGCGGTCAGGTCGGGTGCGTCGGTGAGCCGTATGTCGAACGAACTTTGGGGAAACCCCAGCCCGGCCAGTTCCTTGGCGACGGCCTTGGACAGCTTGGGAATCAGCTTGCGGCGGGCGGTTCCGAGCGCCTTCGCGGCGACGGCGAGGCGGGAGTCCGCTTCGTGGATGGCGCGGTCGAGGCGGGCCACTTCAGCGTCGCGACTCTCCAATGCGCTCAGGCGGGAGCGGGCCTCATCGGCGAAGGCCAGCACTTCGGTCAGCGTATTGCCGTATTTCCGCTTGAGGGTGTGGATGAGGCTGAGGCGCTCCTCGAGTTCGTTCAGACGCTCGGGTTCGATTTCAATGCGGTCCGCATATCGGGCGAGGCGGCTCTGCAGTTCCTGAAGCGTCGCGACGCCCTGTTCATGCAGTTCGGCCAGCTCCGCGCCCGTGGCATCGATGCGCCGAAGCTCGTGCAGGGATTTCCCCACGGAACTGAGCTGGGCCAGCACGGAGTCGTCGCTCTCCGACAGCGCGGCCAGGCTGTTTTGTGCCAGGGAAAGCAGGCGGGAGGAGTGGGTCGCCCGCGTGAATTCCGCCTCAACCTCGGTTTCCTCGTCGGCCCGGAGGTTGGCCTCCGTGATTTCCCGGACCTGGAAGCGGAGCAGATCAAGCTGCTGGGCGTAGATCCGTTCATCCACGATCAGCGCAGCCTTCTCGGACCGCAGCGTGTTGCGCTGCCGGAGCAGTTCCGCCAACGAATCGCGATTGGCCGTAAGCCCGCCAAAGGCGTCGAGGATGGACAGCTGTTTGGCCGGTTGGAGGAGCGACTGGTGCTCGTGCGGGCCGTGCAGATCGACCAGCAATTCGCCCAAGGCCGCCAACGTGGCGAGGGTGGTGGGCGACCCGTTCACGAACTGCCGGTTGGTTCCGGCGGCGGAAAACGAGCGCTTGAGGATCAGTTGGCCCTCTTCGTTCGGCTCCAGACCGTTCTCAGAAAGGAAAGATTCGATCGCCGCCTTAAGGGCCGGGACATGGAACGAGGCCTCCACGGTGCAGGCATCGGTCCCAGTCCGGATCAGCGAACGATCCGCTCGCTGGCCCAGCAGAAGATTGACGGCGCCCAGGATCACCGACTTGCCGGCGCCGGTTTCGCCGGTGACGGCGTTGAATCCCGGGGACAGCTCCAGCGTGAGGTCCGCCACCAGGGCCAAGTTCCGGATGCGCAGCGTGGTTAGCATCGTGCGCCCGATTTCCCCGAAATCCGCGGCCGATTGCCAACATCAATCTGCAGGCAGGATCGGCCAGGTTCCAGTCGCCGCCCGGGGTGTTGGGGCTTTGGCCTTGCCCACCGGGGTTCGCCCAGTAAGGTCGCTCCGCCCCGGACGTGGTCACCTTCATCGGTGGGAACCCCTCTCCGGGACAATTTGCTTCTGCACCCGTGAAAATCTTCTCCGGCAACGCGAATCCCCTGCTTGCGAAGGCGATTTGCGATTCGATCCAAGTGCCGCTGGGACGCTGCACCGTGAGCACGTTTCCCGATGGCGAGACCTTCGTGAAAATCGAGGAAAACGTCCGCGGTCACGATGTGTTCGTCGTCCAAAGCACGAGCCCGCCGACCAATCACCACCTGATGGAAATGTTCATCATGATGGATGCCCTCCGGCGTTCCAGCGCGAGCCGGATTACTGCTGTCATTCCCTTCTACGGCTATGCGCGGCAGGACCGGAAGGATCAGCCGCGGGTTCCCATCACCGCCAAGCTGGTGGCCAACCTGCTCGTGGCGGCCGGTGCCAACCGGGTGCTGACGATGGACCTCCATGCGCAGCAGATTCAGGGATTCTTCGACATTCCTGTGGACCATTTGTATGCGGCTCCAGTGATTTATGAGCATCTGCACAATCGCAAACTGCAGAACCTGGTGGTCGTCAGTCCGGATGTCGGCGGCCTGAAGATGGCCTATGCGTATGCCCAGCAGCTGGACGCCGAGCTTGCCATCGTTGCCAAGCGCCGGAAGAGCCCGACGGAGACTGAGGCCACGGCGGTCATTGGTGACATTGCCGGGAAAAACGTCCTGATCGTGGACGACCTGACGGAAACGGCCGGCACGCTGACCAGCGCGGCGGCCCTGCTGAAAGAGCGCGGGGCGGAGAAGATCATGGCCTGCGTTTCTCACGCGTTGCTGAACGAGTTGGGAGTCGAGCGATTGCGGAAATCATTTATTGACGAACTGATAACGACCGATACGGTCGCGCGCTCCGCGATTCCGGGGCTGAACATTTCAACCCTGTCCGTCGCTGGCTTGCTGGGGGAGGCGATCAAGCGCATCCACCACAATTCCAGCGTGACATCGCTATTTGAGTTTAAGGGCGGGCGAACCAGCTAACTGCTGGCCGTCGGCTGATACGACATAAAATGAAATCGGTAGCACTGAAGGCGCATCCGCGCTCGCTGTCCCGGCGTAAGGGAGCCAAGGCCGTTCGCGCAAGCGGTCGGATTCCCGCGGTCATCTACGGGAAACACAATCCTCCCCAAAACATCGAAATCGACGCTGAGCAGTTCGATGACCTCGTTCATGCGGCCCATAGCGAGGTGATTCTGGTGGATTTGGCGGTTGAGGGTGATTCCCGCGGAACCCGTTTGGCCTTGGTGCAGGATGTCCAGCATCATCCGCTGCTCGACACCACTCTGCATATCGATTTGCACGAGGTGAAGGCCGATGAGTTGGTGACGCTTGAAGTTCCGGTTGAGGCGGTCGGGATTCCTGATGGCGTCAAGAATGGTGGCGGCACGTTGGAACACGTCCGTTTCAAGCTGAAGGTCCGCGCCCTGCCGGCCAATCTTCCTGAGCAGATCAACGTGGACGTTTCGGCCCTCAAGGTGGGGCAAACGCTTCACATCGGTGAGGTTACGGCTCCCGAGGGCGTCGAGATCCGGGGCGACAAGAAGATTCCGGTGTTCGCTGTCGCCGCGCCGGTGTCGGAGGCTGAGGAAGCCGCTGCCACGACTCCTGCTGCCGGCGCCGAGGCCAAGCAGCCCGAGATGATCAAGGAGAAGAAGGCTGAAGAAGCCGCTCCGGCGAAGGCTGCGGAAAAGAAAAAGTGATTTTTGGTCGGCGCTGACCCGCCGCCAACCCAAGCACCGAGGTGAGTGGCAGCTGTTTGGTGGTAGGGTTGGGCAATCCGGGAATGGAATACCGGAACACCCGTCACAATGCCGGTTTCATGCTCGTGGACGCGATTGCGGCCATGGCAGGCGCCGGTTGGCGGCTGGAGAAAAAGTTCTTTGCGGAGTTGTCGGAATGCTCCCTTGGGGGGGTGAAGTGTCTGCTGGTGAAGCCGCAGACCTTCATGAACCTCAGCGGCAAGGCGGTGGCGGCGGTGGCTGCCTACCGAAGGGTCGAGTTGGGAAAGATTCTGGTGGCTTTGGACGATGCCGATCTGCCGCTCGGAGCGATTCGGCTTCGCCCAGGAGGCGGAGCAGGCGGGCATCACGGGCTAGAGTCTGTGATTGAGCACTTGGCCGGGAATCAGTTCCCGCGGTTGCGGTTGGGAATCGCGCGGCCGGTTGGTGAGGTTCGAGACATCGCCAACCATGTGCTTGGGCGGTTTGATGATGCGGAACGCAACTTGTTGGAAACAGTGTTGCAACAGTCGGTGCGTCAGGTTGAATGCTGGGCCGCCGAGGGGATTGCCACGGCGATGAATCGTTTTAACGGGCTGGTGACACCGCCCAAGTCGGTTTGATCAAGCAAGAAAGGAATACTCAGTGAAACGTTACGAAGGTCTGTTCATCTTGGATTTGACGGGCAAGGAAGAGGGCCTGAACGAGGCCGTGGACAAGGTGAAGTCCATCATCGTGGATTCGGGAGCCAAGGTGGAAACCGTCCAGAAGATGGACAAGAAGCAGTTCGCCCGGGTGACGGACAAGAAGTTCCCCGCGGGGCACTACGTTAATTTCATTTTCGAGATCCAGCCCGCGGCCGTGGCCGGACTTAAGGAGAAGTTTCGCTTGGTGGACGAGGTCTATCGGGTGAGCATTGGGAACGCCGCTCCGCAGCCGGCCGCCAAGTAAGCGTCCCCCAAGCGGGGATTGATCCTTTCGCATCATGGCTTCCTTCAACAAAGTGATCCTTGCGGGCAACCTGACCCGCGATCCGGAGTTGAGATACACTCCGAAGGGGACGGCTGTGGCCAAGCTAGGTGTCGCGGTCAATCGCTCTTGGACCTCCGAATCGGGGGAACGGCGCGAGGAGGTCACCTTTGTTGATGTGGACGCCTTCGGCAAACAGGCCGAGGTGATCACCCAATACCTCCGGAAGGGGCGAGGGATCTTGGTGGAAGGACGCCTTAAGCTCGACACATGGGACGACAAGCAGACGGGCCAAAAGAAGAGCCGCCTCGGTGTTGTCCTGGAAAGTTTCTCGTTCTTGGACGGCGGCAATCGTGCGGAAGGGGCGCCCACTCCGGCTCCTTCCGCTGCCCCGCGCCCCGCCCGCCCGGCTGCTGCGGCTCCGCCGGCTGAGTCAGACGGACCGCCTCCGGATGACGATGTTCCTTTCTGATGCGGGCTATTTGTCCGATTTCTTTTTCAACCAGAATTTACGTCACGTATGGCCAAATCCGAAGTTATCCTCATCAAAAACGTCGTTGGACTTGGGGGCGAATCCGATCAAGTCACCGTCGCTTCCGGCTACGCTCGCAACTACCTGATTCCGCAGGGCTTTGCGATTCCCGTCTCGGCGGGCAACCGCAAGTGGCTGGAGAACCTCAAGAAACGCCGTGCGGAGCGGGAGGTTCACGAACTCAACAGCATGACCGAGTTGGGCAAGAGCCTTGCCAAGGTGACGGTCACCATCGCCATGAAGACAGGCGACGATGGCAAGATGTTCGGCTCGGTCACGGCCGGCAGCATCGCCGATGCGCTGAAGACTCAACTGGACCTCTCTCTCGACAAGAAGAAGATCTATTTGGAGAAAGCCATCCACGCTTTGGGCGAATACGACGTGGAACTGCGGCTTCACCCCGAAGTTCCCTGTTCGTTGAAGGTTGTTGTCAAGAGCAGCAATCCGCTGCCGGCGCCGACCGAAGAATCGGCAGCTCCTGCGGCTGCCCGCACCGAAAAGCGCGGTCGCCGCGTCGCTTCCGGTGAGAATCCCGGCAAGGCGGTAGCAGCCGAGCCGGCAAAGTCCGAAAAGCCGGCCAAGAAGGCGGCCAAGGCCTGATTCTTCGCTGCGATTTCTCCCCGACGGGCGGCCAGTTACTGGCCGCCCTTTGTTTTTGTGCCGGTCCCCGTCTGCGGCCGGGAGTGGTGAAGTTTTCCGCTTCCCAGCAATTCTAGGCCGTGAACAGGACAGCGGATGACCGTGTTGGTCAGGTTTTCCTGTTCGGTTCCACCGGGCCGGAGCAATTCAAATGAGATGTTGGCCGCCGCCACTGAATCCCAGCTGAAAGCGGGTGCCCGGTTGGTGTCACCGGCGCACCAGAGGCGTTCCGGGCGACGGAGGATGCCCCGAAGCCCGAGGAGTGTTTCGGGATAGTTGCCGTGGTCGATAGCGTATCCCTGCAACGCCCTTCCCACCGCCATCAGGTTTTCGGCGCACGCTCCCACAGCCACTTGGCGATCCACTTCACGGCGGACCACGAAGGAAAGGGGGATAAGCCCGAACAGGCACAGGACGGACACCAGCGTGACCACTAGGCCGCCGACGGCCAGACCGGCTCCTGCGAACTTCGCGGGCTCCCGGCGAGCTGCCCGGCGCGCGTGAACGGTGAAGGCGATTACGCCCAGGCAGACTCCAAGCCCAATCAGCCAGGCCAAAGCTGCCGCTCCGGTCCGGCCTTGGATTACATTCGGCGCCCCCGACGCGGCGACGGCAATCGGGCAAACCAACGTTGCGATGCCGGCTGCCAGACTGAGGGCGGCAATGGATTTGGAGGGGGCCTTGGATTCGCTGGTGCTCATGCGTCTGGTCAATCGACCCGTCGCCGGGGAGAAAGTTGCGAATAACTGGTGAAGCGTTTGTGGGCAAGGACTGCTTCGGTCTGGCGCTTGGCTCCCTATTCTGGCCGCCCATGTTCAATGACTTGGAGGCGTCCGCACCTAAGCCGGAGGGGGCTGACTTCAAACGCTCCCGCCGTTCCAAAGCGCCGGCGGTGGACCTGATGAAGCTGGACCGCCTGCCGCCGCATTCGGTGGAGGCCGAGCAGGGAGTCTTGGGCTGTGTCCTGCTCTCCCCGAACGAATCGCTTGGCCTCTGCGTGGACAAACTCAAGGGCGGTGCGGAAGCGTTCTACGACCTCCGGCACCAGACTCTCTATGAAGTTCTGGTGGGAATGTATGACCGAAAGGAGCCAATCGATCTCATCACCGTCCAGCAGAAACTCAAGGACGCCGGCTCCCTAGAAGGCGTGGGCGGTCTGGCTTACCTGTCGAACCTCATGGATGCGGTGCCCAGCGCCGCGAATTTGGCCTACTACGTGGAAATCATGCGGGAGAAGCATGTGCTCCGGCGCATGCTGAGGACCTGCACCCAGGTAATCGGCCGGGTCCACGAGCATCAGGGCGAGGTGGACGGGCTGATTGATGAAGTCGAGCGGGACATTCTCAAGATCAGCGAAGAGCGGGAGGATGCCGGGGTCCGGGGCATGAAAGATTTGGTGCGGGGGGCAATTGACCTGATCCAGAGCTACCACGCCCGGGCCGGTGGCCTGACCGGCATCGGCACCGGGCTGTCCGACCTCGACAAGCTCACCAGCGGCCTCCACGAGGGCGAAATGATCGTCATCGCGGCCCGACCGTCGGTGGGCAAAACGTCGCTCGCGATGAACATCGTCGAACATGTCATCGTGGAAGAAGGGCTGCCGGTCGGGGTGTTCAGCCTCGAAATGACCTCGGAATCGCTCGTCATGCGTATGCTTTGCTCGCTGGCCCGGGTCAATGGCCGCGCCATCCGCGACGGATTCCTGTCTGAGCAGGACATGCGGAAGCTGACCGGCGCGGCGTCAAAAATGGCGAAGGCTCCCCTCTACATCGACGATACGTCGGGTCTCTCGATCCTCCAGCTCCGTGCCCGGGCGCGCCGCATGTGGCAGCAGCACGGAATCAAGCTGATCGTCATCGACTACCTGCAGCTACTCCATTCCAGCTCCCGCAAGGCGCAGGACAACCGCCAGCAGGAAGTTGCGGAAATCTCCGCCGGCGTGAAGGCGCTGGCCAAGGAGCTAAAGGTTCCCGTGATCGTGCTGAGCCAGTTGAACCGCGATGTGGAAAAACGCGGCAAGGCCGAGAAGCCGAAGCTGAGCGACCTCCGTGAATCCGGCTCGATTGAGCAGGATGCCGACGTTGTCGGTCTGCTCTACCGTGTGGAATCCGACGAAGATGACTCCGACCCAACGGCGGACACACTCCGGGTCAACCTGATGATCGCCAAACAGCGAAACGGTCCTGCCGGCGACGACGTTCGGCTCATTTTCCGCAAGGGAATGACCCGATACGAGTGTTCGTCGCCCATCGCGGACGAGCCCTCCCAATGAGGGCCGGCGCACAGAAGGGTTGCAGGGGATGCCTTCGGCAGGCTTCCATGGCACGTCTATTTCGCCGGTCCTGACGGGCCGGTTCCGATTTCACGGATGCAATTTATGTCAGCTCGCTTCCGGCGCATTTGTGCGCTGCTCATTGCCTGTCTTCAGATGGCGGCGGTCGCCCAGCAGACCCGTCCGCAGCAGCCGCCGGTCGAGGCGATCACCATCCGGCACGTCGGGCCGGCTGCCGTCAGCGATGATTTGGTGCGTGCCAACATCCGGCTGAAGGTCGGCGACGAATTCAATCGGATCCGGGTGGACGACGACGTCCGCGGCCTGTTGGGCACTGGCTACTTTTACAACGTTCGAGTGGCCGAGGAACGCACCGCCAGCGGCATCAAGCTGACCTACGTGGTGCAGGGCAAACCGGTGCTGACGGAGATCCGCTTCAGCGGGAACAAGAAATACAAGGTCAGCAAGTTGCGGAAGAAGGTCACCTCCAAGGTCGGCGAGCCGTTGGACGAGCGGAAGCTCTTCGAGGATTCCCAGGAAATCCTGAAGATGTATCAGAAAGCGGGCCTTCAGAAGACCGAGGTGAAGGCTGTGCCGAGCGTCAACGGCGAACTGGGCAAGGGCACGGTCACGTTCGAGATCGTGGAGGCGCCCAAGGTCCGGGTTACGGACGTCAAGTTCGACAACGCCCAGGCGTTCAAGCAGCGCAAGCTGCGCCGGGTGATCAAGACGCGCCGCTGGTGGTGGTTTTCGTGGCTGACCGGTTCGGGCAAGCTCAAGGACGATCAGTTCGAGGAAGACAAGGAACGCCTGCACGAGTTCTACAACGAGGAAGGCTACATCGACTTCGACATCAAGGATGTGAAGTTCGACTACGCCCGGACGAACCGGATGCAGATCCACCTTGAGGTGGAAGAGGGGACGCCCTACACGGTGTCGGGTGTCGAGTTCAAGGGCAACGAGCTGTTCACCCAGGGCGAAATCCTCGCGAACCTCCGCGACAACAACAACCTCAAGTCCAAGCTGTCGCTCAAGCCCGGCGAAACGTTCACGCCGAAGAAGCTCCAGAAGGACGTCGAGTCGATCGAGAACTTCTACGGCTCGCAGGGTTACATCGACGCCCGGGTGATTCCGCAGAAGAACGCCAACATTGAGAAGGGCGCCCTCGACCTCCAATACAATGTCCGCGAGGGCGACAAGTTTTACGTCGAGAAAATCGAGATCAAGGGCAACACCAAGACCAAGGACAAGGTCATCCGCCGCGAGTTGGCCATCGCCCCAGGCGAGCCGTTCGACATGGTCCGGGTGAAGATCAGCAAGCAGCGTCTCGAACAGATGCAGTATTTCGAGAAGGTGGAGACCTCCAACGATCCCACTTCCGTCGACAACCGCCGCAACCTGGTCATCGGCGTGGAGGAAAAGAACACCGGCAACATCTCGGTTGGCGCCGGTTTCAGTTCGGTGGACAAGCTGGTGGGCTTTGTGGAGGTCACCCAGGGAAACTTCGATCTCTTCAACCCGCCCTATTTCACCGGCGGCGGGCAGAAGGCCCGGCTGCGCATTCAATACGGAACCCGGCGTCAAGATTACCTCGTGGGATTTACCGAGCCTTGGTTCCTGGGGCGCCGGCTGCGGTTTGACAGCGAGCTCTATTACCGGGAGCTCAACTTCTTTTCCGACAATTTCACCCAGACGCAGGTGGGCGGTCGGGTGGGGTTGACCCGACAGTTGCCCTTCAACTTCGTGGCTGGTGTGAATTACACGTTGGAGAACATCGAGATCGACTTCTCCGATGCCTACCGGGCGCAGTATCCGCTGGCGGGTCCGCAACCGGTCCTCCTGCAGGAAGAGGGTTCGCGCCTGTTTTCGCGGGTTGGCTTCACGCTCGCGCATGACACGCGGAACAACGTGATGCTGCCGAACCGCGGCCACCGCATTGAGCTGAATCCCGAAGTGGTCGGCGGACCGTTCGGCGGTGACGTGGATTTCTACAAGCTTGAGCTCCGGGCCGCCCAATACTGGGGGCCGGAGCGGCATTTCGATGAGGGCAGCACGTGGCGCGACATCTTCGAGGGCCATGTGCTCGAGTTGAGCGGGCGCGCCGGCGTCGTGGAGGCCTACGGACGCGGCGACCGTGGCAACAAGACCCGGGTGCCCCTTTCCGACCGCTTCTTCCTCGGCGGTCTATACTCGCTGCGCGGGTTTGACTTCCGGGATGTGGGTCCGCGCGACGAGCTGACGCTCGAACCCATTGGCGGCAACACCTACTGGTTTGCCTCGGCGGAATACAGCATCCCCATCATTGAACGCCTGCGCATCGCCGCGTTCTACGACGCGGGCATGGTTTACCGGGAATCCTTCAGCTTCAAACCGACCACTTATCTGGATGGTTCCAGCACCGGCACTTACAACGACAACGTCGGCTTCGGCATCCGGCTGAATCTGCCGATTGGCCCGCTGCGGCTTGATTACGGCATACCGATCGCCAAGGACAAATTCTCGGGCAGCAGCGGCCGTTTCCAATTCGGCGTTGGCTACACCCGGGATTTCTGACAGCCTGACCCTGTTTTGCGAAAGTTACCGAGCATGAAACGTTATCTGACTCCGATCCTGACCCTCGTTTTCGCCGCCAGCCTGGCGTCGAGCGCCTACGCCCAGACCAAAGTGGCCGTGGTGGACATGAAGAAGGTTTTTGATGGCTACTGGCGCACCAAGGAGGCCGACCGCCAGCTCAAGGAACGGGCCGCCGATTTCGAGAAGGCCCGCTCCGGCATTGTTGAGGACTACAAGAAGGCCAACGAGGAATTCGGCAAGCTCCGTGAATCTGCCACCGATCCCGCCGTTTCCGAGGACGAGCGCAACAACCGCAAGAAGGCGCTGGAGAAGAAGGCCGGGGAAATCCGCGAGCAGGAGAACAGCATCCGCACCTTCGACCAGAACATGCGCCAGTCCATCGCCGACCAGCAGCTTCGCCTGCGGGAAAGCGTGCTCCGGGACATCAAGGGCGTGGTCGAGGAAAAGGCCAAGGCCGGCAGCTTTCAGTTGGTGGTGGACACCGCCGCGGTGAGCGCCAACCAGACCCCGATCGTGGTTTATACGACCCTCCTGGGAGGTGAAAGCGACCTCTCGGATGCCGTGCTCAAGCAGTTGAACGCGAACGCTCCGCCCGAGTCCGCGAAGCCGGCCGAGGAGAAGAAGGAAGAGAAGAAGTAACGGACCTCCTCAGTTGAACTTGGAAGAGCGTCGGCTTCAGCCGGCGCCCTTTTGTTTTCCGGGCCTGCGGCCGACTCCGCTCGCCGGAGCGGCGAAGCTCAACTCTTCCGGGCATGGAACAGATCCTCACCTTTCAGTCCGGTAAGGCGCTCCAGTCCCTTCAGCAGGCGGAAAAGGGCAACCATCATGATGGCCATGCTGGGCAGCACAATCACGGGCCAGGAAACCCAGTTCAGCTTTCCGATTTGGGCAGCGTGTTCGGGCGAACCGGGCGTGGCGGTAACCAGCCACCGGGCAAGGAAGTAGTTCAGGACGGCACTGAGGAAGAACGAAGCGGCGAGGAGCCACGACGCCTTGCGCAGTTCCTGGTCAAAACTGGCTTCCGAGCCCCGTTCGGCCAAGGCCGCTCCGATCCGGTGGGTGTCCAGAACCTGGTCGTTGTAGAGCATTTCCCGGACGAGCGGCTGCTTCGTGCGCAGCGAAATCGGGATCGCAAGGCCGAGAATCAGCGGAATGGCCGCTTCCTTCACCGCGAACCACAGGTTGTCGGTCTTCATCAGGCCCAGCCCGCCGGTGAGCAGGGTGCTGACTATGCCGAGCACGGAAAAGATGTTCCACTTGCGGCGCCGGAGCAGGTCGTAGATCCCGTAAACCAGCGGAATGCTGACCGCGATCACCAGCGCCCAAACCGGGCCGAGGCGTTCCGGCTTGCTGAGCTTGGTCAGGAGCAGCCCGGGCAGAATGGCATTGCAGAACAGGTTGACCCAGACGTTTTCCCGCGGCGGGGTGGAGCGGGCTGGATTGGCCGGCGGGACCGGACTTGCTTCTGGCGTCATGCGTTCGGAACTTCGGGAAGACTTTGCAAGAAACTCCTTCAACACAAACGGATTCCGCGGTCCGGGAGCCGGCAGAACCGGAAATCGACCCGGACCAGCTACGGCGGCTCCGCTACCGGATGCTGGCGCGGCTTTGGTGGCTGGTCACGCCGGTAGCGGTCTTCCTGTGGTTGCGGGACCCGGCCTGGTGGCGGGCAGATTTTCCGTTGGGAACGCTACGGGCGGTGCGGTTGGAGCAGTGGATTGCGCTGATCCAACTGACCTTGCACGGCTGGTTCCTGTGGCGGGTTTACCGCGACCGGCGGCAGACCGTCCCGGGCGGTCCCGGCACGATGGCGAGCCCAGCTTCGCACGTTGACACGACCGACTCTGGGCGCACTTTCCCGCAGTCATGAAACTCCTCCGCACCCTCTCGCTCACCGCCATGATGGCTTTCTCCGCGTTCGCCGCCGACCTTCAGGGAATTCCGCTCAAGGACATTGATGGCAAGGAAACCAACCTCAAGGCCTACGAAGGGAAGGTCGTGCTGGTCGTCAATGTCGCCTCCAAGTGCGGCCTGACTCCCCAGTATGAGGCGCTGGAGAAGCTGTATCGCCAATACAGGGACAAGGGACTCGTGATCGTGGGCTTCCCCTGCAACGACTTCTTGGGGCAGGAGCCCGGCTCAGCCGAGGAGATCAAGACGTTCTGCTCCACCAAATACAATGTGACGTTTCCGCTGATGGCGAAGCTGCACGTCAAGGGTTCCGAGCAGCATCCCCTTTATTCTGCGCTGACGGGCAAGGACGCCAAGTTCCCGGGCGACATCGAGTGGAACTTCGGCAAGTTCCTGCTCGGCAAGAACGGCGAAGTCCTGCAGCGCTTCACCCCCAGGACCAAGCCGGATGACGCTTCGGTGGTCTCCGCGATTGAAGCGGCCCTGAACGCCAAGTGATCCGCTTTTTTCTGACGGCCCGGTTTCCCGAGGGAAGCCGGGTCTTTTTGTTGGGTGGTTTGGCCCTTGGCAGAAGGTGAATTGACTTGGCGGTGCCCCCGCCCAACTTCCGGGAAATTCTTTGGTCATCGGAATGAAACTCCGCTTCCTGTCCCCCATGCTCGCCGCCGCCGTTCTCGCCACCAGTTCCGCCACTCACGGCGACGAAGGCATGTGGCTTTACGAAAATCCGCCCCGCCAGCAGCTCAAGGAGCGGTATGGCTTCGACCTTACCGATGCCTGGCTGGAGCACCTCCGCCTGTCGTCGGTGCGGTTCAATTCCGGCGGTTCCGGCAGCTTCGTCAGCGAAGACGGCCTGGTTCTGTCCAATCACCACGTCGGGGCCGATGCGCTCCAGAAGCTCAGCTCGGCGGAGCACAACTACCTGCGCGACGGCTTTCATGCGAAGTCCTTGGCCGACGAGTTGCCGTGCGTGGACCTGGAACTGAACGTCCTTCAGTCCATCGAGGATGTGACCGCGCGCGTAAACGCCGGCGTGCCGGCCAAGGCTTCGCCGGAAGAGGCGTTCAAGGCCCGGCGCAAGGTCATCGCCGAAATCGAAAAGGAGTCGCAGGATAAGACCGGCCTGCGTTCCAACGTGACGACCCTATATCAGGGCGGCGCCTACCACCTTTACCGGTTCAAGCGTTACACCGACGTCCGTCTGGTTTTTGCGCCCGAGCAGCAAGCGGCGTTCTTCGGCGGCGATCCGGACAATTTCGAGTTCCCTCGTTACGACTTGGACATCTGCTTTTTCCGCGCCTACGAGAATGGGAAGCCGGTCCGGGTGGATCATCACCTCAAGTGGGCCCAGACGCCGCTCAACGAGGGTGATCTGACGTTTGTCTCGGGGCACCCCGGACGCACCAGCCGGCTGCAGACCATGGCCGAGCTGGAATATCTCCGGGACACCCAGTTTCCCTACACCCTCGGCCGGCTCAAACGGCTCGAAACCCTGCTGTCGAACTGGAGCGGCCGGAGCGCCGAGAACGCCCGGCGCGCGAAGGACGACCTGTTCGGCATCCAGAATTCCCGCAAGGCCCGCGATGGGGGCCACGCCGGGCTGTATGATCCGGTGCTGATGGGCCGGAAGGCCGAGGCGGAAAAGCTGTTCCGGACCCGCTTGGCGGCGAATGGCGAATACCCGGACGCGGCGGCCGCCTACGACCGCATCGCGGCGGCGCAAAAGGTGATCGCCCAACAGGCCCTGCGTTTCCGCTTGCTGGAGGGGGAACACGGTTTCAACTGCGAGTCCTTCAACATCGCCCGCACCCTCCTGCGGGCCGGCGAAGAGCGTCCGAAACCGAACGGGGAGCGGCTGCGGGAGTTTGTGGACTCCAACCGCCAGCCCCTTGAACTCGACCTGTTTTCGGAGAAGCCGATCCACGAAGACCTGGAGATCCTGAAGCTCGCCGATGCCCTGACCTTTCTGGCCGAACAACTGGGCGTCACGGACGAAACCGTGCAAAAAGTGCTCGGCGGCAAGTCTCCGCGGGTCCGTGCCGCCGAGTTGATCCTTGGTTCCAAGGTCCGTGACGTGGTCTTCCGCAAACAGCTCTACGAAGGCGGCAGCGTTGCGGTTTCCGCCGCCAAGGACCCGCTGATTGAGCTGGCCCGTCTGGTGGACGGCGAAGCCCGCGAGCTTCGGAAGACGGTGGAGGCACAGGACGAGATCAAGCAGCAGGCCCAGGCGGCAATCGCCAAGGCGCGTTTTGCCCTGGAAGGCACCAGCAAGTATCCCGACGCCACCTTCACCCTGCGGCTCTCGTTCGGGCCGGTGAAGGGCTATGAGGAGAATGGCCAGCGCATCCCCGCCTTCACGACCTTGGCCGGCCTTTATGAACGCAGCGCCCTGATGGGCAATCGCGAGCCCTTCGATTTGCCGACGCGGTGGGCAAAGAAGAAGTCGGCGCTCGCCCTGAACACGCCGTTCAACTTCGTCAGCACCGCCGACATCATCGGCGGCAATTCGGGCAGCCCGGTCGTCAATCGGGCGGGCGAATTCGTCGGCATCATCTTCGACGGCAACCTGGCGTCTTTGGTCCTAGATTTTGCCTACGAAGACACGGTCGCCCGGGCATTGAGCGTGGACGCCCGCGCCATCATCGAGGCGCTGGACAAGGTTTACGGCGCGAAAAACGTGGTCCGGGAACTGCAAACCGGCCGGCGCAAAGGCTGATCCGCTCCTGGGGGCACCCACTTTGGGCTTTGAGCTGGGGCCGGGACCTTGGAAGTTCCCGGCATGCAAAAGTGGATTGCCGATTACCTCGCCTCCCAGCAACGCGTTCTCGCCACCCTGAAGCCGGAACAGTTGGCCGGCTTGGTGACGACGCTGCAGGAAGCCCACCGGAACGACGCCCAGATTTTCGTCATCGGAAACGGCGGCAGCGCGGCCAATGCGAGTCACTTCGCCGTGGACTTGGGAAAAGGCGCCAGTGACAAGCTGCCCCGTCGCTTTCGCGTGCTGTCCCTGACCGACAATGTCGCGTGGATGACCGCCCTCGGGAACGACTACAGCTACGAGGATGTCTTCGTCCGTCAGCTCATGAACTACGCGCGCCCCGGCGACGTGTTGATCGGCGTCTCCGTGAGCGGCAATTCGCCCAACTGCGTGCGGGCCTTCGACTGGGCCAAGGCGACCGGGGTGAAGACCATCGCCTTGGTCGGCATGAAGCGGGGCCAAATGGCGGAGTTGGCCGACCAGTTGGTCACCATTGAGGATGGGCACTATGGGCGGGTGGAAGATCTTCAGATGACCATCCTTCACCTCCTCTGTTACGCGTTCATGGAAAATCCGGAACTGGCGGCGTGACCGGCCTTCTCGCGTCAGTGGCCTCCGGGACTGGCAACGGTTTCGGTGTGATTGGCCACCGCTTTCCAGCAACTCGCCCCTGAGTCCGATTCGTGGCGAACGGCTTCCGCTAATTCAGCGCGCCGTTCCCACTTATGCGAAGCACTCAACTCACCTATCGTGGCATCGCCGGCTTGGCCGGGGCTGTCGCTCTCATCTCCCAACTTGCCCTCACCACCGATGCGGTTGCCCAGGGATGTGTCGCTGTCCGCGGCGGCATGTGCCTGCTTTCCGGGGCGCAACATCCCGAGGGACACAACTTTGAAGAACAGCCCTGGCAGATCAATTTGGCCTACCGTTGGCTGCACTCCGACCGGCACTTTGTCGGCGATGACGAACAGCCCAACCGCCAGATTGACGGCACCGAGGTCATCAATGATTCCCACTTCCTCGACCTGACAGTCAGCTACCAGTTCAACTCCCGCTACAGTGCGGCGTTCACGCTGCCCACGGTCTCGCATCACCGGACCTCCTTTTACGAGCACACGGGCGGCTCGCCGGCCTCCGGTGGCGTGCGGGGCTCCAGCGGTGCCAGCGGCATCGGCGATGTGCGCCTGACCGGTTATGCGTGGCTGTGGGATCCGGCGAACATGCCCAAGGGCAATGTCCAGCTCGGGCTCGGCATCAAGGCCCCGACGGGCGACTACAAGGCCGCGGACACATTTTACCATGGCCCCGCCCGCGGCAGCGAATTGCACTACGTGGACCAGTCCATCCAGCCCGGCGACGGCGGCTGGGGATTCACCGCCGAGATGTTCGCCTATCGTGAAATCGTCGAGAACGTCACCCTCTACGCGCAGACCTATTACCTGTTCAGCCCCCGGGATGTGAACGGGGTCTCCACCACGACCCGTAACCCGCGCGGCCGGACGATCACCGCCCTCAACAACACGATCAACAGCCCCACGGCGAGTGCCGCGGACAAGGCCACCGCGCAGACGCGTCTCAATGCGGCCACGGCACTTGGCTACAACAACATGGAGTCGCTGGAGGATGTGATGTCCGTGGCGGACCAATACCTCGCCCGCGGCGGCGTGACCTACATGCTGTGGAAGGAATGGGGCCTGGCCCTCAGCCTCGGCGCCCGCTTGGAAGGTGTGCCGGTGGAGGACGCAATCGGCGACAGCGACGGTTTCCGCCGTCCGGGCTACACGGTGTCCATCGAACCCGGCATCTCGATGATGAAGGGACGTTACACCGCCGCGATCAACGCGCCGGTGGCCCTGTATCGCAATCGCTCGAAGAGCGTGGCGGATGAACGCTGGGACCAGATCACCGGAGTCGTGAACCGCGGCGGTGACGCCGCCTTCGCCGACTTCCTGATTTCGGCAAGCTTCGGCGCCCGGTTCTGAGCTTGATTTCCTTCGTGGCCCCGCGGGAGACGGGCCCAGGGTGGTGTGCCCGTCCGGAATCGCGCCGATTCCGGACGGGTCTTTTTGTCTTCCGGTCACGGTGAACGCCGGCGATGCAGCAAACGCTTTACAGTCGTAAACATCATGTCAGGCTGTCTCCGTGAAGATTGATCAGGTCGCAACGGTCAGGCGCGCGGGTTCCGTCGCCTGTGCGGCCGGTTTCACCCTGATCGAGCTGCTGGTGGTGATCGCCATCATCGGCATCCTGGCCAGCATGATGTTGCCCTCCTTGGGCGGGGCCAAACAGCGGGCCAAGCTCATCCAATGCGTCAACAACCTGCGCCAGGCGGGGCTGGCGGTGCAGATGTATGTAGATGATGCACGCCAGCATTTCCCGCCCGATTCGGTCGTCGAGCGGGATCCGAACAGCGGCTTTCCGCTGGCGCAGGCGCGATCTTTTTCAACTTGGTCCACCCTGGGTGGCTACGATCCCCAGGCGGGAGAGCTGAGCCAGTTCTATCCCAATGCCCGTTCCCGGCCGCTCTGGGACTACATCAAACCTTCCCGCCTGTTTCTCTGCGCCGATGACCGGGGACAGCAGATACTTCCGTGTGGCAGCGGCACCAAGGCCACCCCGTCCAATTTCAGGTCCATCGGCAACAGCTACCAATACAACTCGGGTCCGCTCACGCTGCTTTCAGGTGGCGGGTTTCGGGAATTGCCCGGAGGTGTGTTGCGGGAAACCCTCGGTGGTCAGGCTGAAAGCTGGGTGACTGAGCCGTCGAAATTCATCCTGATGCACGAACCGCCGGCGCGCATCTATGGCTGCCTCGAAACCGGACCGCGGTGGTATCAGTGGCATTTCAGCAGCGCGGGGCCGGCGCAGTTCGCGGATCCGCGGACGGCACCGGCCAAGTTCCGTTCGCCGATTCTGTTCACCGACGGGCATGTGAAGGATCACAATTTCACCCGGGCGCTGGTCAACGATCCTTACCATCCCTACGAGGCAACCGGGGAATGGCGCTGGTATCAGGCCACTGGCAAAGCGGCCGGCGCCCAGTAGGGTTCGCCGCGATGTCCGAACCGGAAACAGTCCCGGCCGCTGCGGCCCCGAATTCCCCCGTGTCCTGCGGCCCGGCCCAGCTCCGCCTGAGTGTCACGGATCTGCCCAAGGCGTTCCATGCGGTGGCATGTGCCTTGGGCGAAGCCGGGGTCGGGGGCCAGCAGCTGCCCGGCGTGTTCGCCACCGGCCTGCGTGCGACCTGCACCGGCTGCGGTATGACCGTGACTGGAGCCGAGCTGAGCGAACTGATGGTCGCTTCGGGCGAAGACGCCGAGCACCGCCTGCCCCCCAAGCTGGAGCGATTACGCCTGGGCTATTGTCCGCGGAACGGCTGTGAAGCCCGCTATTTCACGCTGGAGCTGGCCAAGGCCGGGCAGTTTGAGCCGAAACCCGTGCTCGACCGGGCCGGGTCCATCCTGGCGGGCGACTTGAAACCCAAACTGGAGGTCCGCCCGGCGGCGACTCCGGAGACGCGCCGCGCCACCCGGCGGATTGCCCTGATCGCCCTGGTGACGCTGTTCGTGGCCTTCGTGGCCTACCGGTTCGTGTTCTACCGTTCCCAACTGATCCCGTTCGTCGAGCCCAAGTCGCCGTTTACGGTGGACCCAGGTTCACTGGCGCCGCCACGGTGAGCCGGAGAACACCGCCCGACGTTCCAGGGAAGTGAGTTCGCGCCACTCGCCGGCGGGCAGTTTGGCCAAGGACAGTTCGCCGATCTGAACCCGGATCAGGCGCAGCGTGGGATGGCCGACTGCCGCGGTCATCCGTCGCACCTGCCGGTTCTTTCCCTCGACCAGTTCAAGTCCCAGCCAGCTGTCCGGCACATTCTTGCGGAAACGGATGGGCGGAGTGCGGGGCGGAACCTCGGGTGCCGGTGAAAGCAGCCACGCCCGGCATGGGCGCGTTGGGTAGCCTTGGATCACCACCCCACGTTCAAGGGCGGCGATGGCTTCGGCCGACGGGATTCGTTCCACCTGCGCCCAATAAGTCCGGCGATGTCCGTGCTCGGGGTCGAGCAGGCGGGTGTTGAGGCCGGCTTCGTCGCTGAGCAGGAGCAGGCCTTCGGAATCCGCGTCCAGACGCCCCAGCGGATAAACATTCCCGGGCAGCCCGAACTCCGCGAGCGGCCGGTTCGGCGAGCCGTCCGGCGTGAACTGCGACAGCACGCCGTAGGGCTTGTGAAAGGCGATCAACACCGGCGCGGAGGATGGCGAACGATCCGCCCGGTTTCGAGCCGGGAACTTTCGGCGGGCGCAGCTGCAGACCGCGACCCTGCTCCTCCTCGATTCGCCGGACGAGGGCTGGTGCTCCGTCAGCGCCTTCAACCGCCGCGCAAACGCCGGGGAAGCTGCAAGCCGGATCCCGGCGCTGAAGTGGTGAAGCCGGCAGCCATCACGACGGCGCCCGCGTCATCGGAGGTGGGCGAGCGGGACGGCTACGAAGACGACTTCAGGGTGGGGAGCCCTCACGGCGGTGCGCCCGGATGTTTGCCTTTCCATTTCCCGCTTCGGGGTTCTGGGGGCAGACGGCAAGCTTCGCCTGTGGACACGCGCCGTTCGTCGCTGCTGTTGCTGGTCGTCATCTACTTCGGCTTTTTCAGCCTCGGATTGCCGGATGGTTCGTTCGGCGTCGCGTGGCCGGCGATGCATCCGGAGCTCCGGCTTCCCATCGGGCTCGCGGGCACCATCACCACGGTGGTGACGCTGCTGTCGGCGTTGTCCGGGTTCGCCGGCGGTGCGGTCATCGCCCGATTTCGCACCGGGCCGGTCGCGTTGGTCAGTTGCGCCCTTACCGGAATTGCTCTGGTCGCGGTTTCCCAGGCGCAAGGAGCCGCATGGCTGTTCATCGCGGCGGTGCCGCTGGGTTTGGGTGCCGGGGCGGTGGACACGGGACTCAACGGCTTCGTGGCCCGCCATTATAGCGCGCGGCACATGAACTGGCTGCACGCGTGCTGGGGCGGCGGCGCCCTGTGCGGTCCGCTGATCATGGGGTCCGCCCTGGCCGGTGCCGGCGGTTGGCGGGACGGCTATCGGCTGATCGGGGCGGCCCAGTTGACGCTGGCCGTGGTCTTCCTGCTGTCGCTCCGGCTCTGGCGGATCGTGCCGGAACTGTCGCCGGCGGAGACATCGGAAGGGAATTCCAGACGCCGGCCAACGCTGTCGGCGGGGTCGTTGGCCGGCTGGCTCTCGGCGGGGCTTTTCGTGATCTACGCGGCGGTTGAAGGGACACTGGGGGTCTGGGCCGCATCTATTCTCGTGTCCGGCCGCGGCTTTTCCGCGACCACGGCGGCGCTCGGAACGGCGACATATTACGGGGCGATCACCGTCGGGCGGGTGCTCATCGGTTTTGTGGTCAACCGGTGGGGCAACCGGCGGTTGGTTAATGCCGGGGCGGGCTTGGCGCTGGCCGGGTGCGCGTTGTTCGCGGTCAGCGGGTCTCCCGGTCTGGCGACGGGAGCGTTGCTGCTGACCGGCCTGGGCTTTGCCCCGGTATATCCCTGCCTGATGCACGAGGTGCCCAACCGGTTCGCGCCCGAGGCCGCGCCGGTGGTCATCGGCCGGCAGTCCGGGGCCGCCTACTTGGGCGCGGCGTTTCTACCGGCGGCCGCTGGACTGTTGGCGGCGCACTCGATCACCGGGATTCCCTGGCTGGTTGCCGGCGGCATCTTGGCGCTGATCGTGGGCATCCGGACGTTGGACCGGATGAGCTAAGCCGGCGGAAGTCAGCTCACCCCTCGCGCCGCAGGATTTCCAGCGGGGGTTCGTCGGCGATGCCGCGGCTGGTGGCCAGGCCCACCAGCACGGTCAGCGCGGTGACGCTCAGCAGCGCGACGCCGAGCGGGGCGGGAGACACCACGTAGTCGGCCTTGAAGGCGAACTTCGCCAGCGCCCAGCTCGAACCGACCGACAGCAAGATGCCCGTCAGTGCCGCCAGCAGGCCGAGCGCGAAGTATTCCGCGAACAGGATGCGCCGGATCTGCGGCCGGGTCGCGCCGAGCGTGCGGAGCAGGATGCTTTCCTGCACGCGTTGCCAGCGGCCGGTCAGCACCGCGCCGGCCAGGACGATCAGGCCGGTGGCGACGGTGAAGAGCGCCATGAAGCGGATCACGAAGCCGACCTTGGTCAGGATGCCGTCCAGCGTCTGGAGCACGAGCGTGAGGTCAATGGCGCTCACGTTGGGGAACGCCTTCACCAGCTCGCGCTGCATGCGGGCGGATTCGGTGGCGTTGGCCACGCGCGTCGCGAGGACGTGCATGGCCGGTGCCGCCTCAAGGGAACCGCCGGGGAACACGACGAAGAAGTTCGGCCGCACCTGCCGCCAGTCCACCTTGCGCAGGCTGGCCACGGTGGTCTTCAGGGGAATGCCCTGCACGTCCCATACGAGTTCGTCGCCGACGGTTACCTTCAGGTCCTTGGCAATGCCTTCCTCGACGGATACCGGGATGACCGCGTTCTCCAGATCTACGCCGGCGCCTCCGCTGGCCCCGCCTTCGGAGAACCGGGACACGAACCGGCCGGCGGTCAGTTCCTCGCTGTCGGTCAGGTTGGTGCGCCAGGTGGAGCGGTATTCGCGGCGCAACACCCATTCGGGGATGCCGTCGCCCTTGTTGGTGCTGAGCTGGTCGGTGGACATGCCTTTCACCCGGGCAAGCCGCATCGTGATAATCGGGGCCTGCTCCAGCACCGGCAGGCCGATCTGTCCCAGCAACTGGATCACGCCGTCGCGCTGGTCGGGCTGGATGTCGAAGAGGATGGCATTCGGCTGGCTGGCCTTGTTTGCCGGGAACATGGACGAGAGCAGCACGTCGCGCGTGAGGTGCAGCGTCAGGATGAGGAACGTTCCCAGCCCGATGGCAACGAGCAGGAGCCCGGTGCGGTTCTGCGGCCGGTGCAGATTGGCCAGACCCTGCCGCCACGCGAAGGGCAGGGAAGGTGGCGTCAGCCGGCGGGCGCTCCACGCGATGAGCCGGGCCATGCCGGTCAGGATCAGGAACGCGGCGCCGAGGCCGGCGGCGAAGGCGAGGCCTTCCCACCACCGCCGGGTCTGAAGCGTCGCGAAGCCCGCCACGCCGGCGGCGATCAGCCCGAACATGACCCAGCGCAGCGGGTCGTGCCGCGGCGTTTCGTAGGCGGCGCGGATGGCGGCGAGCGGCGGCACGCGGCGGACATCCAGCAGCGGCAGCAGGGCGAACAGCACGCACAGGGCGAATCCGGTGACCGCCGCGATCACCGCGGCGACCCAGTCGAAGTGCGCCTCAAACGTGAACGGCACGAAGGTGCGCACGAGTTCCGGCAATTGCTGCGCCACGCCCACGCCGAGAACGATCCCCACCAGCGACCCGACCGCGCCCAGCGACAGTCCCTGCGCCAGGTAGATCGCAAACGTCTGCGGCAGTGGCGCGCCCAGGCAGCGCAGCACGGCGACGTTGCCGAGCTTCTGCTGCACGTGGACGTGGATGGCGCTCGCGATGCCGACGGCGCCCAGCAGCAGCGCGATGAGCGCCACCAGGTTCAGGAAGCGATACAGGGTCTCCAGCGCGCGCCCGAGGTCCTGCTGGCGTTCCTTCACCGTGTCGGAGCCCAGACGGAGTCGTTCCAGCTCCGGCTTCAGCTCGGTGCGCAGCGTGTCGGGGTCCACGCTGGCGGGCAGGCGGAACAGCAACCGGTAACGGGCAAGGCTCTTGGTGCCCACCAGGCCGGTGGCCGGCAGGTCGGTGGCGCTCAGGTAAACGCGGGGCGCGATGGTGGAGAAGGCCACCGTGTCGCCCGGCACGCGTCGCAGCGCGCCGAGGATGCGGAAGCCGGCGGAGCCCAGCTTCGCGGTGTCGCCCACCTTGGCGTCGAACTGCTGGAGCACGCCTTCCTCGAGCAGCACGCCGCCGCCTTGGCGGAACGCGGCTGCGGCGCCGGGCGGCTCGGTTTCGAGTTCGCCGTAAAAGGGGAAGTTGCCGGCCAGCGCCCGCGCGTTCACGAGCCGGGTGCCGTTCGTGAGCTGGAGCATGGTCGAGAAGCTGGTCTCGCGGGCCTGTTCGCCACCGATGCGGGCGAAGAGCGCCTCCATTTCCGCGGTCAACGCGGTGCGCGAGCTGAGCACAAGATCGGCCCCCAGCAGCGCCTTGGCCTGCTCCGCGATGGCGCGTTCGAGGTTTCGGCCGAGCGAACCGATGGCGACGAGCGCGGCGATGCCCAGCGAGATGCTGGACGAGAATAGCAGCAGCCGCCGGCGCGACGTGCGGGAGTCGCGCCAGGCCATCAGCCAGGTCCAACGGGAAAACAGGGCGGTCAGCCAGCTCACGCGGCGGACGGTAGGCGGAGACCGCGGAATGACCAATTCCCATGAGCAGGGAGCGAGGAGCAGCGGGAGCAGCGGGAGCGCGGCTCTCTGAGCCGCGTTAAGTGTTCACCCGATCAGTGCTAACGCCGGCGTCGCTGGGACTCGCGACTCAGAGAGTCGCGCTCCCGGCCAAGCCGGATTCCATGCACCCATCCGCTCCCCGCTTCCCGCTCCCTGCTTTCTGAAGCGCCCATTGCTCCGCCGTGGCGGCTGGTTCACCCTCGCGGCCATATGGCAGCCGATTCCAAGCCGGCGTTCCGGCCCTACATTCCTGACCGCACTCCCTTGCGGGAGTTTACCCTGCGTTCGCTGCTCATGGGCACGCTGTTGGGCATGGTCTTCGGGGCCTCGTCGCTTTACCTGACGCTCAAGGTCGGATTGACGGTCAGCGCGAGCATTCCGGTCGCGGTGATTTCCATCGCGCTGTTCAAGGTGTGGGCGCAGTTCGGCGGAAAGGACGCCACCATCCTCGAACACAACATCGCCCAGACCGCCGGTTCGGCCGGCGAATCCATCGCGTTCGGCGTGGGCGTGACCATGCCGGCGATCCTCATTCTCGGATTCGACCTCGAAGTCTCCCGCGTGCTGCTCGTGGGCGTGCTCGGCGGCTTGCTGGGCATCCTGATGATGATCCCGCTCCGGCGCGCGCTGATCGTGCAGCAGCACGGTGAACTGAAATATCCCGAAGGCACCGCCTGCGCCGAAGTGCTTAAGGCGGGTGCCAGCGACGAATCCCGGGCTGCGGCCGATCCGGTCCATCGGAGTGACGAGGCGGGCGCTTCCGTGAACGCCAAGACGATCTTCGCCGGCTTCGGCATCGGTCTGCTCTACAAGGTGGCCAACGTGGCGCTGAAGGGCTGGAAGGACGTTCCGGAAAAGGTCTTCGGCGCCCCGCTCAAGGCCGGTTCCATTTCAGCGGAAATCAGTCCGGAAATGCTCGGCGTCGGCTACATCATCGGCCCGCGAACCGGCGGCATCATGGCTGCGGGCGGCGTGCTGAGCTATCTGGTGCTGATCCCGCTGATCAAGTTCTTCGGCGACCGACTGGGAGAGCCCCTCGCGCCGGGCACGAAGCTCATCAGCGAGATGTCGCACAACGACGTCCGGAGCGCCTACATCCTCTACATCGGTGCCGGGGCGGTGGCGATGGGCGGCCTCGTGAGCCTGCTGCGTTCGCTGCCTACCATCTGGCACGGGCTGAAGCTGGGCATTCTCGACATGGTGGATTCGCGCCGGGCGGCGGCCAGCGCCAACGCCGAACGGACCGGCCAGGACCTGCCGATGAAGTTTGTCCTCATTGGCATCGTGGCCTTGGTCGCCGCGATCACGCTGGCAGCGCCGCTGAAGATGACTGTTCTCGGTGCGGGCCTGATCATCTTGCTGGGGTTCCTGTTCGTGACGGTTTCGTCCCGGCTGACCGGCGAAATCGGTTCCTCGTCCAATCCGATCTCCGGCATGACCATTGCCACCCTGCTGATCACCTGCCTGGCGTTCCTCGCCGTGGGCCGGACGGGCAATGCCCACTACGTCACCGCGCTTTCGGTCGGCGCCATCGTCTGCATCGCTTGTTCCAACGGCGGCACCACGTCGCAGGACCTCAAGACGGGCTTTCTGGTCGGCGGGACGCCCAAGCGCCAGCAGGTGGCCATCCTGATCGGCGCCTTTGCCTCGGCCTTGGTGATGGGACCGATCCTGCTGGGGTTGAACCAGACGGCGACCACCTACCTCGACGCCAAGGAAGTGGCACCCGCCCTGCGCGCTCCGGTCGCCGAACTTGCCGGCGCCGCGAAGGAGCGGATTGCCGGACCGCAGTCCAAAAGCGACCAGAGCGAATACCTCGTGTGGCACTCACCGGATCCCTCCGGCGGCGCGGCGAGGAAATTCCTGGTGAAACCCGACGGCGAGCCGGTGTGGCTGGTGGACCCGGGCATCAACGGCCAGTTCGCCAAGCGGCCGGACGGTTCCGAGGTGCGGAAGTTCGACGCCCCCAAGGCGACCCTCGTGAGCTACATCATCAAGGGCATCCTCGACCGCAAGCTGCCGTGGGATCTGGTGCTGTTCGGGGCTATGATCTCACTGGTGCTGGAGCTAAGCGGCATTTCGGCGCTGGCGTTTGCCGTGGGCGTTTACCTGCCCATCTCCGTGTCGCTGCCCATCTTCATCGGCGGCATGATCCGCTGGCTCGTGGACCGGCAGGATCGGCCCAAGTTCGTGAATGCCGGCCTCACGGAGGACCAGATCGCGGCCGAAGGTGACAAGTCCCCGGGCGTGCTGATGGCCTCGGGCTACATCGCCGGCGGCAGCATCGCGGGCATTGTCATCGCCTTCATGGCCGGCGTGTTGGACCGGCAGGATGCCGCCCTCACGGCGTGGGCGAGCAAGTCGAACCCATTCTTCAACGGACCGAATGCCGACCTGCTGTCGTGCCTTCCGTTCGCGGCGCTGTGTGCGCTGCTGTTCTTCGCCGCGCGGGGCCTGATCCTGCGGGCCAGGGCCCGTTGAGGCACCGCTTCGGTCAGCGCCGCTTCATCGTCGGCAGATGCCTGTCGGCGAAGGCCAGCCACTGGTCCCAGTCGTAGTCCAAGACGTCGTGGGCGCCGGCCCGGAGGTGATAGCCGATGGTGGAGTGGACCGGTTGGTGCACGGCGGGCCATTCCGTCGCGGCCAGGCCGTCCGTGCCGAAGAGGCGATACACCGGTGCCGCCGCCTGCGCCGCGAGGAATTCCCCGCGCGGATCGGCCCACTTGTCCTGCTCGGCGCTGGCGACATAGACCGGACGCGGGGCAATCAGCGCGATGAGTTCGTGCTGGTCCACGGGCAGCGCGGCCACGTTGGTGCTGTAGCGTTTGAAGTTGCCGTTGAACCAGTGCGGGAACGAGGTGTTGATCCGCCGGACGTTTTCCCCGAAGTCGCGCCGGGCGAGGGCCGCGCCGCCTTCGCCGGAATTGTTGGAGATGACGATGGCAAAGCGTTCGTCCTGCGCGCCGGCCCACAGCGCGGTCTTGCCGAGCCGGGAATGCCCCATGAGCACGACCTTGCGGGCGTCCACTGTTTGGTCGGTTTCGAGATAATCCACGACCCGGCTCAGGCCCCAGGCCCAGGCGCCGATGGCACCCCAGGCGTCATCGGCCAGCGTGGTGATGGGTTCGCGGGCCTTGGCGACGGTGCGTCCGCCGGCCACCGGAAAGGCCGACCGCACACCGGACTTCCAGCCTTCCGGATGGTCGGGTTCGATATCGCCGTAATACACGGTGGCGAAGGCGTAGCCGTGCCGGAGAAGTTTCTCGATGTTCCAGCGCGATGCCTGACAGCCGCGGGACTGCTCGGTGGCGCGGTTGTTGACGATGCCGGCCTCCTTGTGGTCACGCATCCAGGCGGTGGGCAGGGTGATGCCCGGGTCCGGGTGCACGCACTGGTTGCCTTCAAAGTTCAGCCCCAGGACGACCGGCGCGGCACCGGTCGCGCCATTGGGGATGTAAAGCAGCAGATGAATCACGGGGCCGGCGGCCTTCCCGGCGAGCCGGATGTCCACCTCCTTGCGGGTGGCGAGTCCGCCCAGCGCCTGCGCCTCGGTGGCGGTGACCACGAAGGCCTGATCGCGAGGTCGGCCCGGACTGCGGCCGTAAACGTGGGTCTGGAACAGTTCGAGCAGCTCCTGTCGGCGCTCGCGCCAAGCCCGGGGCGACTTCACCGGCCGGCCATTGGTGAAGGTGAGGAGATCGGGCAGCGGATCGGAGCCAACCTTGGCCTCATCGTAGTTGATGGGGATGGCGTCGGCGGCGCGGCCGGCTGGCAGGAGGCATCCCAAGGCGAGGGCGAAGAGGGCGGGAAAGAACGGCTTCATGGCACCGGAAGGGAACTGGCGGGACGGAGTATGCCGCGAAGCATGGGGAGTTCCGGCCGGCGCTGGCAATTGCGCGTCGCAGAAAACTGGCTCCGCGCGGCCTGCCGAGTGATCAGCGGGCGACGACCCGGAAAAACTGCGGTCCAACTGACCTCACGAGCGGGGCGAAGGTAATGTTCGGCGTGCCGGCGACCTGTTCGCCCACTGCCGTCCACGGCGAAGTGAAGTCCGGTCGGCTTTCGAGGACGTAACGGGTGCCCGGAAGGGCTTGGGCGAGGTGGAGCCGGAGAAATCCGTTGGCGGTCGAAGACTCCAGGCGGAGCACGACCGGCTCCGGTGCGGAGTTGGCGGCACCGAACGACGGTGCGGGCAGCGTGACCACCGGGCCAAACCCATCGGGAGCGCGGCCTTCGGAGCGTTCACTGGACTGTGGCCCATAGAGAATCGCATCAAGCACTCCGCCGTCGGCCGCCGTCAGCGCGAGGCTGCCGAAATCGGCGGACAATGAGAACGCCGCGCTCCCGGCGCGTTCTTCCCGGCCATCGGCATCAAGCACGAGAAACCCGCTGGCGCCGATGAAGCTGAGCGGGAACAGCGGCGACCGCCGCGGCATCCCGCCCAAGGCGTCAGTGAGGGCCAGTTCGTCGAGTTGCACCGGTGCCGGTTCCGGGTTGAACAGTTCGATCAGGTCCGGGTTCCCTGGCAACGGACTGGCGAGCCACTCGTTGAGCCGGACCCGCCGAGGGTCGCCCAGCGGCGCCGGCCGGTTGGTGGTGCCGAACGTCGGTTCGCACAGCGTCCAGCGGCCCCCGGAGTCGCGGCCGATGGATTTTCCCGGCAGTTGCGGTCCAAATTCCACGCGGTCGAGTTGGGTTCCATTCGCCGCGAACAGGAGGAACTGTTCGCCATCGCGGTCGAAGGCAAAGCCGAGGTGGAGGCCCGGCGGTTGCGTGGCGCTGTCCGCGTAAAGCGTCAGGTGGCCGCCCGGCGGAAGGATTGCTCCCGCCGGGAAGACGAACTTCCGCGGCCGGTCGGGGTTGTCGGTGGCACTCGCGCCGCCGAGGTTGAAGGGCAGGTTGCCGGGATTGTGCAGTTCCACGAGATCCGGTGCGCCCGTGCCGACCAGCACGGCCCCGGCGTTGTCCGCGAGCAGTTCGTTGATCTGGGCTGCGGCGAAATCACCCACGATTTCCCATTCGACCACGGTGCCCGGCTCAGGCTGCCAGACATTGCCGGAGTTGAGACCCACCACGCGCAGACGATGCGGGCCGAGGGGCAGATTGCTCAGCGACAGCGGGTCCGTCAGCGGTCGGGGTTCGCTCCACGCGGCCTCATCAAGGCTGAAGCGATACTGGGTCAGTCCCGCGCCGGCGATCATGAGGCGCAGATCGCGGACTGCCGATTTGCCCGAGGGCGCACCGACAATGACGGCGCCCGGCGGGACGTGGGCGCCGAGATCGAGTCCGTGCGGTGCCCGGCCGCGGGCCGGCGAGGGGGCGCGGAGGTGGAAGTCATTCGTCGGATTCACGAAGAGCGGGTCCGCGGTGAAGTTGTTGGTGCCCATCCACGGTCCCGGCTCGCCGAAGAGGGAATTGTCCACCCGGACGTCGAACCACGCGTTGGTGAAGAGGGACTGGTCGAGCCCGAAAAACACCATCGCCGGGTTCCACCAGATGCAGTCACGGGCGCGCAGCGAGAGGGGCGGGGCGCCGCCCGGACGCAGCGGTTCGCTGAAGGCGAGCGAGCCCTTGGTGGAGCCCACGAACGTGTTGTGGCGCACCTCGGCCACGGCGTAGTCCTTGAGGGTCAGGTCGTGGTCGTTGTCGAAGAACACATTGCGCACGACCGTGAGACGGCTGGTCTCGCCTTTGCTGCCGCGTCCGGTGGCGATCGCCGACGACTCGCTGGTGTCGGAATGGTTCTTGTGGAAGTGCATGAACACATTGCCCTCGATGTGTGCATCCGTGCCGTCGAGGTCGAGGCCGTCATCGCTGCCGCCGAGAAACACGTTGTTGAGGAACACGGGAATCGGTCCCGGGCGCTGGCCGCCGTAGAAATCCACGATGTCGGCGTAGCCCACGGTGGAGCCGAAGGTGTTGCCCTCGAAAAGCACATGGCCGTCCACGGGCATCAGGTTTCCCTGGACGGCCTCGTCGAACAGCATGTTCGGAAACACGCAGTCACGGACCGTGAGGCTGGAATTGCGCGAGATGAGCGCGTTGGCCTGGTGTCCGGGCCATTCCACATGGTCGAGCAGGATCGTGGAATTGGTGGTCTGGATCGTGCCGCGCTGCACGGCGCGAAGGTCGGCATGAACCAGACGGCTTTCGTTCGTCGCCCCGTCGAAGCCGATTCCATTCCACCGACCGCCGAGGCGGGGATGAACGAGAAACTGGACCCGCCGGTTGGCCGTGCCCTCGACGAGCAGGCGCCCCTGCACCAACAGGCTGGCGCCCAGTCCGAACTGCACGGAGGTGCCGGCGCCGATGGTCAGGGTGGCACCCGCCGGGATCACGAGGCGCCCGTTGATGCGAAACGGACCGTCCTCAGCCCGCCACACAGTAGTCGCGGCGGGCAAGTTGGTGACCACGGTTTCCACGGCCTCGCGCCACAGGTCGTAGGGTTGCTGCTGGACGACTATGCCGGCCGCATCCAGCGATTCGATCACGAGACGATTCAGGCCGGGGAGCAGCGGGACGGTGGCCGTCCATCTGCCCTGCGCGGCGTCCCAGAGGGCCGGTTCGCCGGCGATCCGGAGGGCCGTGACGTGAGCGGCGGCGGCGGTGCCGGCCAGCAGCACGGCGGCGTTGGTCGTGGTGGGATAGCCGCCCACGGACGGGAAGGCGGTGGTGACCCGCGTCGCGGTGGGCAGGTTGGCGAGGACGATGTCCCGACGACGCACATTGAAATCCTTCATCGCCTGCACCGTCGCCGCCGGGATGTGCGGCGCGAGCAGGCGGTCGAGGAGCGCATTGACGTTTGCCGGCAGAAACACCGTGTCGGCGAGCCGCCGCAGTTCCGCCTGATACCGCGAGGCGACCGTGGGCTCCGTGAACACCCGACCAATCGCGGGCACGCCGAGGAACGAGTAAAGGCCCTGATTGGCGGTGTTCGCGCCGTCCATGCCGAGCACGGAATCAAAATCGTAGGGGACCAGCCGGAAGCGTGGGTCGCGCAACCCGCGGTAGAGGAAATAGTCGCCGGTGACGACCACCGTGTTGGTTGGGGTCGGCCGGGTGATGCGCGGATTCGAGAGGGTGCTCTCGTTGTTGGCGAGGAGCGTGTTGGCGGCGAAATAGCGGACCCATTCCGGACCGTCGAGGATCGTGGGCAACACCGTGGCCAAATCGGCGGTGGGAGTCTGGTTCAGGGTCCGGGTGAACTGGATGAGGTCGGACCAGTCGTTGAGTTCGGCGTTGGTCTCCTTGGCGTAGTAGAACGGGTCCGCATAGGCGGCGGGCGAATCGCCGAGGTAATCGAGATTTCCGAAGCCCTGGGTGCTGTAGAGGTTGCCGTTGCCGTCGTCCGGAAACGCATTGTCGGTGAAGTCGCCGTTGAGCGACTCATTCTGGGCGTAGAGGCCTGCCACCGGGGTGCCGGCACCCGCGCGGGCCACACCGTTCTCGCGCAGTTCGGCCAGCCGGGAGCGGCCGGCGGGCAGCCCGGAGAGTTGGGCGAGCGCCGAACCGGCCACTTGGGAATGCGGATTCACCGCGTTGAGCACCACGACCCGCTGGCCGTGCCAGACTCGGTCATCCGGAAAGGCGATCCGGCGGGACGGCGGTTCCACATCGCGGCTGGTGCTGCCGCGGATGCGGAAGCCGACGTTGTGGCGAAATTCGGTGACTCCGTTTTCGGTGGTCACCACCGAGGCATTGATTTGGGCGTCGCTGGTCGAATGCCAGAGCTGGCCTTCGATGGCGGTGAGCATCTGCCGGTCCCGGGCCGTGAAGATCACCCGGAAGCGGGGCAGTTGGCCGTTCCCGCTGTCATCCACTTGGTAGAGCGCGTTGGCCAGTTGTCCGGTGCCGTCGGCGAGAGGCGCGGGCCAAGTGCGGACGAGGTCTCCCGGCGCGGTCACCCGGACGTAGAATTCCACGACAGTGCCTTCCGGCTGTTCCGGCAGGCGGGCCGCATAGAGCCCGTCATTGGCGAAATCTTCTCCGTGGAGACCGTCGTCCACCATTGGTTCGGTGAGGAACTCCGCCGCCCCATCCCGCCGGTAGTGCAACGTGACCGAGCGGGGACCGGCCTCTCCTCCCCGCACCCGCGCCAGCACCGTGACCGCCTCAGTTGAGCGGGGCACCAGGGGTGAGTGCCACACATCCGTGATGAACGGGGCCTGCGTCAGTGCATGGACCGAATTCGTCCGTCCGGGAGTGCCTCCGGCTGTGGCGCTGGATTTCCAATTCTGGCCGAGCGAACCGTCGGCGAACGGATTGATGCGCTCCAGGGTCCTGCCACGGCCATCGTGACCGCTCAGCCATTCCAGCCCCCGAAACCCCTGGTGGGCGGCCGTGAAGGCGCGCTCGCCCCAGTCGCCTTGGGTGGCGTAATTCAGACGTTCCACGGTTGCTCCGGCGGCATTCAACAGTTCGACCGATTCACCGCGGTCGCTGAGGGAGCCGGTCCAGTTGCCCACCACGGGCACGCTGAGTCCGGTGTGGGTGGCGGCGAAGGCGTTGGTGTCTGCCGCCACGACGAGGAAGCCCCCGGGCGGAACCGTGATGGCGGGGAAGGTGAACTGCACGCCGCGGCCCAGCCGCCAGCCGGACAGATTCACCGGACTGGCGCTGACGTTGTGGAGTTCGAGGAATTCCTCGGCCGGTTGGCCCGATGCCGGATGGTAATGCAGTTCGGTCATCGTCAGCTCGGCTGCGGTCGTGGCGAAGGCAGCCAGCGGGGCGAGCAGGGAAAGGCGTTGGGCGTTCATAGCGGGCGGCGGGAATCAGCGGGCACGGACCTGATAAAAACGGAGCGACCGGTCGGCGATCTGCGGAAAGCTGGCCGCGCCATTGGCGTCGGTTGTGGCGGTGGCGACCTCGCTCCATTCCTGCAAATCGGAGGAAGCCCACAGGCCGCAGGCCACGCCGGGGCGGGATTGCGCAAGCACCGTGACGCCGGTCGAGGTCGCCGCGATGGCCAGTTCAAACGCGACCTGATCGGGTGCGGACGTGACCCGGATGTCATCCAGACGCAATTGCGCCCGCGGACCGCTTTCGCCGGGGGCGGGGATCGCGAAGTAACGCCAGCGCAGTTGCACGAGGGGGCGGTTGTCGAGCTGGGCGGGCAGCGGCAGTGGTCCGAAGTCCTGCGTGTGGCCGTCCACCGCATTGCGCCGGTATTCGACCGGCGAACCGTCGGGGTTCAGCAGGTCGCTGAAGGCCGAGTTGGTGTCGGCCCGCCACTGGACCCGAAGTCCGTAGTTCCGGCTGTTGGCGAGCACGGTTCCGGCCCGCCAGGAAAGCTGGAGGTTCCTTCTTCCTGATGAGTCGAGGGCCAACACCGCGCCGGCGACATAACCCGCGTTGTCCTGCGGGTTGCCGGTGTTCACGAAGGACACACCCGCGTCGCCCTCGCCGTTGACGCGGCTGCGGGAGGCGAGGTCGTAGCGGTTAGTCCAGAACGCATTCGCAGCGGCCTGCAGGTCGGGGTCCTGGGTGGGGCTCGTCACAAAGGCCAGCGACGCCGGATAGGTTCCGGCGGCGGAGCCGGCTGGCCATTGGTTGAACGCGTAGTCGCCACCCGCGAGGACATGCGGCGTCGGGAACGGGATGGCAATGGCATCCGGATCGGGACCGAGCGTGGCGACGAGGTTCAGCGCGGCCGTGGGAGTCACGGTCCGGGAGTTGGCCGCCGGTGCGCCATCCGACCAGGCGACCACCTTGTAGCCCCACCGCGGAGTCACCCGGACTTCGACCGGCAGTCCCGAAAAATAGGGCGCGCTCCACGGCAGTTCGGCCGCGTGGAACTCCAGGGTGCCGATTCCGACCGTGTCCGCCTGCGTTGCCGGTTGGACCGCCACGCTCAGCGAGACGTCGGCGCCGAGCCCGTAAAAGCGCCGCACCTGTTCGCGGAACACCGCCGGTCGCTGGGCGAGAAATCCGCGGACTTCCTCCAGTTCCGACTGCCAGGCGTCCATGTCGGCCAATGCCGGCGGATTCTTTGAACTGCCCTGCCACCGGGCAATCTGGCTTGGCATGGCCGGCGTCAACTGGCTTGCCCAGCCGTCGAGGCGGGCGGCGGTATGGCCGGCGGAGAAGGTCGTGTTCAGCAGGTCACCGAGGCGCAGTGCGAATTGCTGGCGAAAACTGTCGGCGGTGTTCAGTGCCCGCATGAGCACGTAGGAACGGCCCTTGAGGCCGGACATCGGGTCGTCGCGCAATGACAGGGCAAGCTTGTCGTATTCCACCTGCGCGAGGTCGAAGCCGCCGTCGCAATCCTGAAGCATCCAGTTCCAGAGTCCGCCGGGCAGACGGGAGCGCCAGGCCATCACGTTGTTGCCCGGCCAGTCGTCATTGCCCGAGAAAAATTCCAGCGCGAGCCAGTCCCGGTAATTGTCCCCGTTGATCCGCGCGGCGAGTTGCGGCTGGCGCTCGGGGCGCGTAAGGACGCCTTGGGCCTGGCCAATCAGTCCGAGGTAATCATCAAGGTCGCCGGCAGCGACTTCGCCTTCGTTCTTCACCATGTCTAGGTCGTCGTCGGAGAGGCCCTGCTGGCGGGCGATGGTGTCGGCGCTCACCTGTTCGCGGATGAACTGCACGCCCCAGTATTGGCCGTTGAGGAAGAGGTGGGCGGGACGAGAGGCCTGATGTTCGAGGCCAAGGTCGGCCGCGAGGGTGTGGGCGAGATCGTCCCGCAGATAGGCACGGTGCCAGTCGTTGCCCGAGTTCCGCAGCACCAGACTTTCGAACTGCTGCAGCGCGAGCCCGGGAAACACCGGATAACGGAGCACGCCTTCGCCGTAGCGGTTCCGAAAGTGGAGCCGCAGAGATTTTTGCGGCCAGTGGCGGGAGAACGCCCCGTGGATCTTGAGGCCACAGTCCAAATCGAACCCGCGGCTGCCGTCGGGCTCGAAGAGTTCCGCGTGAACGGGTCGTTCCCAGTTCCGCTGGTAGTTGAGCAGCCGTTCTCGCCCATCCGGATTGATTCTGCCCCCATCCGTGTAGATGCCCGTCTTCGAATCAAAAAGATGCCGCGGATCCGTGGTCAGGGACACGACCGGCAGCGATCCGGCCTGCGGGGTGAGGTAACTGGCGGTGACGATGGGGCTGGGGAGATGGCCGGGGGCGGTGGCCCGCGCCCGGACCACCGTCGAGGAACGCAGCGCCAGCGGTTCGCGATAGATCTGTGCCGGCGTTGCGGAAACGCCCAGCGCATCGAAGGCGGCGCGGCCATCGAACAGGCTGAACGCGACGTCCGTAACGGCCGTTTCCTCGAGTTCAAGCTCCGCCAATGGAATCTCGAGTCGCGTCCAGTGTCCCGGTGCGGGCAAGGCACCCATTCGCCGGCGGCTGGCCGTGCCCGCGGTGCCGGCGGCGATGAGGTCTTCGCCCCAGAAAGCGCGGTGGTTCCATGAGCCGTCGGCCTTGAACTGCAGCATCACCGTCCGCGGCGGAGCGGCGGGATCGCACCACACTTCGACGGTGATCACCTCGGCGGGGCCCGTGACGAGCGACTGGTCGGGAAACGTGATCAGGAACTGGTGAACCCCGCTGACGGTGCCCGAGCGGAGCGCCCATCGGCCGGACGCGGGCACGGGATTTGTGCGAACCCAAGTCCAGTCGCGGTCGTTCACGTTCAGGGTGGTGGCACCGAGGGGAAAGAAATCCTCCAGCCAGGGCGAATCCGGCCCGGTCTTCGGTTCGGAACCGTCGGTCGTGAAGAGGATTCGGGCATCTGCAGGCGCGTTGGTCGGCAAGGCCAGTTGCACGGCGGGCAACGTCACAAACAGGCCGGGCTGGGGACCGAAGACAGGGGCGGGAGCGAGTCCGAGTTCCGCGGCCACGGTCGCATTCGCCCGGCCGGGAGTGGGTTCGCTCAGCCACCCCCACGCGGGCGAATCCCCGATCCGGCCATACGCGCCGTCCGGCCGGGTGGGCACCGCGGCGACGGTGTCGAGCCGGGTGCCGTTGGGCGCGGTGAGCAGCAAGGGTTCACCCTCCTGCTTGAGGCTGAAGTTGGCGTGCAGGCGTCGGTCGGGCAGATGCCATTTTCGCGCGAAGTGGGCTTCGAGTGCGGTCTGTTCTTCCTCGTCGAGCGGCCGGTCAAAAAGGGCGATTTCGTGGAAATCGCCCTCGAACAGGCGGTCGTCGAGGAGCCGGTCCATCGCGAGGCTGTCCACGGCGTGGGTGCCGCCGATCAGGGTGAGCGCCACCCGGCGGTTGGGCGGCCGGGTGGAGAGCGGATTGACGGCGGTGCCTTCCAGGCGCGCGGTTGGCCCGCCAACATAAAGGAGCAGCCGGTCGCTGCCGCGTGACAGGCTGGCGGAACTGGAGTGACCCAAGAACGGCCGAAACGCGTCCGTGGCCCATTCGCTCTCCCGCACCACTAGGAATGCCGACCGGACCTGCTTGACCTCGGCCAGCGTCAGGCGGTCATCCACGCCGTCGAACCGCACTGCGGGCAGGCCCGTGAGCGGGTCCGTGGCGATCCGGGGCTGCCATTCGGTCCGGCCCTGCCGGGCGGAAAAGTCCGCGGCGATCTGGTCGGCCGGTCCCTTCCATTTTGCGCGCAGATGCCGGTCGAGTGCCAGCGCCTCGGACTCGGACAGGGCGCGGTTGAAGCCGATGAGTTCTCGGACAGTGCCACCCCAGAAGCGACCGGGCAAAAGCCGGTCGGCCGCGAGGTTGTTAAACACCCCCGCGCCGGAGCCGACGATGATCACGACATTGCGTCCGCCCGGCAGGCGGGTGGTCTGCGGATTCACCCGTTGGCCATTCAGATAGACCGCCGCGTTTACGATGCCGGAAGGCATCCCGGAGTAGGACCCCAGCAGGGCCAGGTTGTCTCCGCGATGGAAGTCGTATTTGGTGTCGTGGCCTACAAATGGAGCGAGGGAACCCGTGCCGGACAGCGTTTCCGATCCCACCCAAACCAGAGTCTGGGCGGTCACGGTTCGGGTGGCGGTCAGCACGTCGTTGGTGCCGTCGAAACTGAGCTGGGGCAGCGTGTCGGCATCGGTTCCCAGCACCGGTTGGGCGCCGGAAACCACCTGAAAAAAATCGTTGGTGGCGCCGCTGAGATCACGCCAGCGGCTGATTCCGCCAGTGGATAGATCGAGACTGTCGTTCCGAGCCGCGTCGAGCCACAGGACCTTGCCGGCCAGTTCTCCCGGGGCCGCCGGTGCGGGCAGATCGTCGGCCGGTTTGCGCCCGCTCTTGTCCCGCCATTCGGTCACCGAACCGGCCGCGAGGCCAAGCGCATTGGTGTCCGCAGCGTCGAGCCACCACCGCAGCCCGGGAATCTGGTTGGGGGCAAGTTCAGTGGGAGCATTGGTGAGCGGTCCGGCAGTCAGCGTGCGATCCTTGCCGGACGTGAACACCACCAACCGGGCGCCGGGCGCCAGGGAAACTTCGGGGAAGGTCCATCGAAAGGGGCGCGCGGGATCGTCGGAAAGACCGTGGCCGTTCAGCGCCACCGCATTCGTGCCGGCATTGTGCAGTTCGATCCAGCCGTTGTGGTCGCCGTCTTCGTCGGCCAAGACGGTCCGGTCCTCGGGCAGTATCTCGGAGATGCGGACCTGTCCCCAACCGCGCAGGGCGGGCAGCAACAGCAGGGCGAAGCAAAGCCCGAGATGCGGCGAAAACCAGGGGCGCTTCGGCGAGAGGGCGGGCATGACGTCGCGAGGCTAAGCACGCGTGATGCCGGACGGTCAACCGGAATTCGGCGCCCGGTTCACGCAGGTGACTGATCGGGTGCGCTGGCGTTCGCGGCGGGTGCGGGCGTCCGTTTCCAGGCGCCGCCCAGGTCGTCCAGCCAGGTGTAGGCCACCGGGGTGATGATCAGTGTCAGCAGCAGCGAGAGCGACTGGCCGCCGATGACGACGATGGCGATGGAACGGCGTTCGTCGGCTCCGGGGCCGGTGCCCAGCGCGAGCGGCAGCATGCCGGCCACGAGCGCCAGCGTGGTCATCAGGATCGGGCGGAGCCGGTCGCGGTTGGCCTCGATGATCGCCTCGAAACGCGGCCGGCCCTTCGCGCGGAGCTGGTTCATGTGGTCCACCTGCAGGATCGCGTTTTTCTTCACCACGCCGAACAGGACCAGCAGCCCGAGGGCGGAGAAGAGGTTCAGTGTGCTGCCGGTCACCCACAGCGAGAGCAGCGCGAAGGGGACCGACAACGGCAGCGACAGCAGGATCGTGAGCGGGTGGACGAAGCTCTCATACTGCGCCGCCAGGATCATATACATGAACACCACCGACAGTGCGAAGGCCCACAGGAACTCGTGGAAGGTGCGGTCCAGTTCCCGGCCGCGGCCGGCGACCCGGGTGGTGTAACCCGGCGGCAGATGCATCTCCTCCGCGGCCGCCTGAAGCGCCACCAGCCGGTCGGCCAGGGCGAAACCCGGGGCCACGCCGGACCTCAGTGCGACCTGCCGCTGGCGGTCGAGCCGGTCAATGCGGGAGGCGGTCTGCGCCGGGGTCAGGCGGACGACGTTGTCGAGGCGGACCAAGTTGCCGGTGGCATCGGGAACGAACAGCCGGGCGATGGAATCGAGGTCCTGCCGGTCGCCTTCGGTCAGGCGAATCGTCACGTCGTAGTCCTCGTTCATCTGCGGGTCACGGAAGCGGGAAACCCGGTCGTCGCCCCCGACCATGAGGCGGAGGGCGTCGGCGATGTCGGCGGTGGCGACGTTGAGCGCGGCCGCCCGGTCGCGGTCGATGGCGACCTGGAGTTCGGGCTTGTCGAGCTTGAGGGTCGTGTCGGCGTCGAGCAGGCCCAGTTCCGGCGCCCGCCTGCGGAGGGCTTCGGCGTATTCCGCGAGGCGTTCGAGTTCGGGCCCGAGGAAGGCGAAATCGATGTCCCAGCGCGAGCCGCCGAAGTTGAAGGACTGGAGATTGCTCACGCTGGCCCGCAGGCCGAACCGGCGGAGGCGTTGCCGGATGTCCTGCATGACCGTCCGCTGCGTCCGCTGCGCGGAAAACGCCTGCCACGGCCGGAGGCGGAAGGTGTCCCGGAGCAGGCGGGTGAAGGTGAAGCGCCGTTCGTCAAACGGCGCCAGGCGGACGAACATCCGGCCGTTGTTCACGCTGCCGAGGAAGCCGCCGCCGGTCGTGCTGAGCACGGTCTTCACCCCGGGCACCGCCGCCACCTCGCGTTCCAGCACGAGCATCGCGTCGTTCATCGAGGCGGTGCTCGTGCCCTCGGGGGCGTTGATGTTCACCTCGAATTCACCCTCGTCGATGTCCGTGGGGATATACTCCTGCTTCACCACGCGATACAGCGGCACCGAGGCCAGCATCACGGCGAGGGCGGCCAGGGCCATCCAGCCGCGGCGGCGCACCGACCAGCCGAGGAGGGCCAGATACTTCGACTCGAGGGCGGCGTAGAAGCCGCCGCGGGACTTCGGCTGGTGGCCGCCCGCGCCGGCCTTCAGGAGGCGGGCGCTCATCATCGGCGTGAGCGTGAAGGAGACGAGCAGGCTCACCAGCACCGCGACCGCGGCCGTGATGCCGAACTGGAACAGGAACCGGCCCGAGATGCTCGACATGAACGAGACCGGCACAAAGATGACGACGAGGCTGAAGGTGGTGGCCATCACCGCGAGGCCGATCTCCTCGGTGGCCTCCTTCGCGGCCTGGAAGGCGCTGAGCCGCTTTTCCTCCACGAAGCGGTAGATGTTCTCCAGCACCACGATGGCGTCATCAATCACGATGCCGACCATCAGCACCAGGGCGAGCATGGTGACGCTGTTGAGCGTGAAGTTCAGCGCCCACATCATGCCGAACGTCGCGACCACCGAAGCCGGGATCGCGACCGCGGAGATGAGCGTGGAGCGCCAGTCACGCATGAACACGAGCACGACCACGCAGGCGAGGATGCTGCCGAGGATCAGGTGGGTGTTGATCTCATGGAGGGCGGCGTAGATGTAGTTCGACTGGTCCCGGATCACCTCGAAACGCACGTCGTCGGGCAGTTGCCGCATCACTTCGGGCAGCCGCGTCTTCACCGCCTCGATCACCGCCACGGTGTTTGCCCCGGACTGCCGGCGGATCTCCAGGATCACCGCGGGCTGGCCGTTCAGGCGGGTGACGGAGCGTTGCTCCTTGGTGCCGTCCTCGGCCCGGCCCAGATCGCGCAGGCGAATGGGCTCGCCATTCCGGGTGGCGATGACGAGTTCCTCGAATTGCCGCGCCTCGGTGAACCTGCCCAGCGTGCGCAGGGACTGCTCGCGGACCGCGGCCGTCACGTTGCCGCCGGGAATGTCCACATTCTGGCGGGCGAGGGCGTCCCGCACCGCCGTCACCGGCAGGCCGTAGGCCGCCAGCCGGTCGGCATCCAGCCACAGGTTCACCGCGCGTTCGGCGGCGCCCTCGATCGTGACGCCGCCGACGCCGGGCGCGCGTTCGATCCGGACTTTCACGATCTTGTCGGCGAACTCGGTGAGCTCCCGCAGGGAGCGGCTGCCCGACAGGGACAGCGTCATCACGGGCGCTTGGTCATTGTCGAACTTGCTGATGACCGGGGGCTGCACCTCGCGGGGCAGGCGCCGCAGCACGGTTGCCACCCGGTCGCGGACATCCTGGGCCGCGGTGTCGATGTCCCGGTCCAGCTCGAAGGTGGCCAGCACCATGGACTGGCCAGGGCCAGATATGGACCGCAGTTCGCTGAGCCCGGACACGGTGTTCACCACCTCCTCGATGGGCCGCGAGACCTGCGCCTCGATGTCCGCCGGTGACGCGCCGGGCAGGGTGGTGCTGACCCGGACGGTCGGCAGGTCCACGGCGGGCAGCCGGTCCACCCCCAGCTTCGTGTAGCTGGCCGCGCCCACGACCACGAGCGCAAGGATGAGCATGGTCGCGAAGACCGGCCGGCGGATGCAGATGTCGGCGAGCTTCTGCATGTCAGCGGGCAGCGGTGCCGGCCGGGGCCGGTGTCGCGGCGGCATGGGTCACCTGGACCGCCTCGCCGTTCTGGAGGCCGCCGGGTTGGCGGATCACGGCCTCTCCGGCCGAAAGTCCCTTCGTCACCTCGATCCAGCCGTCCTGGCGGCGGCCGGTGGTGATGACCCGTTCGACCGCGCGGTTGGTGCGGACCAGCAGCACCTTTTCCGTGCCGGCAAAGGTGATGAGGGCATCCGCGGGAATCACGGTGACCGGCGCGGCACGTTCCACGAGGACTTCGGCCCGCGCAAACGAGCCGGGGCGGAGATTGCCCGGGTTGTCCATTTCGGCCTCGACCGCGAGGCTGCGCGTGCGTTCGGTGAGGGCCGGGCTGACGCGGGCAATCCGGGCCGAATGAACCTGCGGATTGCCCTCGAACGTCACGCGGACCTCCTGATTCGTGCGGACGAGATGGGACTGACGCTCGGGAATCTCCAGTCGCAGCCGGAGCGGGTTCACCCGCACCAGCGTGACGACCGGCGTGCCGGACGTGAGGAACTGGCCGACGTTGACCAGACGTTCCTGCACCACGCCCTCGAACGGCGCCCGCAGTGAGGTGTCGGTGACCTGCTGGCGGGCGATGTCGAATTCCGCCCGCCGCTGCGCGAGCAACGCCTGCCGTTCGCGGACGTCCTGCAGGGCGTCCTGATAGCGGTTGAGGGTGACCTGGTATTCGGTCGTGGCGCGCTCCAGTTCCGCTTCCGAGGCGATGCTCTGGGCCTGCAGCTTGCGGACGCGCTCAATGCCCTTCTCGGCCTCCTCGAACAGGGCCTTGGCCTCGCGGACGGTGTTGAGCGACTCGGGAGTGACGGTGTCGCCGTCACCTTCGAGGGGCAGGCCGAGGCGGGCCCGCGCCTGGGAAAGCAGGGCGGACGCCTGACGCAGTCGCAGCTCGTAATCACGCGGCTCGACCTGGCCCATGATTTCGCCGGCCTTTACCGGACTGCCGACATCCACCGACAGGGTATTGAGCCGGCCGGTGACCTTGATCGACACTGGCGCCTGGTCCATGGGCTGGAGCGTGCCCAGCACAGTGAGGCTCCGGTCCAGGGGCCTGGTTTCCGCCAGGTTGACCTGCACGGAAACGGGGGCGGAAGTCGGCCGGTGGCCGGGCGTGCCGGCCCGGTCACAACCGCTGGCCAATAGCAGCACCAGTCCGCCGGCGAAGGCAGACCTAAGGCCCAGGAAGATGAAGCGCGCCATGAAGCAGGCGCAGTTTCCGGGTAAACGCCCCCGGCGCAATCCTTTCGGGCAGGGATTTCAGCCCGGAATCAGACGGTGATCGGCGCTTCGATTTGGGCAACGCCGCGGTTGAGGGCGCTCTCCAGGTCCGCGAGGCGCGTGGGCTTGGTGATGTAATCGTCCATGCCGGCAGCGAGGCAGCGTTCGCGGTCACCCGCCATCGCGGATGCCGTCATGGCGATGATGTGCAGGCGGCGTTCCCCGCCTTCGCGTTCACGCAGCCGACGGGTGGTGTCAAAGCCGTCGAGTTCCGGCATGTGGCAATCCATCAGCACGATGTCGTAGTCCTTCTCCAGACAGGTCTGGAGCACCGCCTCGCCGTTGGTCACGCAGTCCGCCCGGTAACCCAGGAGCTGGAGCTGGCGAAGGGCGACCTTCTGATTCACCACGTTGTCCTCGGCGAGCAGGATGCGGACGGACTCGTTGAGCGAGGCGGGCTCGCTGGCCGCCGGTGTTCCGCCGGCACTTGCGGACGGTGGTGCGGCGGAGAAGACCTTGAGCAGACTGCCGAGCAGCTGGGCCTGCCGGACCGGCTTGACGAGACATTCGCCGACGCCGGCCTGGCGCAGTTCCTCGTGCTTGAGGCGGTCGCAGACCGACGTGAGCACGAGCAGGCGGGTGGGCGCGAGCTTGCGGTCGCGGCGGATGGCCTGGGCGAGTTCCAGGCCGTTCATGCCCGGCATGTTCATGTCGAGCAGCGCGACGTCGTAGGGATCGCCCTTTTGCAGCCCCTCGTGCAGCAGTTGGAGCGCCTCGCCGCCGTCGGCTGCGAGCCCGCCATTGCGCATCTTCCAGCCGAGGATCTGGTGGTGGAGGATCGTGCGGTTGGTGGCGTTGTCGTCCACAATCAGGACGCGTTTGCCGGTGAGCTTTTCGACCTGCGCCGGGGTCTCCGAGGGGGGCGGGTTGCCCTTGGGCAGCCGCAGGGTGAACCAGAACGTGGAGCCTTTGCCGACCTCGCTGGAGACGCCGATCTGGCCGTTCATCAGTTCCACCAGCCGGCGCGAGATCGCGAGCCCCAGTCCGGTGCCGCCAAAGCGCCGGGTGGTGGAACCGTCGGCCTGGACGAACGCCTGGAAGAGGTTCCGCTGGACGTCGGGAGCGATGCCGATGCCGGTGTCACGGACCTCCACGCGGATTTCGCTGCCGGAGATCATCTCCACGCCGCCGCTGACCGAGACGACGACCTCGCCCCGTTCGGTGAACTTGATGGCGTTGCCGATGAGGTTCAGCAGCACCTGGCGGATGCGGCCGGCGTCGCCGCGGAACCGGGACGGGAGGTCCACCGGCATCTGGCAGGCGAGCTCGATGCCCTTGGCCTGGGCCTGGCCGGCCATCACCTCGACGGTGCTTTCCACGACGTCACGCAGGTCGAAGTCGAGCTGCTCGAAGACGAGCTTGCCCGCCTCGATCTTGGAGAAGTCGAGGATGTCATTGATGATGGTCAGCAGCGCCTCGCCGGAGTTGCGGACCGTCTCGGCGAACTCGCGCTGCTCCGGATCCAGCGGCGTCTGGAGCAGCAGGTTGGTCATGCCGATGACGCCGTTCATGGGCGTGCGGATCTCGTGGCTCATCGCGGCCAGGAACTCGCTCTTCGCGCGGGTGGCGGCCTCGGCGGCCTCCTTCGCCTGCTGGAGGTTGCGGTTGGTGACCTCGAGTTCGTTGGTGCGCGCGAGCACCCGGGCCTCCAGTTCCGCATTGGCCTGCTCCAGAGCGCCCTGCGCGTTGACCTGTTCGGTGATGTCCACCGCGAACACGATCACGCCGACGACCTTTCCGTGGGAATTGCGGTAGGGCAGTTTGTCTGCGCGGATCCATTTGGCGGCCGCGCCCGTGGGGGTGAGGCGATCAAGAATGCCCATCTTTGCCTGCCCGGAGCGGATCACCTCGAGATCATCCTCGTAGAATCGGTCCGCGTGTTCCGGGTCGAGTTCCCAGGCGGTATGCCCCTCGATGGCGGCCGGGGTGGACCCCATCATTTCGGCCCCGGCGCGGTTGATGGCGAGGTGCCGGTTCTTGTCGTCCTTGAACAGCACCATCGCGGGCACGGCGTCGAAGATGGTGCGGTATTCGCGGGTCTGCTTGGCGAGGGAGGCCTCGATGCGGTGCCGTTCCGCCACTTCCCGCTGGAGTTTGCGGTAGGCAAAATACAGCCCGAACAGCGCCAGCAGCGCCACGAGGAGAAACAGGGCGAAGCCGCCGGCCATGCGCCGGGTCCGCTCGGCGTTCCACCATGGGGGCGCGGCCACGATCTGAATGTCGTGGGCCGACCGCAGCAGCAGTTGGAGGTCGCGTTTGCCGTCCACGTTGAGCGTGGCGAGGACGATGCCGGTCACGTCCACCGTGCTGCCGGCCTGGAGCGCGGGGAGGCGTTCCTGCGACGCTGGGCCAAACCGGGCGGTGAACACCGTCGCCCCCGATTGCAACAGGAGGCGGGGGTGGCCTTCGGGCGAGTCGAGGGAAATCAGCGTCGCGCGGATGCGGGCCAACGCACCGTAGGAATCTTCGTCCAGGGCGCCTTCGCCCTCGAGATCCTTGGCCGTCGGCGGGGTTCCCGACCTGATTTTCCGAACCGTGGCGTTTTCGAGCGCGGGTTTGCCAAAGCGTCCCCGGGCGGGAAAGCCGATGGCGTCGATTTCGTCGCCTGGGGCCAGGGCGGTCACATGATCGGTGCGGACCAGCAGGTCGTCCGTGCGGTCACGGAGGTAAATCTGCGTGCCCGACTGGTAGAGCACGACGCCGCTCAGGTGGACCCGGTGTCCCCATTCGACATCGGGCCGGAAGCGGAGCAGGTCGGCGATGTTCTGCGTGGGCAGGGCGAACGGATCGGAGGCGCCTCGCTTCAGGATCTCGATGTCCTTCGGGGCCGACACCCGGAGCAGGACCCGGGAGAACTGGCCCTTTGAGTTCCACGCCGTCCCGCAGGCCCCGCGAAACCGCGTCTCGGTGTCCACCAACCGGAGGCCGCCCTCGAAGGAGCTGTCCTCCATCATCACGTCGAACCGGTAACCCTCACCTGCGACCTCAAGGATGATCCGCAGGCTTTCCTCCTCCACGCGGCAGGAGCGGACAATGCCGGAAAGTTCCACCCACTGGCTGTCCATGGTGCCGCTGAGCAGTTGGCGCTCCTTCGGGCGGAGCGGTTCGGGCAGGGGCTTGGTCCCGGTCACTGTCAGCCCTTTGCCGACCCCGTTCACCTCAATGATGGGAGCGTAATCGCCGGGTTCGGTCACCCCTTCCACCGTGACTGCGTCGCCGCGCTGGACTCCGGGGGGCTTACCATCCTTGAACAGCACAAAGATCCCTCCGGTCGCATCGGACACAAAGCACCAGTTTTCCCGCACGGAGGCATAGGTCACCACGCCCTCGAGCTTCACCGGCAGGGCCTGTGCGGCCATCTCCTTGGAGAGGCTGTGAACGGCGAGCGCCGAGCCCAAGGGCTCCGCGCCCACCCCAGGTATGGTCCAGCCACACAGGCAGAGGAGCAGCAGCCAGCGGACAAGGGCCGCGGGAGGGCGGCAGCCCGCCGGGCGCGGAAGGGCAGCCGGGCCGCTGTTGGGAGCGGAATTCGGTCGAAACATGGTTGGGGTAGGGCCGAAGGTATCCGCCTGTTCATCGGCCACGGAAAAGCGGACTTGAGCCCGCCGGCCCCGTCCAGTCCGTCAGGGCCAAGATTCCTGAAACAATTTGGCGGTTGGTGGGTTCCTTTCGCGCAGGTTCCGCCGGCCGCGACGCATCCGAAAAGTTTTGGCGAACGGATTGAACTGCGGGGGCGTTAAACGGTCGGAACGGCGGGTCAGGGGTGCTGTGGTGCTATTCGGTGTCGGTCCATTCTGGGAGGAACCGAGGCTGACACCTCAGTAGTTCGTGTGTGGGATGGCTTCGGATGAAGCCACCGGCACCACGGCGCCCCTGGCCCGCCAAGTTCAGTTTGTGCATCTGACAAACTTCTGTGCCAACTTGGCGTTTCTGGCTTCGTCCGCCTCTTCACGGCTGCTTTCCGGTTCGGTGACCCGTTCGGCGCGGGAGCAGGCATGAGGCATTCCGCCCTGATTTGGGCGGGTCCTACGTGTCTCGTGGTGTTGCCCGCCATCAGGCACGACGCATCCCGCGAAGGTTGGGACCGGGCTGAGGGTAAGCCATCTTGGCGCACGGCATTTCCGCGGGCGTGGCGGCCTCGCCCTGAAGCGCGGCGAGGAGCCGGAAAGTGTTTTTGCATCCACTGCCCGTGAATTCCAGAAACAGGCAGGTTTCGTTGGTGGTCGGCTTCTCCGCCAACGGAGTCAGGGCGCGGAAACGTCCTGCCCAAAAGCCAGAAGGTATCCGTCGGAATCAGTCCGTCCGCTTGCCTTCGGGGGCGGCTCTCCTAGCCTGCCGCCGCCATGACTGACGGTCCGATTCCTCCGCCGTTGCCACCTTCTCCCGCGCCGCCTCCCCCTTTCGCCGCGCCGCCGGTCGCGTCCGGCCGGGGCGTGGAGCGTCCCGCGAAGCGCGGGCGCGGCTGGATGATCTTCGCCGTGATCGTCACCGTCATGCTTGTGGGCAGCCTGTTCCTCAATCTCGTGCAGTCGGTGGGCTCGGCGGTGTCGCTGGCCGGTGCCGGTGGCGGCCACGGCCATTTGGCGCACCTGCACGAAACGGTGATCGAGGACAACGATGCGAAGGACAAGATCCTGATCCTCGACATCGGCGGCGTCATCAGCGGGCAGCCCATCAACTATGAGGGGCTGACCATGGTGGACTACGTGAAGGACCAGCTGGAAAAGGCGGCCGACGACGAGCACCTGAAGGCGGTGGTGCTGCGGATGGATTCGCCGGGCGGGGAAGTGCTCGCCAGCGATGACATTTACAAGGCCCTGCGGACCTTCCAGATGTCCAATGACATTCCCGTGGTCACGGTGATGGGCTCGCTCGCGGCGTCCGGCGGCTACTACATCAGTGCCGCGAGCCGCTGGATCGTGGCCAACCCGCTGACGATGACCGGCAGCATCGGCGTGATCATGCACGGCTACAACTACCGCGGGCTGATGGACAAGGTCGGCGTGCGGCCGGACGTGGTGAAGAGCGGCAAGCTCAAGGACATGTTCTCCGGCGAGAAACGTCCGGAGGAGGAGTTGCCCGAGGAAAAGGCGATTCTGGCGGACATGATCGGCGAGACGTTCCAGCGGTTCAAAGCGGTCATCCGGGAAGGACGCGGCTGGGCCGCCAAGGAAAACGGCGGTGAGCAGATCACGGGCTACCGCGAGCTCGCGGCAAACTGGGAGGACTTCGCCGACGGGCGGATCATGTCCGGCACCACGGCGCTGAACCTGGGGCTGGTGGACCAGTTGGGGGACTTCGACACCGCAGTCGAGCAGGCCAAAATCCTGGCCGGCATTGAGTCAGCCAACTTGGTGGCCTATGCCTTGCCGCCCTCCTTTGGAGACCTCTTCAGCTTTTTCGGACAGGCCAAGGCCCAGACGCTCAAGGTGGAGATCGGGGGCGTGAACCTTTCGTCTTCGCTGCGTCCCGGCCGGCTGTATTTCATCTCCCCGCTGCACCTCCACTGACGTGAAAAACCTGACCGTCCTCAGCCATCCGCTGCTGCGGGTGTGCGTCACCGCGCTCCGCGACAAGACGACGCCGCCGGCGGCGTTCCGGCGCAAACTGTGCGAGGCGGCGGCGCTGATGGCGGCGGACGTGACGCGGGATCTGCCGACCAAGGCGGTTCCCGTGGAGACGCCCCTGGCCGTGGCGCGCGGACATGCGTTGAAGCGGGAGGTCATCCTGGTGCCTGTGTTGCGGGCGGGGCTCGCGTTCCTTGACCCGTTTCTCGAAATCCCGCCGGAGGCGAAAGTCGGCTTCATCGGCATCAAGCGCGACGAGGAGACCGCGTTGCCGCACGTTTATTCGGCCAGCCTGCCGGCCTCGCTCGCCGGACACGACGCCATCGTGCTTGATCCCATGCTGGCGACCGGCGGCAGTGCGGTGGAGGCCATCCGCCTGTTGCGGGAACGCAAGGCCGCGAGCGTGCGCCTGGTTTCGCTGGTGGCGGCACCGCCCGGAGTCCGCGCGGTCCACCGGGCCCATGCCGCGGTGCCGGTGTTCGTGGCGGCACTGGATCCCAAGCTCAATTCCCGCTCCTACATCGTTCCGGGCCTCGGCGACGCCGGCGACCGCGCCTTCCGGGTCTGACCTTCAACGAACCGAGTTATGCCGCATCGGCGACGGCTGCAGCAGGCGCTCCGGGTCACGCTGATCGGTGCGGCGGTGAATTTTTTCCTCGCTGCGGGAAAGCTAGCGGCGGGCATCTTCGGCCACTCGCAGGCACTCATTGCGGACGCGGCGGAATCCTTCGCCGACATCATCGGTTCGGTGATTGTCTGGCGCGGACTAGTGGTCGCGGCGAAGCCGGCCGACGACGATCATCCCTACGGGCACGGCAAGGCCGAGGCGCTGTCGGCGGCGGTGATTGCCACGCTGCTCCTGATCGCGGCTGTGGGCATCGCCGCCCAGTCGGTCCGCGAGATTGTTTCCGATCATCCGGCGCCCAAACCGTGGACCCTGGCAGTGCTGGTGGCGGTCGTCCTGATCAAGGAACTGCTCTTCCGGTTTGCGCTCGGACAGGGGCACGCCACGGACAGCGGTGCGGTGAAGTCCGATGCGTGGCATCACCGCAGTGACGCGATCACATCCCTGGCGGCGGCGGTGGGAATCGGGCTCGCCTTGGTTGGCGGTCCGTCCTGGGCGGCGGCCGATGACTTCGCCGCCCTGGTGGCGGCCGGCATCATCGCCTTCAACGGTTGGCTGCTGCTCCGTCCGGCGCTGGAAGAGCTGATGGACACGATGCCGTCACCGGAGGTCATCGCGGAGATTCGGCAGATCGCCAGCGCGGTGGCGGGCGTGGATGCGATCGAGAAGTGCTTCGTCCGTCGGAGCGGCTGGCAGTTGCTCGTGGACATGCATATTCACGTGGATCCCGAGATGACCGTGGCGCGGTCCCACGTGCTGGCGCATGCCGTGAAGGATGCCGTGCGGGCGGAATTGCCGAAAGTCCGCGACGTGCTGGTCCACGTGGAGCCGCGGCGTCAGATGTAGAACATCCGGTTCCGTTCGGCGCCGTTCTCCAGCAGTTGCTGGAAGTTGATCGCGGCGGCTTCCCGTTCGACGGCCTCCTGAAGTCGCCGCCAGGCCTCGCGCAGCTCCGCCGGACACCGGTCATCGCCCATGGCCGGGCTGTCGAACAGCGGTCCGTGGATGGCCCGGAGCACATCGCCAAAGGTGATCTCGACGGCCGGGCGGGCGAGCTGGTAGCCGCCCTCCTTGCCCCGCACGCTGCGCACCAACCCGGACGCCTTCAGCTCGATCAGGATCTGCACCAGGTAATTGGGCGGCAACCCACCCTCGGCGGCGAGGGTTTCGACCCGGGTGATCTCTCCGGCGGGCCGGCGGGCCATCGCGAGGACGGCGCGGACGGCATAGTCGCTTTTTACGGACAGCTTCAACGGGGAGACAGCCTGACGCCTTCCTCAGGCAACCGCAATCCGGCGAAAGGGCGGACCTCGGCTGACGGAAAACGAAAAGGACGCCGTCGCCTTGGGGGTGGCGACGGCGTCCGGCGTCGGGGGGGGGAGCAAATTACTGGATGAGCTTGAGCACGTTCTGCGGCAGCTGGTTCGCCTGGGCGAGCATGGCCGTTGCGGACTGCATGAGGATGTTGCTCTTGGCCAGTTCGGTGGATTCCTCGGCGACATCCACGTCCATGATGCGCGAGCTGGCGGCGGTAAGGTTTTCCTTGCTGACGGTCAGTGTCTCGGCCGCGTAGGCGAGGCGCGACTGGGAAACGCCGGTCGTGGCGCGGTCCTCGGAAAGTTTCGTGATGGCGGCCAGCACGTTGGTCAGCGCGGTCTGGGCATTGGCCGCGGTATCGATGCCGGAACTTGTTGCATCAGTATAGGCGGTGTCAGCGAGGTCGATCCCCGGCATCGTGTAAGTGGTGCCCTCGGAATCGATGGCGATGTCGATGTCGGTGCCGTCAAACAGCGGCACATGGTTGAACTCCTTCGCGGCCGAATCGGTGATGAAGGTGCCAAGCATCTGGAATTCCTGGTCATACAGGGCCAGGTCGCCGGAGCCCTTGGTCGGATCCTGTGCGAGAATGGCGAGTTCGGACATGCGGTCGAGCGCCTTGCCGACCTTCTTCAGGATGCCGTCCTGGGCCTGGGTGAAGGAGACCCCGTTGGCGACATTGCTCTTGGCGGCGGCGAGGCGGTTGACTTGGGCTTCCATGTGGGTCGCCATGGCCAGGCCGGCGGCGTCGTCGGCGGGATTGATGATCTTCTTGCCGGAACTCAGCCGGGCGATCGATTTGGACAGCGCGGTCTCGTGGGCTGAGCGGGCGTCGGAGGCCGCAAGGGCCGTCGCGTTGGTCATGATGATCATAGTAACAAGTGTTGAAGTTAAATGGAGTTGAAGGAGACGGCAGGTGGTTGACGTAAAGGCAGGCTCAGGCGGGCTTGGAAGGGGTAGGCGCGGCCGCGGAAGGGGCCGCCGGCTTGGCGAGGCGCGGCAGCGGCACGCGGCCGCTGGTGCGGGCCTCCTGGTTCGTGCGCTGGATTTCCTCGTAGATTTCCTGGCGGTGGATGGGCACCTCGGAGGGAGCTTCGATGCCGATGCGGACCGCTTCACCGTCCACGCGGACGATCTTCACGACGATCCGGCCGTCGATGATGACGCTTTCGCCGACTTTGCGGGAGAGAACGAGCATGGCGTGGTCAGGCGGAGGTGGGAAGGGGGTGGCGCACGGAATAGTCGGCCGCGTTGTGCGGGACAACCTGCTTGGCGACCTGGGTGTGGCGGTTGACCACAATCGGGCCCTTGAGATTCACGCTGGAATCGCCGTTCCGGCGCAGCGTGACGATGTTGTAAAGCTCGGCGTCGCCGGGCCCGCCGAGCTTGAGCAGGGCGGCGTCCTCGTTCGAAATGTCCGGAGCGTAGCTGGACAGCACCTCGAACGGCGAGACGACGAGAAAGGCCAGGGTGTCGTCGTTGTCCGCCTTCAGCCATTTGAAGGGAGCTTCCTCCTCGTGGCTGACCAAGGTGAACTGCTTGATCCGCTCGAAGCCCAACAACCCGGCCGGGAAGTTGAGCTTCTGGCAGCTGGGCGCCGATGGGCGTTGCGGCTCGGTTGACATGGCTTCTTGCATTGAGTCCTTCGTTGCGAGGAGCCGAAAGCAACGGGCGTGCCAGCCGGTTTGGCCGGGGTTCGGCGGCAAATCCTGCCCCGCAGGGAACGCTTTGTTGCCTAGCCCGGAGCCCTGCCCGGGGGGGCAGGGAAAAATTCGCCGGGCGGGCGGCAGAATTGTTCCGGTGTCAGCCGGGGCACTCCGGAACCGCGGGGCGGACGGAAACTGTTTGCCGGATCATCCTCAAGAGCCGCCCGTTTTCGGCCGATTCCCCCGTATTGCCGGCCGGGAACTGCCGGATGGGAGTTTCTTTCCGGAATGCTGCCATGAGCACGGCCACCGAAGAAAAAGAGGAGATCGAGTTCATCATTGCGTTCATTTATGAGCGCTCGCGGATCCGTCTGCATGATGGCAAGGAGGCATTGATCCGCGCCCGGCTGGGCAAGCGGATGCGGCTGCTCGGCATGCCTTCGCTCCGGGAGTATTGCCAGTTCATCCGGTCGCCCGAGGGACAGGAGGAGGTCCAGTCGGCGATCGATGCCCTCACGACCAACTACACGCACTTCCTGCGCGAGGAGTCCCATTTCGATTTCCTCGTGAAGACCGCCCTGCCGGCGTTGCTGTCGAAAGGGCAGCGCCGCTTCAATGTCTGGAGTGCCGCCTGCGCGACCGGGGAGGAGCCCTATACGCTCGGCATGTATCTGGCGGAGCATTTCCCGCTCGCCGAGGGTTGGGATTGGCGTCTGACCGCCTCGGACATCTCCACCAAGGCGCTGGCGACCGCCCAGCAGGGTGTCTATTCCGAGGAGCGGATCCGGCATGTGCCGGAAACGTGGATGCGGAGGCACTTCCAGCGGGGCCATGGTCGATGGGAAGGGCACTACCGCGTGAAGCCGTCCCTCGCTGGCCGGATCACCTTCCGTCAGATCAACCTGCTGGAGGCTTACCAGCACAGCGATCCGTTCGAGGTGATCTTCTGCCGGAACGTGATGATCTACTTCGACCGGCCCACCCAGGAACAGCTGGTCACCCGCATGGCCCGTTTTCTGGTGCCGCGGGGCTACCTCCTGATCGGCCATTCGGAGAGCCTCAACGGCCTGGACGTGCCCGTGAGGTGCCTCCGGCCGAGCATCTACCAAGTCCATTAGGCGATGCCTTCCCCCTCACTCTCCATCGCGGGCTTCCAGCAGAAGGTGGTGGTCGGCATCGCCGACATGGCCGTGTCGAACAACGCCAACGCGATGCTCACAACCTACTCGCTCGGGTCGTGCGTCGGGATCGCGATCTACGATCCGGTCGCGCGCGTCGGCGGCCTCCTTCATGCGATGCTGCCCGACTCGACCATCGACCTTGAGAAGGCGGCGCGAAAGCCGGCGATGTTCGTGGATACGGGCATTCCGGCGCTGTTCCGGGCGGCCTATGAGCTGCGTGCGGAAAAACACCGGGTCCACATCTATGTCGTGGGCGGCGCCCAGATCATGGACAACTCGGGGTTCTTCAACATCGGCAAGCGGAACTACGATGCCGTGACGGCCATCTTCCAACGCCACGGACTGCGTTCGGTGGCGGAGGAAGTCGGCGGGCTCGTAAACCGGACCATGTATCTCAACCTTGCCACCGGGCAGCTCAACCTGAAGGTGTCCGGTCAGACGGAGGAAGTCGTGCTATGCAAACGATAGACTCCTACATTGATCGCATCCAGCACCTGCCGCCGGCCCCCCAGCTCCTGCCGCCGCTGCTGCGGCTGCTGCGGGAGCCTGACACCGACATGGGCAGGGTCATTCGCCTGATCACCCACGATCCGTCGCTCACCACCAACGTGCTCCGCCTCGCCAACAGCGCGGTGTTCGGCTGCGGCCGGCGGGTGGAAACGCTCGACGAGGCGGTCGGCCGGCTGGGCTTTGAAACTCTTTACCAGATGGTGGTCGCCGTCTGCGGCTCGCGGATGCTCGGCCCGTCCCAGAAGGGTTACGGCCTCGATCCGGGTCAGCTCTGGCAGCATTCGGTCACCGCGGCGGTGGCTGCCCAGGGAGTCGCCCGGGAATGCGGCGAAGACGAGAGCCTCGCCTTTACCGCCGGACTGCTCCACGACGTCGGCAAGCTGGTGCTGTCCCAGGCGCTGGAGGGGCGTTACGCGCAGGTGGCCGAGCAGGTCGAGAAGTTTGGTCGCTCCATGCTGGCCGCAGAAACCGCGTTGCTCGGCGTGCAGCATGCCGAGGTGGGCGGGCGACTTCTGGACCGCTGGAATTTTCCGCCCAGCCTGGTGCAGGCGGTCTGGCATCATCACCAGCCCGAGTCGGCCGGCGAATTCGCCCGGCTGGCCGCCTGCACCTACGCCGGCAACATGGTCGCGAACCTGATCGGCCAGAGTTACGGGATCCACGCACTCGCGTTGGAAGGGCATGCTTCGGCCGTGAAGTCCCTGGGTCTCGACGCGGACAGGTTCCAGCGCTGCATGATCCGCACGCAGGAACAGTTCGCCGAGGTCGAATCGCTGGTGCAAGTTGGTCACTGACATGAACCCCAAACGCATTCGGCTGCTTGTGGTGGATGACTCGGCGGTTGCCCGCAAGGTGCTGACCGAGAGTCTTGCCCGGGAACAGGACATCGAGGTGGTCGGCACCGCGCCCGATCCCTACGTCGCCCGGGACAAGATTCTGGAGCTCAATCCCGATGTCATCACCCTCGACCTCGAGATGCCGCGTCTGGATGGCATCAGCTTCCTGCGCCTGATCATGAAGCACCGGCCGATGCCGGTCATCGTGCTCAGTTCGCTGACTCAGGCGGGCTCGGACATGGCCTTGGAAGCCCTGCAGGCCGGTGCCGTGGATGTGATGGACAAGCCGGCCGGTTCGAATTCGGCGTGGTCGGATGGCCGGCTGGCCGACAAAGTCCGGATGGCGGCGGTCGCCCGTGTCCAGGCGCCTCCCGCCACCCCGCCTCACCGGCCAGCATCCGTGGCCAAGCCGGTTGAACCGGCCCGGGCGGCCCGGCGCTATTCGAGCCGCGAAATCATCCTCATCGGTTCATCCACCGGCGGCACCGAGGCTCTCAAGGAAGTGCTGGTGCCGCTCCGGCGGGATTTGCCGGGCATCTGCGTGGTGCAGCACATTCCGGCAAAATTCTCCCAGGCGCTTGCCCAGCGGCTGAACCAACTGTGCCAACTGGAGGTCCGCGAGGCCGTGGAGGGCGACCGGGTGACCCCGGGACTGGTGCTTCTGGCACCGGGCGGCAAGCACCTGCTGTTGAATTGGGTGGCCGGCGGCTACCAAGTCCGCCTGACCGAAGGACCGCCTGTGCATCATCAGCGGCCAGCCGTGGATGTGCTCTTCGACTCGGCGGTCAAGGCGGGCGTCGGCTCCCACTGCCTCGCGATCATCCTGACCGGGATGGGGGCGGACGGTGCGGAGGGCATGCTCCGGCTGCGTAACGCCGGCGGCTCGACGGTCGCGCAGAACGAGGAAACCTGCGTGGTCTTCGGGATGCCGCGCGAAGCCATCCGCCGGGGCGCAGTTCAGCACATTCTCCCGCTGTCGGGTATCAGCCGGCACATTGAGCACCACGCCGACCACATGGCCCTTCCGGGCGTGGTCAGTCCGGCGGCCGCCGGGTCCGCCTAGCCCAAACGGCGCCAGACGTCCGGCACGGTTACGGCGGGATCGTGATGCAGGATGGTCTGCCAGCCGCGGACTGCTCCGGCCGCGATGTTCTCCGCCCGGTCATCAAGATAGAGCAGATCAGCCCCGGTCCTGCCGGTGATGGCCTCGATGGCCTCGTAAATCCTGGCTCCGGGTTTCATGCAGCCGATCTCATGGCTGAAGATGTAGCCGGTGAATCCGCCGAAGAACGGAAACCGCTGGCGGACGTGCCCGACGGCAATCTCGTTGGTGTTGGAGAAGATGAACGTGGGAACGCCCCGCGCGCGCAGCTGCCGCTGCAATTCGATCATCGGCGGGATCTCCGCGAAGATGTCGCCGAAGGCCGCCCGGAATTCCACAGGTGAACCGTGATAACCGGTGAGCCGGCAAACCTCCGTGAAAAACTCCGTGGTGCCGATTTCGCCCGACTCGTAGCGATGCAGCAGCGGCGACTGGTCGAGCACGAGCTTGAACTCCTCGGCCCCGAAGCGGCTTTGAGGCGCCAGGGCCCGTGCGGCAATGCGGTAGTCGAAGTCGAGCAGGACCTTGCCGAGGTCGAACACCACGGCCTGGGGACGGACGGATTCGGAGGTGGACATGCAGAGATCAGGAAAGTTCCCGGCGCCCCTCGAGCGCCCGGCTGAGGGTCAGTTCGTCGGCGAACTCCAGGCCGCTGCCGGCCGGGAGTCCTTGGGCAATGCGGCTCACCCGCACACCGAAAGCGGCCAGGCGCTTCGCGAGATAGTGCCCGGTGGCGTCGCCCTCCACATCGCTGCTCAGCGCGAGGATGACTTCCCTGACCGACTCGGCGGGCACACGGCGCTCCAGTTCGGCGATGCGCAGGTCCTCGGGGCCGACTCCGTTCAGGGGGCTCAGCTTGCCGCCCAGGCTGTGGTAACGGCCACGGAAGGTGCCGGATTTTTCCAGACTGAGGATGTCCAGCGGACGTTCCACGACACACAGCAGGGCCGGATCGCGCCGCTCGTCGGCACACACCGCACACGGCTGGGTTTCGGTCAGCGCCCCGCAGCGTTCGCAGTGGGTAATCCGTTCGCGGGCGGCCAACAGCGCCTCGGCCAGTTGCCGCACCTGACCCGGTTCGGTCTGGACGAGGTGCAGGGCCAGCCGCTCCGCCGAGCGCGGCCCGATGCCCGGCAGACGCCCGAGGGCGGCGACCAGCTGTGCCACCGGCTCCGGCAGGGAAGTCACATCAGGCCCGGGATACTGAGTCCCTTGGTGACGGCGTTCATCTCGCGGGTCGCGGTCTCCTTGGCCTGGGTGAGGGCGGAGTTCACGGCGGTCAGGACCAAGTCCTCGAGAAAGGGCACGTCCTGCGGGTTCACGGCGTCCGGACTGATCTTGATCGCGACGATCGACTGATCGCACTTGGCAGTCACCTTCACGGCGCCGCCGCCGGACACGGCCTCGACGGTGCGCTGGGCGAGACTTTCCTGGATGCGCGCCATGTCGGCCTGGATGCGCATCGCCTGTTTCATGAGCTGATTTGGATTCATGGAAAAATGGGTGGGAGTCCGGAAACGGCTTCGGTCGTCACGCCGCGGCTTCGCCGGCCGGGGCGCGGACTTCGATCAGGGTTGCCTTGAACACCTCGAGGGCAGCCTTGATCGCGGGATCGTTTGCAAACTCCTCCTTGTTCAGGAGCACCGGCTGGACTTTGGCCGGTTTCGTTTCGGGAGGCTTGGCGGCGGGTGCTGCCGCCGCGGGAGCAGGTGCCGGTCGCGGGGCTGCCGCCGGTGCGGATTTGCGGGTTTCCGCCAAATCAACTGCCGCGCCCCGGCCGGGCGCCAGCTTGACCACCACGTCGCCGACGCCGAGTTCGCTCAGCTTGGCCGCCAGCAGGGCGTTGGTGCGCGGGGTGTTGAGCAGTTCGTAGTCATCCTCGGGGAATTCGACGGAGAGCGAGCGTCCGACGAGCGCGCGGGGCTGACCGGAGGAAAGCTGGGCCTTGAACAGCGGTTCCGCGGCGAACGCGGCTACCAGTGCCTTCCAGATACCGTCCGCGCCCTCACCTCCGCTCAGTGCCGCCACGGGCGGTGCTTTGGCCGCTGTGGCCGGGGCCGGAGGAGGCGCTGGGGCGGGGGCGGGTGGTTTGGGTGCGGGCGGCGGGTTCGCGGCCGAGGCCGAGGCTGGAACCGCCGCTGCCGAAACGGATCGCGGGGCGGGCTTGGGCGGGGTGGCGGGCGCCCCCCCGGTCTCGGCCAGCACTTCGTCGCGGAGTTCGTGCAGGTGCTTGATGACGGATTCGACGCTGACGGAGTCGCGGGCCTGAATTGCCTTGAGCAGGGTGACTTCGAGGAAAATCCGTTTGTTGGCGGCGTCGCGCTGGCGGTTGTCCGCCTGGCTCAGGGTGTCGAGGACGAACGTCAACTGCTCGGCCTCGATCTTGGACACCTGCGCGTTCAGGGCGGCCAGTTCCGCTTCACTGACTTCGAGCAACGATTTGTCGCCCCGGCTGACCTTGAAGATGAGCAGGTTCCGGAAGTGGGTCAGCAGATCGCCCAGCAGCCGTCCGAGGTCCTTGCCACTGCGGGCCAACTGGTCGAGCAGGCGCAGCGCATTCGCGGAATCCCCCGCGAGGATCGCGTCCGCGAGTTCGAGCAGTTGGGCGCGGGCCGCGAGGCCGAACATCGACAGGACGTCAGCCTCGACCACCGTCGTGCCGCAGAAGCTGATGAGCTGGTCCAGCGTGGACTGGGCATCGCGCATGCCTCCATCCGCGCCGCGGGCGATCGCATGCAGGGCCGCCTCGTCGATTTGGACGGATTCCTGGGCCGCGATCCGGCCGAGATGTTCGACGATCAGCTTCGCCGGAATGCGGCGCAGGTCAAACCGCTGGCAGCGGCTGAGGATGGTCGGCAAGACCTTCTCCGGGTCCGTGGTCGCGAAGAGGAATTTCACGTGGGCCGGCGGCTCCTCCAGCGTCTTCAGCAGCGCATTGAAGGCCGCCGTCGAGAGCATGTGGACCTCGTCAATGATGTAGATCTTGAACTTCGACGCCGCCGGCGCGAAGCGGGCGGTGTCGCGCAATTCGCGGACCTGCTCCACGCCGTTGTTCGAGGCACCGTCGATTTCCAGCACGTCCAGCGACCGGCCCTCGGTGATCTCCTTTACCCGGGGATCGGCGTCGTCGAATTCCGGCCTGGGACCGCCGGTGCAGTTCAGGGCCTTCGCAAAGATGCGCGCGAGCGTGGTCTTGCCGGTTCCGCGCGGGCCGCAGAACAGATACGCGTGGGCAATACGGCCGGACCGGATGGCGTTGGCCAGCGTCGTCGTGACGTGTTCCTGACCGACGACGTCCTCGAACCGCTGCGGACGGTATTTCCTCGCAATGACCTGATACGACACGGTGATTTCCGGGATTTCGTTTCAACCCGCCACTGCCGGGCGGCGACGGATGGGCGAAGGAAAATCTCCCGGCGGAGAAATCACAAACCGCAAATCCAGTCTCGGCGATGAAGGGGAAGAGAAGGCCAGGGTGACCACGGCAGACGGGAGCAAACTACCGTTGCTGCCTTCCGGCCCTGGCGGGGTTCGTAAGTCCGCGTTCCATGGGCCCTGGCGGCGCGGAAGGTGGAGACTCGGTGCGGCGAGGGCAAGCCTGACTTCCGAATTCTCGACGGGTGTTTGCCGAGTGCGGGCCGGAGGGACTTTGACACCTTGCCGGCCCTACCTAACCTGCCGACCGATGCGCATCATCCGCCATTCCGATTCCGATTTTTCGCGGCAGTTGGCCGCTTTGGCCGGGGACTCCAGCCTGTTCGATCCCGTGATCGAGGAACGCACCCGGGCCATCCTCCAGGCCGTCCGCGAGGGGGGCGACGCCGCCCTCGTTGAGCTGACCGAGCGGTTTGATGGCGCTAAGCTGACGGCGGAACAGTTGCCGGTGACGTCGGCGGAGCTGCTCAATGCCTCGTTGCTGGCGGACGAATCGCTGCGCACCGCGGTGAAGGAAGCGCACCGCAACATCGCCGCGTTTGCCAAACGGTCGCTGCGCAAGGCGTGGCAGATGCGGAATTCACACGGCGGCCTGGTGGGCGAGAAGTTCGATCCGTTCCAACGGGTCGGCATCTACATTCCAGGCGGCACCGCGCCGTTGGTTTCCACCGCGCTCATGACGGTGACCCTCGCCAAAGCGGCCGGCTGCCCGGAAATCGTGGTCTGCACGCCGCCGGGACGCGATGGTGGCATCAATCCGGCCCTGCTTTTCGCGGCCCGCACCGCCGGGGCGACCGAGGTGTATCGAGTGGGCGGTTCCCAGGCGATTGCCGCCCTTGGTTACGGCACCGACACCATCCGGCGGGTGCAGAAGATTTTCGGTCCTGGCAACGCCTACGTGGTCGCAGCGAAGCGCCTGCTGTTCGGCCAGGTCGCCGTGGATCTCCTGCCCGGGCCCAGCGAGGTCTGTGTGCTCGCGGACGACTCGGCCAAACCGGCGTTCATCGCCGCCGACCTGCTCGCGCAGGCCGAGCACGGCTCCGGCCACGAACGGATCTGGCTGGTGACCACGTCCGCCAAACTCATCCGGGCGGTGGAAAAGGAGGTCGCCAAGCAGCTCAAGTCCCTCTCGCGCCGGGAATTCATCGAGCGGGTCCTGCGCGACAAGGCTGCGCTGATCCTGGTCAGGGACCTGCCGTCCGGCATTGAACTCGTGAACCGCCTCGCTCCCGAGCATTGCGAGGTGATGGTGAAGCAGGCGCGGAAGGTTTCCGCCCAGTTGGTCACGTCCGGCGCCATTTTCCTCGGCAACGATTCGCCCACTGTCCTCGGCGACTATGTGGCCGGTCCCAGTCACACGCTCCCCACCGGTGGGGCGGGCGCATCGTTTGCGGGCTTGACCGTGGACCAGTTCCAAAGGCGCACGAGCGTGGTCGAGTATTCCCGTCCGTCGGTGAAAAAGGCGCTGACCGCGGTGCGGAAGTTCGCCGAACTGGAAGGGCTGGACGCTCACGGCGAATCCGCAGCGGTGCGGGTTCGCTGAGCCGTCACTTCACCCGGATCAGCACCACGGTCAGGTCATCGTTCTGCGGGTCGGGCGCCGTGAAATCGCGAGCCGCCTGGCAGAGCAATTGGACCAGTTCCGTCAACGGGCGGCTCCGGTTTTGCCGGAGGACTTCGAGCGCGCGGCTGGTGCCGAAGCATTCGCCATCGCTGCGCATGGCTTCGTCGATGCCGTCGGTCAGCAGCAGGACGAGATCGCCGGACTCCAGTTGGAGCGTGGGACCGTCGCTGACTTGGACGTCTCCCAACCTTCCCAGCGCGCGGCCGGTCCGCTTGAGGGTGGCCTTCACCTCGCCCGTGGCGGAAAGCACATGGGCGGCGGGGTGGCCGGCGTTGGCGAAGCAAAGCTGGCGTGTGGCGGGGTCAAGCCGGATGAAGCAGAGCGTGATGTAGCGCTCGGTTCCCAGATCTTCCCGGAGCAGTCGGTCTGCTTCATTGAGGATGGCCGCCGGTTGCGGATGCCGCTTGGAAAGCGGGCGCAAATACGCCCGGGCCTCGGCCATCAGCAGCGCCGGACCAACTCCGTGGCCGCTGACGTCGGCGACCACGACGCCCATGCCGCCGCCGCTCATGGGCAGAAAGTCGAAGTAATCCCCGCCGGCGTCTGCGGCCGGTTGGGAAGTGCCGGCCAGTTCGAAGCCGGAGAGTTCCGGGGCCACTTTCGGGAACAGCCGTTGCTGGATTTCCCGGGCGGCGGCGAATTCTTCGCGGCTCTTGAGCAGTTCGCGTTCGACCCGGCGCCGCTCAGTCACATCACGGAAGAAGAAAACCACCCAGACCTGCTCACCCATCCGCATCTCGGTGACGGCGGTGTCAATCTCGATGATCGAGCCGTCAGGGCGCCGTCCCAGGGTGGCCACAGAGTCGGCCCGGCCGCGGTGGTTCCACCAATGGCCGGGCGGAAGCTGGGTCGGCTGGAGTGCGTCCAGACCGCTTCCTATGAGCTCTTCCGGTGTCCGGCCGAACACTGTGGCCACTGCGGGGTTGGCGAACTCCACGAGGCCTTTCGGGTTGAGGAGCAGCACCGCGTCGGTGGAGTTTTCCCAGACGGACCGGTAGCGCAGCTCGCTGTCACGCAGCGTGGCTTCCGCCTCGCGCCGGGCACGGCGCACCGAAGCGTCCTTGAGCTCGCGTTGCACCGCCGGGATCAGGCGGCCCGTGTCCCCCTTCTTCAGGAAGTCCTGGGCACCCGCCTTCATCGCCTCGATGGCGACGCCTTCCTCAATCCCGCCGGAAATGATGATGAACGGAATGTCCAGCTCCGTGCCTTGGAGCAGCCGCAAGGCCTCCGGGGCACTGAATCCCGGCATGGTGTGGTCGCACAGAATCAGATCCCAAGGCTCGCTCCGCAGCGCCTCGGACAGCGAATCCGATGTCGCGACGCGGCGGAAGTTGACCTGCCAACCGCCAGTGCGGAGCTGTGCTACCAAGATGCGGGCGTCGAACTCGGAATCCTCCACCACCAACACCCGGAGCGGAGGGCCCGGGACTGGAGAGACGGCGGGAGCCGGACTTGCCTGCATGGTCGCTCCCAACGGTTTGGGCTAACCGTTGCGGCGCTGCCGCCAGAGGAGCGCGGCGATGCCGCCCATGGCGAACAGCGCCACGGTGCCGGGTTCCGGAACCGCAGTCACTTTGGCGTGGAAATTGGCACGGTTGGGCGGGATGACGAACAGTGCCCATGAATCCGCCCGCAGGGGATCGGTCTTGCCCCAGTAGTCGGAATAGCTGCCCAGCAGGAATGACCCATTGGAGGTCGGCAGCACGGCGCCGACGGTCACCGGATCGGAGATGGTCAGTCCGGCCTGGCTGCCGGCGGCACCCGTCAGCCCATTGAACTGGATGGACCACGTGATCTTGTTGGGAACGACGATGTTGGGGACCGAAACGGTGACTTCGCGGAACTCCTTGTTGCCGAGCACCTGGATCGGTTGGCTCTCCCAGAGCAAGGTTTTCGGCATCGCTGCGGGCGGGCCGGACGACGGAGTGTGCAGGGCGCCGTCGTTGGCGTAGAAGCGCAGGACGGCGTTGGCGCCGGGGGCGGTTCCCGGGGCGATGTCGCCGAAGTATTCGAAGACAAACGACGTGACCACCCGGGCGCTGCCCGCGAGCGAAATTTCGTCGCCGATCTCAATCTGACGGCCGTTGATTGGGCTGATGTTGCCGACCCAGCGGTCACTCCGGTTGGATGTGTTGTCGTAGATGACCGTGCCATCGGCCGCGAGGGCGGCGGTGGTCAGGACCAAGCCGGCGGACAAAGCCCCGAACCGGAGAAAAGTGTGAGTGTTCACGTCGAATTCAGCCCGCCCACCGGCCCCAAACATGGCCTCAACCGGGAATCTGCCAGGACCGGAGCGAACGGACTCCGGGATAACTGGGGCATAGTTGCAGCCCGGTCAAGCTCCGGCTCCCGCGTTGTTCACGGGTGTGCATGTTGGTGGCAAAACTCGGCGCTTCCGGACCTGCAAGGTTCCGCGCATCCTGTTGCCCATGAAACTGTCCGAACTCCATCTCGGCATGGATGTCATGCATCCGCAATACGGCCGTGGAACCGTCAAGGCGATCAACGAATACGCCGCGGAAATCCTGTTCGCCGACGGCCGCAAGCCGGTGGATCCGGAGGCGAGTTCGGTCGTTCCCGCGGAGGCTCCGGAGACGGTGGGACCGGCGGCCAAGCCGTTGCCCGACGTGATTCGCGAGACCGTGGCCGCGCTCGTGGCGGAACTGGGCCTGGAAACTCCGGATGCGTCGGTGAACGAACTCGGCAAACGGTGGGTGGGCGGCTCCATGATCCTGAAGCCGGCGGACCCCGGACTTCAGCCCAAGGAAGTCGAGCTCGACGTCTTCTTCCACAAGCTGGTGATGATGCGCAACCAGCTCCGCGTGCTGGAACAGAAGATCAACTCCAGCGAAACGCTCACGAGTGCCGAGAAGTTCGACTGGCAGCAATACATCACCCGCTGCTACGGCTCGATGACCACCTTCAATCTGTTGTTCAGGGACAAGGGCGGACAGTTCGGCGAGTGATTCGGTCCATCCGCAGTATGCACCGATTTCGCCGATGAAATCCCAATCTGCGGAATCGGCGAAATCTGTGGACGTTCCACCGGCCTACCTTTTCCCCAGATCCTTGCGTGGGAACAGCGGGATGGGCGCTCCGACCTTGTGCCCCGGCTGAAGTCCGCCCCAATTGGCCAACTTCCAGTCGCCGGGCGTGCCGGGGAGGTTCAGTTGGGCGAAGATCTTTTCCGAAGTTCCGGGGATGAACGGCCAAAGCAGCACCGCGAGCACGCGGCAACTTTCGACTAGGTTGTAGAGCACTTCGTCCAGCCGGCCGGCCTGCGCCGGATCCTTGGCGAGGCTGAACGGTTTGGTCTGCTCGACGTAGAGGTTGGCGCGGTTCACCAGGCTCCAGATGGCGACCAGGGCGTCCTGCAGTTCGCAGGCGACCAGCTTTTCGGCGGTTGCCCGGGTCGCTGATTCGGCGTCCGCGGCCAGTTCGGACGACACGGCCGGAACCACGCCGTCGCGATACTTGTTCAGCATGTTCACCGAGCGGTTCAGCAGGTTGCCCAGGCCGTTGGCCAACTCGGCGTTGTAGCGGGATTTGAAGCTGTCGTCGGTCCAGTTGCCGTCCGGCCCGATGGCCAGTTCGCGCACAACGTAGTAGCGGAACGCATCGAGTCCCCACTCGGCGATCACGGCGAACGGGTCCACCACGTTGCCGGTGGACTTGCTCATCTTCTGGCCGTCCTTCTGCCACCAGCCATGGGCCAGGATGGTCTTCGGCAGCGGCGCGCCCAAGGCGTGCAGCATGATCGGCCAATAGACCGCATGAAACTTCACGATGTCCTTGCCGATCAGGTGAATGTCGGCCGGCCAAAGCTCGGGCGTTGGAGTGTTGGCGGCGGGTTGGACTCCCAGGGCCGCGCACGCGACGGGATCGCCCAAGGCGGCTGGGACGGAGAAGTAATTCGTCAGGGCGTCGAACCAGACGTAGTTCACGTATTCCGGGTCGAACGGCAGGGGAATGCCCCAACTCAGGCGCGACTTGGGCCGGCTGATGCAGAGGTCTTCCAGCTTTTGGCTGCGGAGGAATCCGAGGATTTCATTCCGGCGCGACTCCGGTTGGACGAACCCGGGATTGGCCTCGAGGTGGGCGATCAGCCAGTCCTGATGCTGCCCCATGCGGAAATACCAATTCGATTCCTGAAGCTGGGTGACTTGGCCCCATTTTGCGTCCCAACTGCCGTCGGGATTGCGGTCCTTCTCGGTGAGGAAGGTTTCCTCCTTCACCGAATACCAACCGTCGTAGGTCTCCTTGTAGAAGTGCCCGGCGGCATGGAGTTTGTTCAGGAAGGCTTCCACGACCTGTTTGTGGCGGGCTTGGGTGGTGCGGACAAAATCGTCGTTGGACAGCCCCAGCACCTTCGCCAGTTCCTGCCATTGCACGGCCAGGCCATCGCAATAGGTCTGCGGATCCTTGCCCTCTGCCTGGGCCGCCTGCTGCACCTTCTGGCCATGCTCGTCGAGGCCGGTGAGGAAAAACACCTGCTGCCCCATGCTGCGCCGGGCGCGGGCGATGACGTCGGCGAGGACTTTTTCGTAGGCGTGACCGAGATGCGGTGCGCCGTTGACGTAGTCGATGGCGGTCGTGATGTAGAACCGTTTACCCATGGGCGGGGCAGCTTGGAGGAACCGCCTCCCGATGTCCAACCGTGGAACTGGTCGCCACTCCACCCTCTTGGCCACTTGCCTTGGTTTCCACCAAGGGACCGCTTGTGTCGGCCGGGGAGTTCCGTTACCAGTTCGCCCGCAAAATGAAGACGTTGCTTACCTGGGGTTTCTTTCTCGGCTTTGCGGCGCTGATGGCGGCCGGCGTCGCGCTGGCGGTCAACGGCAAGGGCATGGCCGTCATGCTGATCAGCTTCCTGGTTTACCTCGGCCTGTTCATCAAGCTGGGCTGCCTGCCATCGTCGCACTGACCGAACGCCCGGCGGATCGGCGGCGGACTGTTTAATCCGCTGTCCTGCCGCGTCGAATCGTCACCCCGATGAGCAAGAAGCCTTCCTCCGAAGCCGCCCCGTCCTCCAAGCTCCGGCTTGGCCTGCCGAAGGGGTCGTTGCAGGACGCCACGCTGGAAAAGATGGCCAAAGCCGGCTGGAACATTTCCGTGTCCAGCCGCAGCTATGAGCCCTACGTGGACGACCCTGAACTCCAGATCCGGCTGATCCGCGCGCAGGAAATCAGCCGCTACGTGGAGCTGGGCTATCTCGACGCCGGCATCACGGGTCACGATTGGATTCAGGAAAATCACAGCAAGGTCCATGAGGTCGGCGAGTTCATCTTCAGCAAATCCACCCGTCAGCCGACCCGCTGGGTGCTCGCCGTTCCCGAGGAGTCGCCGATCAAGTCCGTGAAGGACCTTGCTGGCAAACGCATCGCCACCGAAGTGGTGGGCATGACCAAACGCTGGCTCAAAAAGCACGGCGTGAAGGCGGATGTGGAATTTTCGTGGGGCGCCACTGAGGTGAAGGCCCGGGAGCTGGTGGACGCCATTGTGGACGTCACCGAGACCGGTTCCTCGCTGCGGGCGAACAAACTGCGCATCGTGGACACTCTGCTCGTGTCCACTCCCCGCCTCGTGGCCAACCACGATTCGTGGAAGGACGGCTGGAAACGGAGCAAGATCGAGACGTTGGCGCTGCTCCTCCGGGGGGCCATCGAGGCCGAGGTCAAGGTCGGGATCAAGATGAACGTGCTGCAGGATAATCTGCCAAAGCTGTTGCAATCCTTGCCGGCATTGCGTAATCCAACCGTCTCCAGTCTGTCGCAGGCCGGCTGGGTGGCGGTGGAAACCATCGCGGACGAGTCGGTTGTCCGTGAGTTGATCCCGCAACTCAAGGCCGCCGGAGCCGAAGGGATCATCGAGTATCCGCTGAACAAGGTGGTTTACTAGGCCGGCTGGGAGACAAACTTAACTAGATATGGGTTCACTCAAGAAACGTCGTAAGGCGAAGATCAACAAGCACAAGCGCCGCAAGAAGCTGCGCCTCAATCGCCACAAGAAGCGCACCTGGCAGAAGTAAGGGACGGCCCGGCCGTTCGCGCTTCGCGACAAAATGCACTTTCGGCGCGACCCTGTATTTACAGGGTCGCGTTTTTCTTTTGCCCGCATGCCCCGATCACTGACCTCCATTTCAGTCTTGGTTGCCGTGTTGCTGGCCGGTTTGGCCGTGTCCGGCTGCCGAACGCTTCCGCGGAATGCCCCCAAGACTGCCACTTCCGGACCGGAGCGGCTGAATGATGCCGAACTGGAAACCCGGGCGCAGGCACTGGCCGAGTTTTCCGCCGGCGTGGTGGAGCAGTCCCGCGACGATAACTCAGCAGCCTTGGAACGATTTGTCCGCTCGCTGGAAAAGGATCCGACGAACGAACCGCTCGCGCTGGAAGTGGCCCGCCGGTTCCTGTCCCGGCAGCAACCCGACAAGGCCTACGAAATCCTGAAGCGCAGCGCGGCGTTGCCAGCGGCCTCCAGCCAAGTCCAGGTCATGTTTGGCATGGCGGCCATCCAGACCGGTCGGGTTGAGGAAGCGGCGGAAATCTACGGCAACCTCATTCGCGCCGAGCCCGAGCAACTGGGCCATTACGCGATGCTTGCCCAGATCCGCTTGCAGCAGAAACTGGCTCCGGAGGCGTTTCGTGTCGCCGAGCAGGCCACGAAGCAGAAATCGGGATTGCCGACAGCTTGGCTGGATTTCGCGGGCCTCTTTGGCCGGATCGCGCAAGGGGACACCACCCTCCGGGATGCCGCGATCATTGAGGCGAAGGAGTGCCTCGCCCGTGTGGAAGCCGCCGCGCCGACTGACATCGTGCAACTCCGGCGCCTGGCCGAAGGCTACCTGGCCGTGGGCGAACAGGAACGGGCGGAACGCCTGTTGGTCGAGCTGGCCGGCAAGAGCGGCGTGGATCCGCAGGTGGCCGGCCGTCTGGCCGAAATCTATCTCCGGACCGGCCGATTGGATGAGGCCCGAAAACAGTTTCAGGAGCTGGAACGGGCGAATCCGGCGAACCCCGCCCCGCACTACTTCCTCGGCATCATCGCCATGGAGCAGCGTGATTTTGTCCAGGCGCAGCGATCTCTGGAACGCTCCATTCTACTGAATCCCGAAGGCGAGGCGGCTTATGGCGATCTGGTGGCCGCCCAATTGAGTGCCGGCAAAGCGAAGGAAGCGATCCTCACGGTGGAGAAGGCGCGGGCACGGTTTGGGCCGGATTTCCGCCGGGAGTTCCTCGCCGGGCTCGCCCATTCCAATCTCCGGGAGTTCGATCGCGCCCAGCAGTGTTTTGCCGCGGCGGAGAAGTTCGCCCGGGAACGGGCGCCGCAATTGCTCGACCACCGCTTCTACTATCAGGTCGGATCGATGCTGGAGCGGGCAGGGCGCTTTGATGAGGCGGTGGCCGCCTTGGAACAGTCGCTGAACCTGAAGCCCGATTTCGACGAGTCATTGAACCACTTGGGTTACATGTGGGCGGAGCGGGGCGAGAATCTCCAGTTGGCCCACGACATGATCCAGCAGGCCGTGAAGGCGGAGCCCGAGAATCCGGCCTACCTCGACAGCCTGGGCTGGGTGCTCTTTCAGCTCAAGCGGCCGGCGGAGGCGCTGACGTGGTTGGAGAAGGCGGTCAAGCTGCTGCCCGAACCGGACGCCACCGTGTTGGATCATCTGGGCGACGTGCTGGCTGCGCTCGGCAAACGCGACGAGGCCCGCGAGGCCTGGCGCAAATCGCTGGAGATCGAGCCCACCGAGGCGGTCCGGAAGAAGCTGGAAGCCCGGCCATGAGCGAATCCCGGAAATTTTCCCGGCATTACACCGTGGCGGAAGCGCGTGAACTGCTGCCGCGCCTGCGCAACTGGCTGGGAGAGCTGCGCCATCTCCAGCAGGTGGTCGAGCGCGGTGCCGACCGCAATGCCGCGCTGTTCGCCGAAGGTCGCGACCTCGGCGGCGAACGGATCAACGGTCAGTTGCGGGACTTGACCCGCATGCGTGAGCTCATCGCCGAGTTCGAGGGGCTGGAGATCCAGATCAAGGACCTCGGTCGCGGACTGCTCGATTTTCCGGCCCTGCGCGGTGACCGGGAAATCTTCCTCTGCTGGCAGGAGGGCGAGTCTGACGTCACCTACTGGCACGAGCTCGACACCGGCTTCGCCGGCCGGCAGCAGGTGTAGGCAGAGGTCGCCCGCGTGTCAGGCGTAGCGCCCGGTGCGGTGCTCCGGTTTGAAGAATTCCTGGAGCAGGCGGTCCACCTGCAGCAGCCCATCGCGGGTCAGGCCGATGGTGTCGCCTCCGTTGGTCAGGAATCCCTGCTCCTTGATCCAGGCGAGCGGCGCCGCAAACCGCTCGCGCGGGTCCTGGCCGAATTTCCGGGTGAACGCATCCGCGCTGACCTGCCCGAGCTTCAGCTGGAGCATGAACTCCCGCAGATAGCGTTCGTCGTCCGGAACGGAGTAGGCCCGGTAGATGGGCAGTTGGCCGGCTTTCACGGCTTCCACGTAGGGCTGAAACTCATGCTGGTTCTGGTAGTGGACGCCGTTCAGGTGGCCGAAACTGGCGACGCCGACCGAGAGGATGTCGGCGCCGGAGAACAGGCCGCCGCGATAGGTGAACTTCACTTTTGCGGGATCCTTCACCACCGTGGTGGTGCTGGTGACGGAGTAACCGCGCCGTTCGAATTCTCCGAAGGCGTAGTTTACCCAGCGGCGTTTCGTCTCCCAGTCGGCCACCGGGGCCACCAGTTTGCCCTCGGCCTTCATCTGCCGGTAGATGCCCGTGTTGTAAGGCACCTCCATCTGGTAGATGGTGACCGAGTCGGGTTCGAGGGCGACGGCCTTTTCCACCGTCTCCCGCCACTTCTCCTCGGTTTCCTCCACCATTCCGGCGATGAGGTCGATGTTGATCTGCGGAAAGCCGATTTCACGGGCGAATCCGTAGGCACGCCCGATTTCCTTGGAGCGGTGGGCGCGGCCGTTGAGCTCGAGGATGTGGTCGTCGAAGTGTTCGATGCCGAGGCTGAGGCGGGTGACGCCCAGTTCGCGGATGGCCCGCAGCTTGTGGTCCGTCAGGGTTCCCGGCTCGCCCTCGAAGGTGACCTCCTCCGCCTCGTCCCAAGGCAGCAGGCGCTTCATGCCGTCCGTGAGGAACTTCAACTGATCCGGTGAAAGGTAACTGGGGGTGCCGCCACCGAAGTAGATGAACCGCGGCTTGCGTCCGCTGATGATCGGCTTGGCCGCGTAAACGGCGAGTTCGGCGAGCAACGCGTCCAAATAGCCGCGGATTTCCTGCGAATCCTTGTCGGTATAGACCTTGTAGTAGCAGAAGTGGCAGCGCTTCCGGCAGAACGGAATATGGGTGTAAAGGCCCAGGGGCACGCCCGGCGTCGGCGAACGATCCAGCGTGGCGAGCAACGACGGCACCTGCTCTTGCTGCCAGAATGCGAACGGCGGGTAGTTCGAGATGAAGTAGTTGCCCGCGGTAGTCTGCTTCTGGAGCGGCGGCCCGGACGGTGTCGGGGCGGGGGCGACGGTGATGCTGCTCATGCCGCTGAGTTTGGAAGAGTTTGCGTCCATGTAAACTGGGCAGGCGCAGAATCTGATCTGCTCTTTGCCGCCGAAACGGGCGGTCACCAAAACAAAACGGCCCGGGCGTTGGGCCCGGGCCGTGAGCAGAGCGGGGGGAGGCGGCTTACAGCTTCTTGATGCGGACGTTTTTGTAGTAAACCACCGACTTCGGATCGTGCGCCTGAAAGGCGATGGTGCCGGAGCTCAGCTTGCGCTCGAAGTCCTTGCCAGGCTGGCGGCCGGGCTCCTCGGTGAAGTCGTTCACCAGCTTGCCGTTGAGGTAAATCTTGATGTTGCCCCCCTTCACGACGACGTGGTGGGTATACCACTCATTGTCCTTCACGATGGGCTTGATCACGTCTTCTTTCACGTCCTGCACGGCATAGACGCTGCCAGATTTGCGCCAGTCGCCCTGCGTCTGGTTGACTTGGGTTTCGTAGCCGCCGAACGGCCAGCCGGTGTCCTGATACTTGGTGTGGATGTAGATGCCGCCGTTGGAGCCGGGTTCGGTGAGCACGTCCACCTTCAGCTCGAAATCCTTGAAGGGCTGCTCACCGCCGACATAGAAGCAGTGGCTGCGGTCGCCTTGGGCGCGGAGGGCGCCGCCGACCAGAGTCCAAGCCTTGGGGTTTTCGTTCACCCGCCAGCCATCCCAAGTTCCGTCGAAGATGAGGGTGAAGCCTTCGGCATCCTTCTGCCCCACCCGCGAGGTGGCCTTTCCGCCCAGACTGGCGGGCGTCAGCATGTTGGCGGCGTAATTGCCGAGGGTGGCGGCCAAAGTCATCTGGCCATCGGTGGTTTTCTTGGTCTCGCCGGGCTTCGCCGAGACGGTTTCGGTGTGGCTGCAGCCGGCCAGCGCCAGTGCCACCACGGAAAGGGGGAGGAGAAATTTCATGGCGCCAGATTCGTAAGGTGTGGTCTGGGTTCCGGCAAACCCAAATGCGGGGGGCCGGCAGCGCTTCACGGTAAACCGCCCTTCCAAGGGATGGACGCTGCCGGCGATTCCGTTCATTTTCCGTTCACGCCTCATGAGTCCCTTCGTCCGATTTGCCTCCCTGCTTGCCGTGGGAGCGGTCCTCGCCGGACCGGTCATGGCGGCCGACGCGCTGCCCAAACTCACCCAGTTGCTCGCGGAAACGTCCGACGCCCAGCTCCAGTTGGACCTGCTGCGCGGTCTCAGCGACGCGCTGAAGGGCCGCCGCACCGCGCCGATGCCAACGGGGTGGGAAGCGGTGGAAGCCAAGCTGGCCGAGAGTGCGAATGGCGAGGTGCGGACCCTGACGCAGACGCTTTCCCTCACCTTCGGCAGCCCGCGGGCCCGCACCGCTCTGCGGGCTACTGCGGCGGATACCAAGGCGGAAGCCGGCGCCCGGCGCACGGCGTTGGAATCGCTGCTGGCGATCCGCGATGCCGAGTTGCCGAAACTGCTGCAAGTCCTCGTGGGCGACCCGGCCGTGCGCGGCCTCGCCATCCGGGGGTTGGCCGCGTTCGATGATTCCGGAACGCCGGCCGCCATCTTGGGCGTTTATTCACAATTGGCCGCCGCGGAGCGCCGGGATGCCCTAAATGCGCTCGCTTCCCGGGTGGCGTTCGCCAAGCCGTTGCTAACCGCGGTGGCGGCGAAACAGGTGCCCAAGGCGGATTTGACGGCGGATTTGGTGCGCCAACTGCGTGGGCTCAAGGACGAGGGGTTGCGGGCCGACCTCACGAAACTGTGGGGCGTGATGAAGGAGACCAGCCCGGACATGGAGGCAGAGATCGCCCGGATGAAGAAGGTGTATTGGGCCGGCGGCTCCACGCCGGGCGACGCCCCGCGGGGCCGCGTGGTCTTCAACAAGGTTTGCGGCCAATGCCATCACCTGTTCGACACCGGCGGCAACGTCGGCCCGGACATCACCGGGGCGAACCGCGGCGACCTCGACTACCTGCTCCAGAACATCCTGTTCCCCAACGCGGTCATTCCCAACGAATACCGGGCCTCAACGATTGAGACCAAGGACGGCCGGGTGGTGATGGGAGTCGTGAAGTCACAGGACGCCACCGCTTTCACCGTCCAGACTGCTACCGAAGTCGTCACGATTCCCAAGGCCGAGGTGGACAAGGTTGAGGAAAGCGATCAGTCCATGATGCCAGAGGGGCTGTTGGCACAGCTTCCGGAGGCTGAAATCCGGGATTTGCTCTACTACCTGACGCGCCCCGGACAGGTGCCCCTGCCCAAGTGATGGGCGTGGCCGGCGTCGTTCGCCGGCGAGTTCTCGGGTTGTGCCCGACTTCGGGAAGCCGGCAAAGGGCGGGTGCCGGCCCGACCAACCCGTGCACACCCAATTCCGGCCTGCCTTCAGTTCCGGTCAGCCAGTGGCGGCCGCGACGGAGTCCAGAACCGCCGCAAACTCCGGCAGAATCGTCCTGATGTGGTCCCGACGGTCAGTGGCCCTTTTCACCGAGTCGCCGGCGCCGAATTCGATCCATCGGCGATACCACCCGAGCGCTGCCTGGGTGACATCACGCCCTTCGGCTGCGCCAATCGCGGAAACCGGGCCGGTATCCGCGCAGAGTTCGCAGAGCAGGACGGCGGCCTGGCTGCGTGGTGCTCTGTTGTCGGCCGCGAGAGCCCGCCACAGCGGCAGGGCGGCCTCCGCTTGCTGGGCGAGCAGCAGGGCCTCCCCCCGCTGTTCCTGGAGCCGGCGGTCCTCCGGGAGCGCGCGGATGGCTTCGGCGGACCAGTCGAGCGCAAACTCCAGAAACTCCGGGCGGCTCAGGGCCACTTGTCCGCCGAGACACCAGGCTTCCGCGAATCGGGCGTCGGCGCTGATCAGTTCGTGCAGTTGCTGGAGCGCCTCGACGGGTTGCTGCCTTTGCGCGAGGTGCCGGGCGTAGTCCAGCCGCAGCGCGTCGGTTTTGCTGCCCGTGGCGAGGCCCGCGAGGAATGCGGCTTCCGCCCCCGCCAAGTCGCCGAGCTCGCGCAGACACAGCGCCAGGAAGTGGTGCGGCACCGCCGTGTGCAGGTCGGCCATGCCCGGAGTGAGGCCGGGCACCGTGCGGGTGGCGAGGGCGGCACCGATGGCATCCGCGGCCGCGGCAAATTCCCCGCGCTGCCAGCGTGCCAGGCCCAAAGTGAGACGGAGCGAGGCGGTCAGGGTGCTTGCCTGGGCGAGCGGAGAAGCGAGCAACGAAACCACTTCGCCGGGACGGCCGGCGCGGAGCAGGTAGGTGGCGAATTGGGTCAGGAGCGTCTCGCGCAGCTCCGGCGAGACTTCAGCCGGTGGGGCGGCCGAGAGCATCCGGAAAGCCGCTGCGTAATCTTCGAGGCCGCCTTCAAGGTCCCCGGAACGGACGCGTTCCAGCCCCAGATTCAGGCGCAGATTGGCGTCGTGCGGGCGCTCGGAGACCGCGTGGCGGAGCAGGCGCAGGTTGCGTTCGACCTTGTCCCGTTCGCGGGTGACGGCGGCGGTGTAGCCATGATGCATCAGTCGGGCTCGGCCCAGCTTGGCGGTCTGGCCGGTCGCCTGGGTGGCGCTGAGCAGGCTCGGGAATACCTGCTCGTGAATCCGGCCCGCATAGCGGGCGCCGGCAACATTCCGGAAGAGCCGGGGCACGTAGTTCGCCCCGAGCTTTTCCTCGCCGACATTGACGATGGGCAGCCGGAAGCCGGCCGCGGTGGTGTCGGTCAGGTGTTCTCGCAGGACGTCGTGCTGGTCGGGCGGCAATTCCTCGTCGGCATCCAGCATCAGGACCCACTGTCCGCGGGCGCGGTCCAGGGCGGCGTTCCGGGCCGCGGCGAAGTCATCGCACCAGACAAAGGAGTGCACCTCGGCCCCGGCGGCGCGGGCCAATTCCACCGTCCGGTCGGTCGAACCCGTGTCGAGGACCACCAATTGGCTGGCCAGGCCGGCAACGGAGGCGAGGCAGGCCCCGATGAACCGCTCCTCGTTGCGGGCGATCACGCACACGGTGAGCAGCGGCGGAATGGCATTCATGACGACGTCGGCGTTTCCGGGGAGAACTCTCGCGATTACGGAGTCAATTTCGGGCAATTCAAGGATGGCTTAAGGAAATTCCGGGGCTGCCGATGAGCCTGTTGTCGCAAGACAGGCGGCCGGCAGCCAGAAAGGGCCGGCAGGGAACAAGGTGGAGCCCAGGCAAATCCACCACCGACGGCAAGGAAGCCGTCACTTCAAATCCCCGCAAGGGGTGACTCAAGGAAAGGAGTCCTATATGGTCATCAATACCAATACGGCAGCGCTCACCAGTTCGCGTCTGCTGTCCGAATCGTCCTCCGCCCTCAGCAAGTCGCTGTCACGACTGTCCTCCGGCTCGAAAATCGTTTCCCCGGAAGACGATGCTGCCGGTTTGGCGGTCTCGACCCGATTCGACGCCCAGATCAGCCGCATCAAGGCGGCCAGTTCCAACATTGGCAACGCCGTCTCGTTTGCACAGACGCAGGACGGCTTTCTGCAGAAGGTCAGCAAGGCGATGGATCGCATGAGCGAGCTCAGCGTGCTGGCCCAGGACGTCACCAAGACGGATACCGACCGTGGTCTGTATGACACGGAGTTCCAGAAGCTGGCGACCTACATCAACGACCTCGCGACCAAGGACTTCAATGGCGTGTCCCTCTTTGACGGGACCGACCTCGACGTCACGGTGGACAGCGACGGCAACACCACCACGGCCACCGGCGTAGACGGCTCGGCTTATGACCTCACCGGCGACGATCTCACCAGCGCCGCCAACGCGGCGACCGCCCTCGGCAACATCAAGACCGCGATCGATACCCTGTCCACTGACCGTGCGACCGTGGGTGCCAACATCTCCGTGCTGAACAGCTACTCGGAGCAGAACGCCGTCCTCAAGGACAACCTCGCCGCCGCCAACAGCCGCATCAAGGATGTGGACGTGGCGGAGGAAAGCACCAATTTCGCCAAGCTGAACATCCTGGTCCAGGCAGGCACCGCGATGCTCGCGCAGGCGAACTCCACCTCGCAGTCCGCGCTCCGTCTGCTCCAATAAGGCAGCCGGGTGAGGACCGTCAGGTTCTGGTTCCGGCGGCGGGTGCCGCCGGAACCTTTTCCCATCGGCGAATCCGGGCCCGACTAAAGCTCCACGGCAACCAACCGATTAAACCGACATGGATCTGGGAGTCTCAGGCCTGGCTTCCGGCTTTGACTGGAAAACGCTGGTGGACCAGTTGGCCGAAGTGGAGCGGCAGCCGCAACGGCGGCTATTGTCCGATCAGAACCTGCTGCAGCAGCGCAACAACGCCTACAGCAGCATCAAGACGCAGCTCAGCATCCTCCAGAACCGCGTCCAGGCCTTTACCGACGGCACCCTTTTCTCCAGCCGCACTGCCACCGTTTCCGACGAGGCGGCGGCCTCCGTTTCCGTTACCTCGGGAACTCCGCTCGGTAGCTACTCGTTCAACGTCACCCAGCTCGCTGCCAGCGCCTCACAGCGGGGCGGCTCGAATGTGGGCGCCGCCCTGAGTGCGACCGACGACGTGTCGGGCGTCATCCTCAGTGAGGCCGGTTTTGGCACGTCCGTCACGGGCGGCACGTTCACCGTCAACGGCAAGCAGATCACCATCGACGCCGGAGACAGCCTTCAGAGCGTGTTTGACGAGATCTCCGCGGCGACCGGCAACACCGTGATCGCGTCCTACAACGCCACAGAGGACAAGATCACGCTGACCTCCGCGGGTGAAGTCGTGCTCGGCAGCGCGACCGACACGAGCAACTTCCTGCAGGCCGCCAAACTCCAGAACAACGGCAGCGGCACGGTCACCAGTTCGGCGGCCCTGGGTGCGGTCCGGACGGGTGTGATCGCCGCCAACTCCAACCTCACGACCGCCCTGTCCGACGGCGGGGCCGGGGCGGGGGAGTTCAAGATCAACGGGGTTTCCATTGCTTTCGATACCTCCGAGGACAGCATCCAGAACATCCTCGACCGCATCAACGAATCCGGCGCGGGCGTGTCGGCGACCTACGATTCGGTCAACGACCGCTTCACCCTGACGAACAAGACGACCGGGGACGTCGGCATCGCGCTGGAGGATGTTTCGGGCAATTTCCTGGCCGCCACCGGGCTCAGCGGCGGCTCGCTCGTCCGCGGTAAGAACCTGCTCTACACGATCAACGGCGGCGGCCAGCTCAGCAGCCAGTCCAACACGATCACGGAGGCCACTTCGGGCCTGACCGGCCTGACTGTCACCGCCCTGGACGAAGGCGCGACCTTCGATGTCGTCGTCTCGTCCGACACCGGGACGATCAAGCAGGCGATCAAGGATTTCATCTCCGACTACAGCAAGGCCCAGTCGGTCATCGACACGCAGACCGCGAGCACCACGGACAGTTCCGGCAAGGTCACGGCCGGCGTGCTGGCCAATGAACGCGATCCGTTCGACATCGCCTCGGGGCTGCGCAGCCGCTCCTACACCCAAGTGAGCGGCCTATCGGGCATCTTCGATTCGCTGGCCGACCTGGGCATCGTGACCAACGGCAATGACAATGGGCTGACCTTGGACGATGAGGCTGCCCTCGATGCCGCCCTGGCCGACAATCTGACCTCCGTGGCCGAGCTGTTCACCAACAGCACCAACGGCCTCGCGGTGAAGCTCGACGCCTTCCTCGAAGACACGATCGGGGACGACGGCAGCCTGGTGGAAAAGCAGAGCAACCTCAGCAGCCAGGCCAGCGCGATCGACACGGACATCGAGAGCCTGGAACGGATCGTGCAGCAGAACCGCCAGCGCATGATCGACAGCTTTGTCGCGATGGAAGCCGCCCAGCAGCGGATCAACCAGCAGCTCCAATACCTCCAAAAACAGCTCGGCAGCGCCTCCAGCAGCAGCAAGTGACCCGGCCGGCTTCCCCCAGCCACGTGAACTCCCCCAAACACCTCCACATCCTTCGTCGTTGGCTGGCCCTGTTGCTGCCCGTCTTCCTCGGCGCCGGCTGTGCGCTGCCGGATCCGGACGACGTGGTGCTCGGGCCCGGTTTTCGCCCGGCCAACGTCCATGTCGAAACTCGCCGGCTGAATCCGCACCTGCGACGGGTGGCAGTGTTGCCGCTGAGCAGTGAGGTCGGGGGCACACCCGCCACCGATGCCCGGGAAAGCCTCGAAACCGCCTTCCGCAGCGAACTGAAACGCACCCAGCGGTTTGAAACGGTCTGGGTCGGTCGCGAGGACCTGCAATACCTGACTGGCCGGGCCGACTGGGCGGCCGACGACACGTTGCCGCCCGACTTCTTGAAACGGCTGCAGGAGAAGTATCGCTGTGACGCCGTGCTGTTCGTTCGGTTGACCCATTACGAGGCCTATCCGCCCCTCGCGGTGGGCTGGCAGTTCAAGCTGGTGGGCTGCCCCACGCCGCAGGTGCTGTGGGCCTTTGACGAGGTGTTCGACGCCCGGGAAGGGGCCGTGGTCAACTCGGCCCGCCGTTACCAGCAATCCGACCGAGTGCCCGGCAAACGCCCCGCGGACTCCCGGATTGTCCTTACCTCCCCGCGCCTGTTCGCCGCCTACACGGTTCACGACGCCCTCGCCACACTTCCCCCGCAGTAAGGAGGGGCGGAGCCCTTCGCATGATTTTCGCTCAAGTTCCCGGGCGGGCCGCCGATGAACGTCTCGGAGTTGTGGGAAATCTGTAAAGCCTGCCAAAGCAACAGGTGAACCGTATGGACATCAATCTTAATCCCCAGGTGGACAAGATCGCCAAGGTCGTCACCGGCCAGGTGAAGACACGCGAGATCGCTCCGCCCAAGGAGGAAGTCGAGTTGAGCGAATCGCGGGCCTTGGAAAATCGGCTGGCCGCCGTTTCCGACGTCCGCACCGAGGTCGTGGAACGGGCGCGCGGACTGGTCGCCAATCCGCACTATCCGCCGGCCGAAACCATCGCGAAGATCGCCAGCCTGCTCGCGATCAGCATCGAAACCCAGTAGCCCGCCGCGCCATGCCTCCCGTCAATCCCTGGGCTTCCTACCGCTCGGTGGCCACGCAGACCGCCAGTCCCGGTCAGCTGGTGCTGATGCTGTTCGACGGAGCCATCCGGTTTCTGGAGTGTGCGCTCAACGGGTTCGGTTCCGAGGACATCGTCGAGTCCTACCAGACCATCAACAACAACGTCCTCCGGGCACAGGCGATCATCCATGAGCTGAATCTTTCGCTGAACATGGAGCAGGGCGGGGAATGCGCCCAGACGCTGCGTCGGCTCTACGACTACTTTGACCGGCGTCTCCAGGAGAGCAACCTGCAGAAGGTTCCGGCCGGCATCGAGGAAGTCATCCGCCGCCTGACCACGCTGCGGGATGCCTGGTCGCAGATGCTCCAGGGCAACACCTGGCAACCCAAGCCGGACGAGGTCCCGGCAGCCGCCCTGATGGCTGCGTGAACTGATCCGGGCCATGAGTGCCAATCCCGCAGCGGAACTGGTCGAGCTCTATCGCCGATGGCGTGAACTCACCGCCGATGAGGGCGCGGCGATCGCCTCCGAGCGATGGTCCCGGGTGACTGAACTGCAGGCTCAGAAGTCCGAGTTGCAGCTGGCCGTGGAGCAGGCTTCTGCCCGGGTTCCGGCGGAAGTGCGTTTGCCGGCCGAGTTCGCCGCCATCTTGCGCGAGTTGGTGGCCATGGAATCGGAAAACTCACGCCTTCTGGACCAAAAGCTCGAAACGGCCCGGTCGGAACAGGCCAGCCTCGACCGCTCGGGGCACAATCTTCGGCGCCTCCGCGGTTCCTACGGCCAGGTCCGCACCGCCGGCTGGCAGTCATATTCCTGAAGGTGACCTCTCCTTCGCGGCGAAGGGCGGCCTCCGCTCAATCGGCGTTTCCGAGTTCCCCACCAGGACGGGACAGTTCCCATACAATCCGACGCGGTGATCAAGACCTCCGCGGGGCGATCTTTTTGGTCTTTCCCGCGTTGAAGCCCCGACGGTAGCGACGCTCCAACCCGTTCCCGTTCCAGGAGGTGGTTCCCCCCGGTGAGGTTGGCTGGCAGGCTTGCGCGCAGGGCTCCGTTCAAGTGGCCGCAACGGCCGGGCCCGGGGCCGGCACAATCTCGATCAGCTTGTCCATCCGGGTGAACTGGAGCACGCGCTGCAGAGAGGCGTTGGCGACCACGACCCTGAGCTTAAAATCGAGGTCGCGGCCGAGTTTCACGAGCGACACGAGCAGGTTGAGCCCGGCCGAATCCATCATCCGGGCCTGGCGCAGATCCAGTTCGAGACACTGCACGCGGGCGCGCTTCACCGCCGGTTCCTCCATCAGTCCATGGAGATCGCGGCGGATGGCTTCAACGGTGGTGGTGATGAGGTCTCCGGGAATCACCGCTGACAATCGGGCGCCGTCGGGACCGTTCAGGAGTTCGTGTTTCATGGCAAAGTGGGTTGTGAAACGGGCGGTTTCAGATCGAAGGCGAGGACCAGTCGGGAACCGTTGGCTTCGGCGACCGCCGACGTGGGCAGGCCGAAGATGAGGCTGAGTCCCCGATGTTCGGCGATCAGCGAGTCGAGGGCCTCGGCGACGTGCTGCTGCCAGTCAAAGCAATGTCCGGGTCCCGGATCGGAAATGACCGCGTGAAGCCTCTGGGCCGCCGCCTCGTAGGCGAGGAACAGTTCCACCGACAGGTCATCCCGTCGGCCGCAGCCGTGGTTCATGCCGTTGAGGCAGGCTTCCCGCAGACACAGGAGGACAATGTCCATGGTTTCCTGCGGACAGGAAGGCAGGGCGAGCTCGATGGTCCTTTCCCAGCGCTCCTGCAACCGGTCGATTTCATCTGCCTGGCTGCCGCGGTAGAATTCGTGCAGCAGCGTGTGGAAGGCCGGCGCCTGCCGAGGCATCACTCCGACGCGCAGGGCGAGGATGTCATCCTTTGCGGTGTCCAGGTCGCAGTCGTGACCGCCCGACTTCCCGGGCTGCAGCAGGCGGTAGGCGAGGGCGAACGGACTGACGTTGAGCTGTTCCGCATGGTCTTCCAGACCGTCGGTCCACAGGAGCAGGTGCGAACCCGGCTCCAATTCGGCCTCCACGGGCTGAAGTTCCATGGGGTCGAACCATCCCAGCGGGTGGCCGCCGCCCTCGGCGCGAAACGCGCTGGGCCGGCCGCCGCCAAAGCACCGGGGGGCCGGCGCTCCGGCGTTGAACACCGTGACCTGCCGCTCGGCGCGGTCGAGGACGATGGCGCACACCGCGATCGAAGTGGTCTGGTGACCGGTGTCCGACACCGTGTTCCACTCGGAGACCAGATAGTGGTTGAAGAAACGCAGCACCTGCCGGACGTCGGCCTTGCATTGGAGCATTCCGCGGGCGATGCCCTGGAAGTAGGTCGAGACAAAGGCCGCGCGCAGGTCGTGGCCGGAAACATCCGCGACCAGCACCATCAGGTTGCCGTCGTCCAGGGGCACGACGTTGAGGAAATCCCCGCCGGCCTCGTGACGCGGATGGTGGCAATACGTGATGCCGTTCGTGAGCGTGCCGGAACCCGCCTTGAGCAGGCGTTGCTGCAGTTGCCCGACGCTGAGGGCATCTGCTTCGGTGGCGACGTTGTGCCGGCGGAGGCGGGTGGCTTCGCCGGCCTTGCCGAGCGAGGCCGCAAGTTCGTCCTGCCGGAACGGCTTTTCGATGAAGTCACAGGCGCCGCTCCGCAGGGCGTCGAGCACGATCTGGCGGTCGGTGGTGGCAGTGAGGAGGACGCAGGCGAGGGTCGGATCCTCCCGCTGGAGCCACGCCAGCAGCTCCATGCCGCTCTCGCCCGGCATCCGAAAATCGGTCAGGACGCAAAGGAAGCTCGGTCGCGCCTCGGGGGTCAGGATCTGGCGCGCTTCGGCCACGCTTCCGGCCATCACGGGGGTGTAACCCAGCCGGCGAAGATGCAGCTCCAGCAGCCGGCGGGAAATGGCCTCGTCATCGACGGCCAAGACCTTGCCCGCGGCCGGTTCCGCAGACGGGGCGGGGGAAGTTGGAAGGCGGTGATTCATCCGGCAGCAAGACGTGGCGCGGGCCCGAGTGGCCATCCGTGCATCGGCTTGGGACGGGATTTTCTTTAGCGCGTCGCCGGCCCGGGGAGGCGGGCGGATTGCCCCGCGCGCGGAGGCTAAAGTCTTTGGCCGGCAGGCCGATACCCCGCCGGGGACGCACTCTCTCCGTCTTCCGACGATTCGACCGATGTCAATCTCTCTGCCCAATGGCCGGTGGTATCAGCCGTGGCCATCCCTGGTTCGCCTCAGCAAGTCTGCCACCCAGTTGCTGTCGGGATGGAGTCGCGACTGGCGCCGCGCCTTCGCCGAGGCCTTCGACCGGGTGGAACACGAGCGGCCCGCGCTGCTGCGCCTGACCAAGGGGCTGGAAGAGGAGTTTCTCCGGATCGGCCGCAGCCTCGACCAGCTTTCCTCGCTGGGTGACCGGGTGGTGGGCGATGGCGAGGAACTGCTCCGGCTGGCTTCCGGTCAGACGCGGGACGACGACATTCTGCGGGGCTCGATCGACCAGTTGCAGCACCCGATCACGGCCCTCGACGCCAACCTTTCGCAGGCGGCGGAGGTGGTCGCCCATCTCCGGTCGCACCAGAAGATGATCGGTGAAGTCCGGCACCTTGAGGGGACGCTGAACGACATCGTCGCGCCCCTGCGTTTCATCCAGACGGCGTTCCGAATCGAGTCGGCGGGACTGGCGCCGGAAACGAGGGCGGTGTTTGTCGCCCTCACGCGGGACATCGAGCAGCTGCATGGCCAGGTGTTGGGCCTGTTTGCCGAACAGTTTCAGAGCCTGGCGCGTGCGGAGGCCCAGATCGCGGCCCTGGTCAAGCGGCTGGAACCCCAGATCCGGGCGCACCAGAAACGGGCGGATGAAAAGCGTGCGACCATCGAACAGGCCCTGGCCGGGCTCCGCGAATCGCTCGAGGAAAACGCCCGACGCGACGTCCGGTTGGCGGACGCCGCCCGGGGCCTTCAGGCCGGGATCGGCGAAGTGGTCCGGGCGGTGCAGTTCCAGGACATCACCAGCCAGAAGCTGCAGCACGTGGACTCCGCCGTGCAGGAAATGGCGGCGCGCCTTGCGGAATTGCCCGGGAACGGCCCCTCTTCCGGAGCGGCCGAGTGGTCGGCCGCCTGCGGTTTTCTGAACCAGGCCTCGCTGATCCAGGTCGCCCAGATTCGCGGCGTGCAGGAAGAGCTGCGGACCGCGGAGGAGAAGATCCACCGGGCACTCGAAACCATCGTGAGCCGGGCTGATTCGGTGGACCAAGAATGCATGACGCTGCGCAACTTCCGGACGATTTCCATCGAGGGCGACGGGGTGGTCCAGGTGGTCCTGAACTCGCTCGACGAATTCGGCCAGGTCGTGGAACAGACCTGTCAGATGCAGGCCGAGGTCCATGAGACCCTGGTCCCACTGGCCGGCATGGCGTCCAATCTCACCGGCGTCATCCTCGGGCTGTCCCAGTCCATCCGCCTGATTGCGCTCAACGCGCAGATCCAGGCGGCGCACATCGGTGCGGGCACCGGGTTGGAAGTGCTGTCGCAGCGCACCTGCCAGATCGCCGATCAGGCCACCGCGGCCAATGCGGAGGCCGCCGAAGCCCTTGAACGCCTGATTGGCGGGTTTGATTCCCTGGTTGACGAAAGCCGCCGGCTCCAGGAGGCGGTCGAAGTCCAGCGCCGCTGGGTCCGCGAGGACGGCAGTGCCATCCGTGACCGGTTGCACGCGTATCGGGACCGGACCCTCTCGCTGTTCATGGAACTGGGCACCGTGGTGGAAAACACCCGGGGCGAGGCCAGAGCAGTGCGCGAAACGCTCGCCTTCCAGCACGATTCCTGCGCGGAGCTGGAACGGGTGGCCGAAAGCCTCGAGGAATTCTCCCGGACCGTGGTGGCCGTAGCGGGCGATGCCTTGAAGGCCGTCCCGGCCGCCAGCGGCGGCGACATGGAACGCCGCTACACCATGGCTTCCGAGCGGGAGGCCCATGCCCGGGCCGTCAGCGGGAACGCGGCCACAGCCGCGGTCACCCCGGCTGCGGCGGCGTCCGTCGGGATCACCGCCGCACCTGCGCCCGCCACCGCCCCCACCGCTGAGCCTGCTGCCGTCCCGGTATCGGGCGGAAGTTCCGGTCTCGGCGACAACGTCGAGCTGTTCTGAGCCGCCGGCTGCGGGACTCAAGTTCCCGGGCCAGATGACGATAATCTCGCCGGGAAAGGTCGCCGCTCCCGGTCTGATCCCGGTTCACCGCCAACCCCAAGCCCCCGTTTCATGAGCAAGACGATCGTGACCGTTGATGACTCGCCAACCATGCGCCGCATGGTGGCCTTTGCCCTGCGGACCACCGGCCACACGGTCCTCGAAGCCGCCGATGGCGTCGCGGCGCTGCAACTGGCCCGGAGCCGCCCCCTCGACCTCGTCATCACCGACGTGAACATGCCCAACATGGACGGACTCAACCTGACCCGTCAGCTGCGGGCGCTGCCCACCTACACCCGGACTCCCATCATCCTGCTGACCACGGAATCCGATCCCGACATGAAGTCGAAGGGCCGGGCCGCCGGAGCCACCGGCTGGATTGTGAAGCCCTTCGAACCGGAGCAGTTGCTGGCGGTTGTTTCCAAGGTCCTGCCCAACTGACCGGCCGCCATGAAGATCCTTGTCGCCGACGACAGCAAACCGATCCGCGCCCTGCTGACCGCGCTGCTTGAGGATGCGGGCCACGAGGTGACGGCAGTCGCCGACGGCGGGGCCGCCCTGGAGGTGCTGGAACAGAAGGATTCGCCCCGCCTCGCGATCATTGACTGGCACATGCCCGTCCTCGACGGGCTGACGGTGTGCCAGCGCATCCGCGAGAAGGACGGCAACACGCATCGTTACCTGATCATGCTCACGGTGAAGTCGAGCCGGACGGAGATCCTCGACGGGCTCCGGAGCGGCGTGGACGACTACGTGACGAAGCCGTTCGACGAGGAGGCGCTGATCGCCCGCATCAAGATCGGCGAACGGATCATCGAACTTCAGACCACGCTGGGCCGTCGCGTTCGCGACCTCGAGCAGAGCAACCAGGAACTCGAGGCCTTTGGCCGCATGGTGGCCCACGATTTGCGCAACCCGCTCGGCGCCATCGAATCGCTGGCGGAGATCCTCCGCGAGGAGGCCAATGGCGCCGGGGCCGACGGACTTGTTCCCCTGATCGAGGACGTCCACCACTCCGCGATCCGGGCCCGCGAAACCGTCGAGGATCTGCTCAAGCTCTCCCGCGCCGCCCTGTCCGAGCTGAAGCTGGCCGACGCCGACCTGTCGGGAATAATTGGGGAGATTGCCCGTGACCTCACCCGCACGGCGCCCACGCGTCCGGTCCAATGGCAGATTTCGCCGGATGTCCGGGTGCGGGGAGACGAGGGCCTGTTGCGTCTGGCGCTGGAGAATCTGGTCCGCAACGCCTGGAAGTTCTCCCGGGATCGCAATCCGGCTTGCATTGCCTTCGGGGCCCTCGGAGAGGACGAACACGCCATTTACTTCATCCGGGACAACGGCGCCGGCTTCGACATGAACAAGGCCAGCCGCCTCTTCGGAGCGTTCCAGCGCCTGCACGACCAGCAGGAGTTCGAGGGCACCGGCATCGGGCTCACCATCGTCAAGCGCATCATCGAACGCCATGGCGGCCGCATCTGGGTGCAGGCGGCCCCGAATCTGGGTGCGACCTTCTTCTTCACGCTCGGATCCGAGCTCGCCTCCACCCGCCCCGCTGAACCGGAACGCCTCGCCGCATGAAAGCCAATCTCCAGGAACAGCTCCTCAACGACCTTCTCATTGAAAGCTTTGAGGGCCTCGACAGCTTCGACCGCGACCTGCTGGTGCTCGAAACCGGGGCGACCAGCCCGGAGATCCTGAACCGCATCTTCCGGGTCATCCACACGATCAAGGGCACCGCCGGCTGCCTGGGGTTCCAGAAGATCGAGAAGGTGGCCCACGTCGGCGAAAACCTCCTGAGCCTGCTCCGGGAAAATCAGTTGGCGGTGTCCGGCGAGATCGTCAGTTCGCTGCTCACCTACGCGGACGCGCTCCGGGAGATGCTCCACTGTCTCGAGGCCAATCGGACGGAGGGCGAAAAGGACTATTCCGAACTGCTGGCCCGCTTGGTGGCCCTGCAGACGCCGGGGACACCGGCGGCTCCGGTCGCCAAGGAACCGAAAAAGGCGGCTTCACCGCCGCCGGCCTCCGCGGCGGCATCGTCGGCCGCCCCCGCAGTTCCCGTTACGGCACCGGTGGCCGAACCGCCGCTGCCGAAAGCCAGGGAATCCTGGGGACTCTTTGACGATCATCCGGCCGAGCCGGCAATGCCGCCGAAGGCCGAAGTCACCGGCACCGGCTGGGGCCTGTTCGGTGATGACGGCCCGCCGGTGCCCGAAAAGCCGGCGACCGTTGTGGCACCGGCTCCCAGCACGCCGCCGTCTGCACCGGCGGTCACGCTGGCGTCGTCCCCGGGCCACGCGGCGCCGCCCGCCCCTACGGCCGAAGGCGCTGCCCGCGGCTCCATCGCAGAAACGGCGATCCGCGTGGATGTCGGCCAGTTGGATCGCCTGATGAATCTGGTCGGGGAGCTCGTGCTGGCCCGCAACCAGATCACCCAGCACATCAGTGCGAGCCGGGACAGCGGCCTGCTCGCGGTGGCACAGCGCCTCAACCACATCACCTCGGAGCTGCAGGAGGGCGTGATGAAGACGCGCATGCAGCCGATCGACAACGTGGTCAGCCGGTTCCCGCGCATCGTCCGGGACGTGGCCCAGGAACTCGGCAAGCAGGTCCGCCTCGAACTCGCCGGCCGCGACACGGAACTCGACCGCACGATCATCGAGTCGATCAAGGACCCGCTCACTCACGTCGTCCGCAACTCCATTGATCACGGCATCGAGAGCCCGGAGAAGCGGGTGGCCGCGGGCAAACCCGCGACCGGACTCCTCTTCATCCGCGCCTACCACGAGGGCGGCCAGGTCAACATCGAGATTTCCGACGATGGCGCGGGCATCAACGTGGCCCGGGTGAAACAGAAGGCCCTCGACAAGGGGCTGATCACCCCGGAGCAGGCGGCGCGGATGAGCGACCGCGAGGCGGCCGGCCTGATTTTCCTGCCCGGTCTTTCGACCGCAGAGAAGATCACCAACGTTTCCGGCCGAGGGGTCGGCATGGACGTGGTGAAGACGAACATCGAGCGCATCGGCGGCTCGGTGGACATCCAGACCGAGGTGGGGCAGGGGACGACCATCAAGTTCAAGATCCCGCTCACGCTCGCGATCATCCCGGCGCTGATCGTCAGCGCGGGCGGCGAGCGCTTCGCGATCCCGCAGGTCAATCTGCTGGAACTGGTCCGGGTGGAAACCAATTCGGCCGAAGGCGGCATTGAACGTATCTTCGACGCTCCGGTTTACCGGTTGCGCGGCAAGCTGCTCCCGCTGGTTTACCTGAAGCGGACCCTCGAGGGAGACGGCGGGCAGCACAGCCATGGAGGATCCTGCGGTCACCGTCATCACGTGGGCGACACCGGCGAGGTCTTCCTCAAGGCCCGTGAGGCGCACCGTGCGTGGCTGGGGCGCCTGCGCGAGGTGCTCGACGGCCGGAAAGCGATGACGTTGGAGGAGGCGGGTTCCCACCGTCTCTGCCTGCTGGGGCAGTGGATCTATTCCGAGGGCATCAGGGACTTCGGTGACCTCGCCGAGGTCCGCGACCTGGAGAAGGTGCATGAACGATTCCACACCCTCGTCCGCGAAGTGGTTCAACTGCGCAATGCCAACGAGCTGGCCAGGGCGGAGGAGAAGCTGACGGAACTCACCGCCCTGTCGGAGAAGGTGCTCGGCTGCCTGGTGGAGGCGGAGAAGCGCGTCCTCGAAAGCCAGAGCGTCAACATCGTGGTGCTGCAGGCCGACGGCCGGCAGTTCGGGCTGGTCGTTGACACCGTCAACGACACCCAGGAAATCGTGGTCAAGCCGCTGGGAAAACAGCTCAAGGGCATCACGATCTTCGCGGGCGCGACCATCATGGGCGACGGGCGGGTGGCGCTCATCCTCGACGTCCTTGGGCTGGCCCAGCATGCGGCGGTTCTTTCCGAAAGCCGGGCCCAGACCGTGGCCAATGCCGACCAACAGGCGGATTCCAAGGCCCGGGGCGCGCGGCAGACGTTGCTGGTGTTCGAGGCCGGCGAGAATTCCCGGTTCGCCATGCCGCTGTCCCAGGCAGCCCGCCTCGAGGAGTTTCCGCGCCCGCAGGTCGAGCGCTGCGGTGCCCGCAGCGTGGTCCAGTATCGCGGCTCCATCCTGCCGCTGATCGATGTGGCCGCGCAGTTGGGCCGGGGGCAGGTCAGTTCCGACGCCGCGGCGCCGCTGCAGGTGGTCGTCTATGCCGAGAACGGCCGGAGTGTCGGGCTCGTGGTCGGCCAGATCATCGACATCGTTGAGGAGGCCGTCGCGTCCGAGGGCCACGGCGAAGGGCACGGCATTCTGGGCTCCGCGCTGGTCAGCGGCCGCGTGACCGACCTGCTCGACGTGCGCGAGGTCATCGAGGGCGCAGCCCCCTCCTTCTTCGCTGAAGCTGCCTGAACGATTTCCCCCCGCCATGAACCACCAGTTTTGCACCTTCCGGCTTGATCGACTCCTGTTCGGTGTCCCGGTGCTCCAGGTCCAGGAAGTCATCCGGCCCCAGCAGATGACGCACGTGCCGCTCGCTCCGCCGGCGGTGCGCGGCCTGATCAATCTTCGGGGTCAGATCGTGACCGCGGTGGACCTGAGGCAACGTCTCGAGCTGCCGGCCGCCGACCGGGAAGTGGACGCCATGAACGTGGTCGTCCGCACCGCGGACGGTGCGGTCAGCTTTCTCGTGGACGAGGTGGGGGAGGTGGTCGAGGTCGCGGACGACGACCGCGAGACCCCGCCCGAAACGCTCCGGGGCGCGGCGCGCGAGCTGACGCGGGGTGTTTTCAAGCTCCGCAGCGAGCTCCTGCTGGTCCTCGATTCCGAACAGGCCGCCGTGGTGGCCGCCGACGCCTGAAAGTTTTCCGCCGCTTCCCACACCGGGCCGGTCAAGGCCCGGCCCATTTCCTCCGATAGCCTACAAGAATCTATCATTGCCATGAGTCCCGCCCCATCCACGTTGACTCCGCGTCGCCACGGCGGCGCGGACGGTTCCTCGCGGCATGTCCGCTCGAACGGGCACGCCAAGACCACGTCCGCTCGCTACACGGTGCCCACACCGCCGCCGGCGCCGGAAGTTCCGGCCGCACCGCCCGCGGATGAAAGCAAGAGCGCCGGTTGGCGTCTGGGTGTCCGCGCCAAGATCCTGATTCCCGCGGTGGGCCTCGTGCTGGCGACCGCCACGGCCATCTTCGTCGCCATCCAGATCAGTGCACACCACATCCGCGAGGAAAACCTCGCCCGTCTGGCCGCGGCGGCCCGCAGCATCCAGGACCGGGTCGACCGTAACCTGTTCGAGCGCTACGGCGACGTGCAGGCTTTCGGGCTGAACGCCGCCGTGCAGCATGATTTGCGGAAACTCACCCCGGCGGCGCGGACCGAGATCACCGACGTCATCAACCGATACGTGACCCTTTACGGATGCTATCCGTTGAGCCTTGTGTTGGATCCGGACGGCGTGGTGGTGGCTGCGAACAGCGTGACACCTCAGGGGCAGCCGCTGGCCAAGGCGGAAACTCTGGTCGGTCGCAATCTGTCCGCGAGCGACGGTTACCAGAAGGCCAAGGCGGGCACCTTCACCGTCGCAAAGACGGAAGGCGCGCTTACCGGAACGGTCATGTCCCGGCCGACGCGTGATCCCCTCATCCAGGAATTCTACGGCGACAAGTCGCCCGTGTGGACGATGGCGTTCACCGCCCCGATCCGGACGCCCAAAGGCGAGCTGGTGGGCTACTGGCAGAACCTGTTCGGGGCCGAGGCCGTGGAGCAGATCGTTTCGTCCGCCTACTCGGACCTGAAGTCGCAGGACCTCGGTTCGGCGAGCTTTTCGATCGCTGATGTGGATGGGACCCAGATTGTGGACGTGAACCCGGTCGCCCACGGAAACCTCACGAGCCATCACGACGACGTGTTTTCGGTCAACCTGCTGAAGTCCGAGTTCTCCCTCGCCCTGGAGGCGGCGAAACCGGGCGCGCCTGATCAGGCCGGCAACACCGAAGTGTCCGCCAAGTTCGGCGAACACGCCGCCGAGGCGAAGTCCCTGCAGGGAGCCTTTGCCCGCAGCGTGCCCATTTTGGGATTCGCCGGCAGCGGCTTCACCACGTTCATCCTGGTCACCAGCGCGGAGATCGATGACTCGATCGCGTTTCTCCTCCAGAAGCTGGCGCTGGCCTCCGCGCTCTCGGTGCTGGTTGGCGCCGCGATCATGTGGTGGCTGAGCGGGGCGATGACGCAGGGCATCCTGCAGGTGCGTCGGGCCATCCAGGGACTGGCCGAGGGTGACATCTCCGCCGATGTGCCCGTGAAGGGTCGGGACGAGGTTGCGGAGATCGGCCTTGCCTTCAACCGGGCCCGGCGCGGACTGCACGAGACGTTCGGCCAGGAGCAGATCGACTGGAACGGTGTGGCTGAACTGAAGGGCAAGGATGAAGCCATCAACAAGGTCCAGGCCATCGCGGAGTATGACCTCACGGGCAATTTCCTCGCGGCCAACCCGAACTTCCTGGCGATCTTCGGTCACGATGCCGCCGACGTTGAGGGCCGCGCGCACGGCGTGCTGGTGGACGCGGCAACCCGCGACTCGGCCGACTACCGGCGCCTCTGGGCCGAACTGGCCGAAGGCAGGAGCCAGAGCGGTGAGTTCAAACGCCTGACCAAGGACGGCCGCGAGATCTGGGTCCAGGCGACCTACACGCCGATCCTCGACGTCAAGGGCGAGCCGTTCAAGGTGGTGGAATACGCCGCCGACGTGACGGAGCGAAACCGTCTGCTGGCCGGTGCGGTCGAACTGAAGGTCCGGCAGGACATGGTCAACGCCCTGTGCATCGTCTCCGAGGGTGACCTCAAGGGCGACATCATCTCGTGCAACGACAAGCTCTGCGAGGTGTCCCAATACAGCCGCGAGGAACTCATCGGCAAACCGCACAGCATCTTCCGCCATCCGGACATGCCCAAGGAGGTCTTCCGTGACATGTGGGCCAAGATCGGTCGCGGCGAATTGTTCCGCGGCATTGTCAAGAACCGGAAGAAGGACGGCACGCCGTATTACGTGGATGCCGTGGTGGCTCCGGTCCTTGGACCGAATGGAAAACCGCAGCGCTACATCAGCATCCGGTTTGAGATCACGGAGGCGGAGATCGAGCGCCAGAACGCGCGCGGCCTGGTGAACGCCATCGACAGCGCGTATGGCTTCATCGAGTTCGACACCAGGGGGAACGTCCTGGGGGCAAACGACAACCTGTTGCGGCTCCTGGGTTACCGGTTGGAAGAGGCCAAGGGCCAGCACCACCGCATCTTTGTCGATCCGGCCTATGCCAACTCGCCGGCTTATCCTCAGTTTTGGGCGGATCTCAACGCCGGCCAAAGCAAGGCGGATGTGTTCCGGCGCATCGCCAAGGACGGTCGTGAGGTCTGGATCCAGGCCGTGTATGCGCCCGTGAAGGACGAAATGGGCCGCGTAATCAAGGTCGTCAAGATTGCGACCGACATCACGGCCGCCAAGGTCGAGGCCATCAACAACGAGCGCCAGCTTGCCGAGGCCAATCGCAACCAGGCGGTCATCGAATTCGACCCCCAGGGGATGATCCTGAATGCCAACGAAAACTTCCTCCGTTGCCTGGGCTACCGGCTGGAGGAGATCAAGGGACAGCACCACCGCATGTTCGTGGAGTCGGCGCATGCCGCCTCAAGCGAGTATGGCCAGCTTTGGGCGGACCTGCGCGAAGGCAAGTTCCGCACCGCCGAATTCAAGCGGGTCGCCAAGGGCGGAAAAGAAGTGTGGATTCAGGCCACCTACAACCCCCGGTTCGACGCGTCGGGCAAGGTGACCAGGGTCGTCAAGTTTGCCACCGACATCACCGCCCGGAAGGTGGCGGAAGCGGCACTGGCCAACACGGTCAAGCAGGTCGCCAGCAACGCGCAGTCCGTGGCCTCCGCGGCCGAGGAGCTGTCCGCTACCGCGCAGCAGCTTTCCTCGAACTCCGAGGAGACGACCGCCCAATCGGGCGTCGCGGCCGCCGCGGCCGAGCAGATCAGCAAGAACGTCGGCACCGTCGCCACCAGCGCCGAGGAGATGAACGCCAGCGTGCGTGAAATCGCCAAGAACGCCTCCCAGGCCGCCCGGGTCGCCAGCGAGGCGGTCCATGTGGCCCAGGTCACCAACACCACCGTGGCCAAGCTGGGCGACAGCAGCATGGAGATCGGCAAGGTCATCAAGGTGATCACCTCGATCGCCCAGCAGACCAATCTGCTCGCGTTGAACGCCACCATCGAGGCCGCCCGGGCCGGTGAGGCGGGCAAGGGCTTCGCCGTGGTTGCCAACGAGGTCAAGGAACTGGCCAAGCAGACCGCCTCCGCCACCGAGGACATCAGCCGCAAGATCGAGGCGATCCAGGGTGACACCAAGAGCGCGGTCGGCGCGATCGACCAGATCAGCCAGATCATCAACCAGATCAACGACATCCAGAACACCATCGCCAGCGCAGTCGAGGAACAGACCGCGACGACCAACGAGATCGCCCGCAATGCGGCCGAAGCGGCCCGGGGCACCGACGAGATCGCCCGCAACGTGACCAGCGTGTCGCAGGCGGCGCGCAGCACGTCGGAAGGCGCCGGCAACACGCTCAACGCCGCCGCCGAGCTGGCCCGCCTGGCGGCCGAACTCCAGCGGGTGGTCGAGGCGGCCAAGGTCGACTGAACCGGTCCGGGACCGCCGTCGGGCGAACCGCCGGCGGTCCTCCGGGCTGGTCGCGAACCATGTTGCATCACCGATTACCAACCGAATCATGCCATGAAAGTCCTGATCATTGACGATTCCCGCACGATGCGGCGGCTGCTGAAGTCGTTCGTCGCCTCCGTGACGGAAGACACTTCCGAGGCGGGCGACGGCCGCGAGGCGCTGGCCGTGCTCGAACGGGAAGGCCCCTTCGAACTGGCGCTGGTGGATTGGGACATGCCGGTGATGAACGGGCTGGATTTCGTCAAGGCGGTGCGCGCGGACCCGCGCCACGACGCGATGAAGCTGATGATGGTCACCGCCCAGAACAGCTACGAGACGGTGCTCCAGGCCATTGAGGCGGGAGCGGCCGACTACCTCATGAAGCCCCTCACCGAGGAGATGCTGCAGGACAAACTCCGCCTCCTCGGCTTCATCGAATAGCCCCGCCGATGTCCATGCCCCACAAGATCAGAGTGCTCGTCGTGGATGACGCTGTCGTGATGCGCAAGATCATTGGCGACGTGATCACTTCCGATGCGGCATTCGAGCTTGCCGGGGTCGCCGCCAACGGCCGGATCGCCCTCCAGAAGATTCCGCAGGTGAATCCCGACATCATCACCATGGATGTCGAGATGCCCGAGATGGGCGGTGTGGAGGCGGTCCGCGAGATCCGGAAGCTGTATCCGCGGATGCCGGTCATCATGTTCTCCACGCTCACCCAGCGCGGAGCGGAGACGACCATTGATGCGCTCAGTGCGGGCGCGACGGACTACGTCACCAAACCTGCGAACGTCGGCAGCGTGGGGGAGAGCATCAACCGGCTGAAGGCCGACTTGGTTCCCCGGCTGAAGACGCACTGTCGCGGAAAGCTGGTTTCCCTGCCGGTGCCGACAATGAACCGGTCGACCGGGGCACCCGGTCCGGCGGTCGCAGCGCCTCCGGTGCCCCCAAAAACGGTGACGGCCAGACCGGCCGGGCCGCAGCTGGTTCAGGCACTTTGCGTGGGCGCCTCCACCGGCGGTCCCAATGCGCTGGCGGATTTCTTCCAGGCGCTGGTCCGGCCGGTTCCAGTGCCGGTCCTGGTGGTGCAGCACATGCCGCCCGTGTTCACCCGAATCCTGGCGGAACGCATCGAGAAGATCTCCGGCATCCGCTGCCATGAAGCGGTGGAGGGACAGGAGATCGTGACGGGCCAGATCTTCCTGGCGCCCGGCGGCTTTCATCTGGAAGTGGTCCGCGACGGAGCCCGGTTCCGGGCACACCTGCACGAGGGGCCGGCCGAGAACTCCTGCCGGCCGGCGGTGGACGTTCTGTTCCGCAGCGTGGCGCGCGCTTACGGGGCGGGCACACTCGCGGTCGTGCTCACGGGCATGGGGCAGGACGGCTTGCGCGGATGCGAAGTCATCCGCGAACTGGGTGGACGAGTGATCGCCCAGGACGAACCGACCTCGGTGGTTTGGGGCATGCCCGGCCACGTGGCCCAGGCCGGCTTGGCGGACGCGGTGTTGCCGTTGCCCGAAATCGGCCCTGAAATCAGCCGCCGGCTGCTGGTCCGTGCGGGCGGCGCCCAACCACAAGGAAGCCCATGTCGCTGAAGCCCGAGGAGTTTGACTACGTGGCTGACCTCGCGAGGACCAACGCCGCCATCGTGCTGGAGCGGGGCAAGGAGTATCTGGTCGAGACGCGTCTGGCGCCGCTCGCCCGCCAGGAGGGGTTGGCCAGCCTCGGCGAACTGATCACCCGGCTCCGAGCCCAGAAGATCTATGGCGACCTCCATGCCCGGGTCGTGGACGCGCTGACGACCAACGAGACGTTCTTCTTCCGGGATTTCCATCCGTTCGAGGCGCTCCGCAAACACGTCATCCCGCAGCTGATCCAGCAGCGGGCCGCGGTGAAGCGGATCACCATCTGGTCGGGCGCCTGCTCGACCGGCCAGGAGCCTTACAGCATGACCATGCTGCTGCGGGACAGCTTCCCGGTGCTGAAGGACTGGAACGTGAAGATCATTGCGACCGACCTGTCGCCCACGGTGCTGGCCCAAGCCCGCGAAGGCCGGTATTCGCAGCTGGAAGTCAACCGGGGCCTGCCGGCACCGATGCTCATCCGCTACTTCGAAAAGCGCGAGGGGCACTGGTATGTGAAGGAGGACCTCAAGTCGCTGATCGAGTTCAAGCCGCTCAACCTCATTCAGCCGTGGCCGCTAATGCCCGGGATTGACCTGATCTTCCTCCGCAACGTGATGATCTACTTCGACGTGGAGACCAAGCGGTCCATCCTGCGCCGGATGCGGGCGTGCCTGCTGCCCCACGGCCACCTGTTCCTCGGCACCGCCGAGACGACGCTGAACCTCGATCCGGACTGGAAGCCAGTGCAGTTCGGTCCGGCGACCGCCTACCAGTTGAGCAAGCCTTAGGCGGCTCGGGACTGTGCCTCCCGCCGCCGCGCGCTGGCGGTGCTGCGTTCTCCCTTCACGGAAACCGATTGGTCCAGGGAGTGGCCCTTTCCGGACATCGCGGAGACAATGGAAGGGCAGTGTTGGCCAAGTCCGGTCCCTTCAGAGGGGCTTTCGCCAGGCCGATCAACCGGGAGGGTCGCCGAGCCCTCTCGGGCGGTCCCAACCAACCCTATGGCCCGTCCTCCCGTTGCCCCCACTGGCCGCGAAGTGTCCTTCAACGAAGAGCAGATCATCGTCAGCAAGACCGATCTGCGCGGCATCATCACCTACGCCAACGACGTCTTTCAGCAGGTCTCCGGCTATTCCGAGGCCGAACTGCTGGGGGAACCGCACAACATCCTCCGCCATCCGCGGATGCCGGCGTGCGTGTTCCGGCTTCTGTGGGACACGCTGAAGTCGGGCGAGGAGATCTTCGCCTACGTGCTCAACCTGGCGAAGAACGGCGATGAATACTGGGTCTTTGCCCACGTAACTCCGAGCTTCGATGCCCGCGGCCAGATCGTGGGGTATCACTCCAATCGCCGCGTTCCGTTCCCGGACGCGTTGCCCAAGGTCCGGGGCCTGTATGCCCAACTGCTGGCGCTGGAACAGGCTGCGCCCGACCGGGTGCGCGGCATCGAGGCCGGGCTGGGAGCGGTCCAGTCGCTGCTGGCCGCGCAGGGCATGGATTATGCCGAATTCGTCTTCGGCCTGAGTGAACACACCCGCATGGAGGCCGTCGCATGAACCGTTCTGACCTGCAACCCGCCGATGCCGCCGGCGCATCGCCGCTCAGCCTCGACGCCATCGCCGAGATCTGCGAGCGCGCTGCCGCGGGCGACCTGGAGGCGCGTATTTCGGGCATTCCCGGCGATCCGACCGTGGGCCGCCTGTGCCGCGCCATCAACCACCTGCTCGATGTCGCCGACTCCTATCTGCGCGAATCGGCGGCTGCGATGGCCCAGTGCGCCCATGGCCGTTATCACCGGCCCATCCTGCTGCGCGGCTTGCCCGGCTTTTACCGCAAGAGCGCCCGCGTCATCAACGAGGCCGCGCTGAAGATGAAGCACGATGACGCCCGGATCGCCGCGTTGGCCGAGGAACGCCAGGCCGTCGCCGGCCGGGTCAGTGCGGCGACGCAGTCCGTGGCCGGTTCGGCGGGGGAAGTGGACCGCGCCGCGGAATCCATCCTGCATTGCGCGGGCGAAAGCAGCCGGCTGACCACGGAGGCCAGCGAACTGGCAGAGGCGACCGCCGGCAACGTCGCGGCGGTGGCCGCCGCGTGCGAGGAACTGTCGGCTTCGACCGCGGAAATCTCGCGGCAGACGAACGGATGCCAGGAGCTGACCCGGCAGACCGTGACGCAGACGGAGGCGGCCGCCCGCTCGGTGAAGGATCTCGGCGCAACCGCCGAGAAAATCGGCTCCGTGCTGGCGCTCATCAACAAGATCGCCGGACAGACAAAGTTCCTCGCGCTCAACGCCACCATCGAGGCGGCCCGGGCCGGGGAACTGGGCCGGGGCTTTGCGGTCGTGGCCAGCGAGGTGAAATCCCTGTCCCAGGAAACCGCCACGGCCACCGAATCCATCGCCGATCAGATCGCCGCCATGCAGCGGGCGACGACGACGGCCCAGACGGCCATCGGCACCATTGGCGAATCGGTGCGTCGTATCGATGCGAATGCGATTTCCACTTCGGCCTCGTTGCAGGAGCAGGTCCAGGCAACGGCCGAGATTTCGCAGCGGGTCAACGAGGCTTCGGCGAATTCCCAGCACATCTCCCGACTGGTCAATTCCGTGTCGGGCGCGGCCGTTGAAACCCAGCGCATGACGGAACAGCTCACCGGCGCCTCCAAGGAACTCCACGCCCTCGCGCAGACGCTCGAAGGGGAAGTGGCCGGCCTGCACCGGCAAGTGGTGTAGGGTCGGTTCAGCGCCCGGCGGGGCGTTGCACGAGCACCAGGCCGGTCGCGGTCTGGCGTTCGTAGCCGTAACAGGGACGGTTGACGATCGCTCCACGCAGCCACAGTTCGGTCGAACCGCCACCGTCGAGATTGATGGCCTCGGTGCAGCCGAGCCGGTGCAGCCAATTCGCCAGTTCCGGCAGCGTCATGCCGTCGCTCCAGCCGGGTTGGCGTCCGTCCACCGTCACGAGGAAGAAGTGTTCGGCATTCCAACCCAGGGCGGACCGGGGATGCCGGACATTGGATTTCACCGCCCGCGCGGGCTGGATCTTGCCGTCGCGAATCAGCGCCGGTCCGCCTCCCAGGGCCGTCTCCACGCCCTGTAGGCTCGGGGTGGTGTCGAACGCCAGGCGCACGGCCTGGCCCGGGGCGGCGGGGGAAGAAAATCGGCGCAGCAGCCCCGGGAGCACCAGGGTCATCCGGTTCGTCCGGCGCGCATTGTCCGCGGCCACAACCGCGTCGTAGGCGTTGCCGGGCCGGATCGGCAGCCAGGGACCGTTGGTCGGTGCCTGCAACGTCAGGCGGGCGCCATTCGCCTGCCGGCCCAAGGCGGCACCCGCCGGCGTGAACAGCACCGCCGCGTCGCCTTCGGGTTCTTCGTTCAGCCCGAGGGCGGCGCGGGAACCGTCGGGCCAGGTAACGGTGAAACTGGCGCGGACGACGCCGATGTGCGGGGCGCCGTTCGTATCGATCCAGAAGCAGTCACGCTCCGTCGGCGCGCTGAGCAGTTCGCCGCGGACAATCAGCAGGCCGCGGGGATCGCCACTGAACGACTCCTGCTCCGTGCGGTAGAAGTCGCCGTTGATCGCGGCCAGCGGGGTGCCGAGTTCGGGCGGCACGGCGGCGATCTGCTCGGTCAGCGTGCCCAGTCCCAGGCGGCGTCCGTCGCCGAGGGTCGGAACCAGCGCGAGGTTGGTCCGGCTACGTTCGAACCGGACGACGCTAATCGCCCAGGGACCGGCCGGGTCCGAATCTTCCCGGACCGAGATGCCGTCGCCGGTGTCGCGAAACGGGCCGGCGACCGCGGCGAAGGAGAACAGCAGACCGAGCAGCCAACGGGCGGCCCGGCGGCCGGGGCGGTTCGGCCCACGCGCCCTCGATACGACCACGGAAAGTGAATTGCCCGAGGATTTCGTCATGCCAGACCACGCCAGCGGCGGAGCGTCCATTCGAGCGTGAGCAGGCCCAGCACCGTGCCGAGCCACCACGCTTTGTCCCATAGCGGCGTGCGGCGGTATTCCACCAGCGAAGGCGGCACGTTGGCAAACAGCGCCGTGGAATTCGTCGGGGCGGCCGTGGCGAGGAAGGCTTCGCCGCCGGAGTTCCGGGCGAGGGCCGCCATCAGGTCGGGCCGCGCCTGCAGGTCCTCCGTCTCGCGGTCCGTGGTTTCACCCACGAGCAGCTGGCGGTCGTCGCCGAGCTTGGCGTTGCCCTGCCAGGCGGAGGCGGTCACGACATGACTGCCGTTGGCGGGCACCCGCAGTTCCGCGACGTAGGCCCGCGCGGCGCTGTCGAAGCGGGCGTTCACGAGGCCGTTGGTGCCGAGGCCGGCCCCGACCTGCAGCACCACTTGGGCACCGGTGATTTCCCGGGCAAGGTCGTCGCGGACTTTCACGGTCGCCCTCACGGCCTCGCCGGGCGCCGCGTAGCCGCGGGCCAGTTCCAGGATTACGGGCTGGTTGGTCTTGTTCGCCTTGCCGGCGGCCAGCCAGCGCACCGCGTTCACCCAGAACTGCCGGTAATAGCGCTGGTCGGAATTGTATTCGGTCGCCCGCGTTCCGCCGGTCAGGGGTTCGCCCCAGGCGGTCTCGAAATCGCGGCCCCACGAGCGGGTCGTGTCCGAAGTGAAGGCCATGCTGCGGCCCTTGCCGACTTCCTGCACGGCGATCAGCACGTTGTCGGTGTCGGGGTCGCGGGCGAGGACCGTCGCGCCGGGTTTGGCGCGTTCGACCCGGTTCATACCGTAGAGCGTCGGGAACTTCTCGCCCCAGATCCGGCGCGTTTCGGTGCGGTCGGCGCTGAAGGCGATGAGCGGATGCCCAAACGCGGTGGCCGGCACCGCGAGCTGGATCGGCCGGGTCTCGGAATCGTCGCTGCTGGCCATGGCCACCGGGATGATCCGGTCGAGGATGGTCTGGTGGTAGCCGCCTTTGCCGAAGGCGGAATTGCCGCCAATCATGACAAAGCCGCCGCCGTATTGCTCGACGAGCTTCGCGAGGTTGGCCAGCTGGTCACCGGTGAAGGAGGCGATGCGGATGTCACTGTGGATGACCACGTCGTATTCGAGCAGCGTCGCCAAGGTCCGCGGGAATCCCTTGGTCGGGTGTTCGACCGGGAAGATCTTCTCTCCGGTCTCCGGGTCGGCATCCACCGTGTTGAGGTATTGGCCGTTGTTGCCGAGCTGGCGGTAGAGGACGGTGACCTTGAGGTCCTTGTCGGACTGGAGGGCGTCCTTGAGATATTTCCACTCCGGCTGCGGCGAGCTGTTCTGCTGGGGCGTGCCCTCCATGTAGAGCACGCGGATTGTTGGATCGGTAACCTCGAGGCCGAACTGCCGGCGGTTGTTGTAGGCGAGCCATTCGTCCTTCAGCGGCGCAACGGACACCTCGTAGATCTGGAAACCGCGTTGCCGGGGTGTGAAATCCAGCTCCACCGTCTGCGAGCCGCCCGCCAGCACCACCGAACGGCCCGCCAGCACGTCGCGGTCGCGGCGGATCTGCACCGAGGCGGTCTGACCGCCGAAGCCCGGCGCGCGCAGCGTGAGTGTCACCCGCGTCGGGGATTCATTCGGGACGGCCCGCTTGACCTGCACGTTTTCGATCAGCACGTCCTTCATCTCATTGGTCGTGCCCGTGAGCACGGTGTGGATGGGAATGCCCTTGCGGCGGAACTGCCGGGCCACGGCCTCAACCGGCTTGGCGGAGGTTTCAACGCCGTCCGACACCAGCACCACACCCGTCAGCGGGTCTTCGGCCGGCGCAGCCAGCAACTGTTCCAGGGCGCCGACCAAGGCAGTCACCGAGCCGGTCGGGCTGGCGGCGCCGAGGTTCGGGAGGGGCGCGAGGCTATGGTCAAAGCGCAGGGCGGACACCTCCAGGTTGACCGGCTTGCGCCCGAGCACCTGCCGCTGGACCCAATCGCGTCCGGCGCCCAGCCGGCCACCGGGCACATCCTGGGTGCCCATGCTCTTCGAGGTGTCGAGCAGCACGGCGACGCGCGCCTTCTGCCGATGCTGGAGTTTCTCGACCCACTGCGGATCCAGCAGGGCGACGACCAGCAAGGCCACGACGGCGGCCCGGATGAGGGCAAGCAGCATGCGCAGCGGCCGGCCGGCGCGGCCGCGGGCCCACCAGTGGCTCGCCAGCAGGACCAGCAGCGCGGCCGCAGCGGCCCCGGCGAGCGCCGTGGGATCTGGCTGGAAGGTGAACTGGGTCATCGCGGTTCGGTGGGACGGCAGCGTGGCTGGCTTCGGGGAATCAACGCCGGGCGGGGCGGGGCGGGCAAGGTTCGTGTCACCATCATGGCGTTGGTTTGGCCGGAATCACCCCGTGAAACGCCGCCGGGTTGCGGAAAGTTTTCGGGATTTCCGGGCGGGCGGGCGATCACCGCGAATGGAGCGCTGCCCGGCGGGGAATGTTCAACGAAACGCCCGGAAACAATCCGGTCCCGAAAGCAGCAGCCCGGTTTCGCCTCAGTGGTTGAACACAAACTCCGGGGAGTTCAGCAGCGCCCAGAAGACATCCTCCGCCGCCGTTTTCCGGGTGGCGTCAGGAGCGGTGAAGGCGGCTACGGCGACCTGAAGTTCCCCGGCCTGCGGCAGGCGGCCCAGGGTGGCCAGATACAGTTCGGTCACCAGTTCTGCCGGTGGTAGCGATCCTTCGGCGAGGCGCTGCACCCGGCCGGCAGCGTGGCCGAGTTTGGCCTGGAGATTCTGCGCGTTCATCAGGTGCAGCGACTGCACCACGCTCATCTGCCGGTCGCGTTCGCAGGGCGGGTCGCTGCTCGGATTCGGCCGGCTGAAGGCGTCCATGAACGGCGAATCGATCTTGTAGCTCCAGGTCTGCATCGCCCGGGTGCCGGGCGCGGTGGCGGCGAAGGTATCGGGCACGCCGGTGGCGTCGTTGACCGCGTCGAGCAGCACTTCGGCCGGCAGCCGGCGGCGGTAGGCCCGGGAAAAGTTCTTCGTATCGGCGAGGTTGGTCTCGTTCGGGGTTGAGCTGAGCTGGTAGAGGCGCGAGCCGACGACCGTTCGGATGAGGTGCTTCAGCCGGTAGCCGTGCGCGGCGAAGTCGGCGGCGAGGGCGTCCAGCAGCGGATCGTTCACGCACGGGTTCGACACCCGGAAATCGTCCACGGGCTCGACCAGTCCGCGGCCGAAGAAGGTGGCCCAGACCCGGTTCACCGCCGCGCGGGCGAAGAAGGGATTGTTCGTCGCCGTGAGCCACTCGGCCAACGCGGCCCGCGGGTCCGCACCGTCCGCCGGCTTGAGCACGGGGCCGTCCGGCGCCTTGGGAACCATCACTTCGCCGCTGACCGGATGGCGCACGCTGCCGCCCGGGGCGAAGTAGAACGTCTCGCGGCCCGCGGAGATTGGCGGGGAAAGCCCGGCCCCCTTCTGCTTCACCGGGCCGAAGAACGCGGCGAACTGGTAGAAGTCGTCCTGGCTCCACTTCTCGTTGGGATGGTGATGGCACTTGGCGCATTCCAGCCGGGTGCCGAGGAACAGTTGGCTGAACATCGTCGTCAGCTCGGGCGGTTCCCGGCGGTCGCGATACACCACGGCCGGGCCGTCACGGTGGTTGGAGCCTTCGGTGAGCAGGATCTCGCGGACGAATTGGTCGTAGGGTTTGTCCGCGCGGAAGCTGGCCCGCAGCCATTCGTCGAGGGTGAGCACGCTCTTCACGCCGACGCGGTCGGGATTCGGCCGGAGCAGATCGGCCCATTTGTTCGCCCAGCAGTCCGCGAATTCCGGCCGGTCGAGCAGCCGTTCAATCAGCGCGGCGCGGTCCAGCGGGGTGGGGGCGGTGGCGACCGCCCGGGCCTCCTCCGGCGTGGGCAGCACCCCGAGGATGTCGAGTGAGGCGCGGCGGAGAAACTCGGTGTCAGTGCACAGCGCCGACGGCAGCAGGCCCAGGCGTTGGAACTGCGCATAGGCCAGTTCGTCCACGAAGTTGTTCCGCGGCAGCCGGGCGAACTGTTCCGCCGGCAGCGTGCGCTCGGCCGGCACGACGATTCGCGCGGCGGCCACCAGCCCCATGAACCGGGCCACGATCACGCCCTGGCCGGTGACCTTGCCCACCGTGATCCGGGCATTTTCGTCCACCTGGGCGATCTCCTTGTCGTTCGATTCAAAGGCGGCGAGGCGCGTCACGTCCCGCACCGAGCCGTCGGCATAGACCGCCTCCAGCCGCAACCGTTGGACCGCCCCGCGGTGGTAGCGGCGCTCCGGCGGGAAAACGGCGATGCGTTCGAGGGCCGGCTCGTTGGTCTGGGCATACGCCATGCCTTCGGCGATCCAGCGGTGGAGGAGCCGGTGGGTTTCCGAGCCCACCTCGAAGCGTTTGCCACCTTCATGCGGCACGAGCCCGAGCGGCTTGCGGAGCAGCAGGCTTTCATCCGGTGCGGCGGGAAACACGCGTCGTCCGCGGGCATCCTTCACGATCTCCGCGTAGTCGTGTTTCGGGTCGTAGGAGAACACCGACAGCTTGAAGCCGTTCTGGCCGTCCGCCTTGGCGTGGCACGCCCCCGCGGCACAGCCGGCCCGGGCCAGCACCGGCAAGACGTCCCGGGTGAAGCTCAGCGGCGCGTTCGCGGCCCCGTTGGTGCCGCCCGCCGACACGGACACCGGCACTTCGACCGTGAGTTGTCCGAAGGTGGCCGTGACCGTTCCGGCCCCGGTTCCCCGGGCCATGAGCTCGCCCGCGGCGGCGATGGTGAAGGGGGCCCGGCGACCGGAACGGAACCGGGCGAGTTCGGTCACGTCATATTCGAATCCATCCGTGCCGAGAGCGGTCAGCACGAGCCGGGTCCGCGGCGAGTCGGGGGTGAGGGAGATCGCCTTGGGTTCGACGGAAAGGCCGGTGAAGGTGACGCGGGAGTGCTTGGCCCGCTGAAGCGGGGATTCTTCCTCAGCTTTCTTGACCCGATCCGTCAGGGACATACGCTGGCTGCCTTTTCCCCTCTCCCCGGGGGAGAGGGCCGGGGTGAGGGCGGGCTTTGAATTTTCGAGGGTCGCCCCGGCGGTAGCGGCACTGATCGGGCCCAGCTTTCTCAGTTCCTTGCCCTCCCCGTCAAAGACCTGAACCCACCCGTCGTGCCGTGCGATGGCCAATCGCTGGCCGTCGGTTGCGACGGACAATCCGAGGATGACCTCCGGGACTGTCGCCAGATGCCGTTCGTCGGCGGTGGCGGAACTCTGCTCGCCGGTGTGCGGCTTGAGATTCGTGTAGCGGAACAGCTGGCCCGCGTCGTTGGCGGCGAAAATCGCGTTGGTTCCGCGTGGCCACGCGACCGCGGTGACTGGCACCGAACCGTTGCCTAGGGTGACCAACTTTTCCCGCGTGGCGATGTCCCAGACCTTGAGCTGCTTGTCCGCGCCACCGCTGACGACCTGGGTGGCGTTGGTGTTGAAGGCCACGGCGAGCACCTGGGCCGTGTGGCCTTCGAGCGTGGCGATTTCCCGCCGGGTGGCGGCGTCCCAAACTCGCACCAAGCGGTCGCCGCCGGCCGTCACCAGCCGCTGGCCGTCGGCGCTGAACTGCAGGCCCAGCACGGAATCCGCATGGGCGCGCCATGAGGCAATCCGCTCGCCCGAAGCGGTGGCGAACACCCGGACGAAGCCCGAACGCCCCGCTTCGCCGTCACCGACCGCGAGCCGGGTGCCGTCGGGCGAGAAAGCCAGGGCCGTGACCCGGCCGACCAATCCGTTTGTCCAATCTTGCCGCCGGCGCAGCGGGTCGGTTTCCCACAGGCTCACCCGCCGGAATCCGGCGGTCGCGATGGTTTTTCCGTCGGGACTCCACGCGAGGCTCTGGATGACGTCGAGGTGGGCCGGAACGGTTTCGCTGGGGGCGGCATTGGTGGCGGCGAGCTCGTGAAGGGAAAGTTCGCCCCCTTGGGCGGCGGCCAGCCAACGGCCGTCGGGCGACAACGACACCGCACCGGCCGGACGAAATCCGGCGGGCAGCGGCGCGAGGGAAACGGGCGGGGGCGGCGGGCCTTCGTCGCTGAGCGCGTCATCGCTCCATGGCAGGCCTGCCTTCACCCAATCCCGCAGCGACCGGATCTGCGCGTCCGGGAGCTGCTTCTTTGGCGGCATGTGCGGATCGGCGTCCTTCGCCAAGGTGGTGAGCAGCTTGCTTGCGTCCGGTTTGCCAGGCACGGCGACCACGCCCTCGGAACCGCCCTTGAGCACCGCCTCGCGGGAGGTGAGCACCAGGCCGCCCTTCTTTTTCTCCGGGCTGTGGCAGGCAAAACACTCGTCGCGCAGCACCGGAAGGGCCTTCTGGGCGAACGCCAGTTCGCGTTTGCCGGGGGCCGCTGAATGGGCCGCTGGGGACAGCAGCGTCAGCCCGGCGACACAGGCCAGAATCAGGGACGGCAAACTGGAGCGGCGACACTTCACGATGGCGATGTCCAAGTGTCACGAAACGGCGCCCGCTGACAACCCCGGTCGCAGGGAGGCGATGCGTGGGGGCGCATCGCTTCATCCTGACCGGCGGCCGCCAACCAATGTGCTGCCGGCATCTTGCCGGCAGTGGCCCGCACCGATAGGGGCTGGTTTTCAATCGGGTTGCGGATCGGGCCGTTGGCACTGGCCATCGGCCACTGCACCCCGGGTGGGCTTTCGCCCAGAGCCATCGGCCCGATTCGCGCACCCCGCCCAAGCTCGCGGCCGCCTGATGCCGCCGCTGCCGGCAAGATGCCGGCAGCACTTTGTTCCGGCCTGCACCGCTCCGCCAAGCCGAGCACATCCCGTCGGCTCGCTGCGGTCCAACCGCTCCGAGTTCAGTCACAGGAGAATGATGCGCCGCGGGTTCGCCGGTGCCCTTGTCCGGGCGTGCTTCCGCGTTTTGGCCCGGCTAGGCTGCGCCGCGGATGACGTTCCTGCCGGTGGCCCAACGTGAACTGCTCGCCGCCTCGCGGCAGCGGCGGACGTTCCTCGTCCGGAACGCGGCGGGTGGGTTGGCGGTCGCGGTCGGATTCTTCGGTTTGCTGGTGGATTCTACGACCGGCACCCGGGCGGCCGGGTCACCGTTGTTTCACTTTCTGGCCTATACGGCAGCGTTTGTCAGCGCGCTGGCCGGCGTGCTGGCCACGGCGGACGCCATCGCCTCCGAACGCCGCGAGGGCACGCTGGGTTTTCTGTTCCTGACCGATCTCAGCAGCTTCGACGTGCTGGCGGGCAAGCTGGTGGCGGCGACGGCGGGGGCCGCCACGGCGTTGCTAGCCGTGTTCCCGGTGCTGGCGATCAGCATGATCCTGGGCGGGGTGACGGCCGGGGAATTCTGGCGCCACTCGCTCGCGCTGGTGAACCTGCTGTGGGTGGCGGTCTGCGTTGGCTTGTGTGTCAGTGCGGGGGCGCGCGCGGCTGGCCGGGCGCTTTTCAACGGGCTGTTCCTGCTGCTGGTGCTCGGCGTCGCCCTGCCGCTGCTCGCGGTGGAAGCACGGCAATCCGGCTGGCTCCCGGCGTTTGAATGGCTCTGGGCGGCCAGTCCGGTGGAGCCATTGGCGCACGCGGATCACGGCTTCTTCGCCACGCAGCCGGGGAACTATTGGCGCGCGCTGGCGGGGTCGCATCTGCTCGGCTGGATGTTCCTCGGCGTGGCGGCATGGTGGCTGCCGCGGGCGTGGCGGAATGAGGCGGCGGGCAGTTCGCCCCCAGAAACCGGACTTCGCCGAACTCCGGCCCGATTGGGCAATCATCGCAACCCCATCCTGGCGCTGGCACCGGCGGCGACGCGGGAACGGGCTTTGGTCTGGTCGGTGGTTGGCCTGACGCTGCTGGCTATCGGGTTAGGCCATCTTCGCGGAGTTTCCGCGTGGGCCTCGCCGATGTTGGGCTCCAACTACTTCTCGCCCGGCCTGCTGGTGCTGCGGGTGGTCTTTGCCTGGCATTGCTGCGTGTTTTTCCAAGGCCTCCGCCACGGCGCGGGCGAACTGCTGCTCACCACGTCGCTGCGAGAGCGGGAACTGGTGGGCGGCGCGTGGGCGGCGGGCCGGGCGCTGGTGGAGAAGCCGTTTTACCTGCTCGTCCTGGCCCAGGTGGTGACCAGCCTGCTGGCGGCGTTGGTCAACGGCTCCGGCGGTTGGGGGCGCAGCATGGACGCGCTCGCCTCGTTGGTGATGCCGGGCTACGTGATCGCTTCGGTCCTCATGGACTTCGTGGCTTTGGCCTGGCTCAGCCTGAAGTTCGGTCTGCGCGGTGCTTCCCCGGTTGTGGCCCTGGGAAAATGTCTGGCCGTCCTGTTGCTGCCGCGCCTGCTGTTCTGCGTGCCGGACCTGCTGATCTCGGCCTTGGTCATGACCTGGGCGCGCGGTTATCAGGGGCGGAAGCATCAGGGCGGGGTCCGGGACATGCGGATTGATCCGGAATTGGGATTGCGTGATGCCGTGCGCGGCGAGTGATACTCTCCGCCCGGTCATGAACGAAACACTGCCGCCCATGCTGCTCCGCATCCTGCGGGAAACGCCCGAATTCCAGGGCGCCTTCCTCGTGGGCGGTTGTGTGCGGGACCATCTGCTCCGGGTGCCGGTGAAGGACTTCGATGTCGAGGTCTTCGGCCTGGGCTACGAACGGCTGACCAACGTGCTTTCCCGTTGGGGGCGGACCGACGTGGTGGGGCGGTCCTTCGGGGTCGTGAAGTTGACCGTGGCGCCGGGTGAGACCTATGACTTCACGCTGCCGCGGCGGGATTCCAAGGTGGCGCCCGGGCATCGCGGCTTCCAGGTGCAGTGCGATCCGGATCTTTCGCCGGAGGAAGCCTCCGGGCGGCGCGACTTCACCATCAACTCCCTGATGTGGGACCCTCGGCGCAACGTGCTCCTCGATTTCCATCGTGGTCAGGAGGACCTGCGGGCTGGCATCCTGCGGCACACGAGCGACGCGTTTCCGGAGGACCCGCTCCGCGTGCTGCGCGGCATGCAGTTCGTGTCGCGCTTCCGGCTCCGGGCCGCGTCGGAGACGGTGGAGCTGTGCCGGACCATTGCCGACACCTACCGCGAGCTGGCGGTGGAACGCGTGCGGGAGGAATGGTTCAAGTGGGCGGCGAAATCCGTGCAGCCGAGCGCGGGGCTGAACTTCCTGCGCGAAGCCGGCTGGCTGGCGCACTTCCCGGAAGTCGGCGCCCTCGTCGGCGTGCCCCAGGATCCGGAATGGCATCCCGAAGGCGACGTGTGGACCCACACGCTGCATTGCTGCGATGCGCTGGCCGAACTGCCGGCGTGGCGAGCGCTGGACGAGACCACGCGCATCGTGACGATGATCGCGGTCCTGGCCCACGACTTCGCGAAGCCGCAATGCACCTTCGCCACCGAGAAGCACGGGCAGATGCGCATCGTCTCGCCCGGACACGAACCGGCCGGGGCGCCGCTCGCGGAGATCTTCCTGCACCGGCTGGGGGCCTCGAATGAACTGCTCGCGCGGATTCCGCCGCTGGTGGCGAACCACCTGGCGCACCTGCAGGAGCCGACGCCGCGCTCCGTCCGGCGCCTGGCGCAGCGGCTTTCCCCGGCGACCATCGACGAACTCGCCTTCGTGCTGATCGCCGATTCCTCGGGCCGGCCGCCGCTGCCGAAGGGACCGCCCGACCGCATGGAACCGCTCATGAGCCTCGCCCGGGAACTGAAGCTGCAGGCGGATGCCCCCCAGCCGATCCTCCTCGGTCGCCATCTGCTGGAGCGGGGTCTGGAGGCGGGGCCGGCGTTCAAGGCGATCCTCACGGCGGCCTTCGAGGCGCAGCTCGACGGCGTGTTCGCCGATCTCGACGGCGCCAAGGAATGGTTGGAGCGCTACCTGGCCGATTGATGAACCGGCAAATCTCCACCGCGGATTCCGAAGGGGCGCATCCGTTCACTGCGGCTAAAAGTGTTCCCGCCGGTTCCTCCAGCGGCCGGAGCAGCGATAGACTAACCATCGGGGCTGGCCCCATGAGGGCAGATGCTTCGCTACTTTCACGGGTCAGGAACTGGCTGGCTTTCCGGGCCCTCGTTGGAACGGGCGCTGGCTGCGGATTCCCCCTCTCCCTGGGGGAGAGGGCCGGGGTGAGGGCGGGCCAGCCTCACTTTTCCCCGCCAAAGACAGCCAGATGGAAGGACGCCCGCCCTCACCCTTTCCCTCTCCCCCAGGAGAGGGGAGTGGGTGCGGACGCCGCCGATTCTTCCACCGGCAACGGGCCTGATGTCAGCCCAGGCCGACTGAAAAGAGCTGCCCATTCCGAAACGAGCGTTGCTGGCGTCGTAGCGCAGATTTTCAATCTGCTGTTTCGCCCGCTTGTAGCCGGCAAGCCCGAGAACCAACCCGCGCGATTGCCCGAGAGCAAACCGTCCTCGGCGGAAAACCGGTGCACCGCCAATTCGTTGCGGGCGCTGGCCTTCGCCGTCTTCGTCGGCGTCGCGATGGCATTCGGCGTGGCTGCGGCTGACTTCGATTTGGTCATCCGCGGCGGGTGGGTGGTGGATGGCACTGGCAATCCCGCACAGGTCGCCGATGTGGCCCTCCGCGGTGGGCGCATCGTGGCGGTCGGGCGCGTCATGGGCGAAGCCGACCGGATCATTGAGGCTGCGGGCCTGGTCGTCGCGCCTGGGTTCATTGACGTCCATACCCACGCGGACGAGGTCGCGGACTTGCCCTTGGCGGAGAACTTCGTGCGCATGGGCGTGACCACGGTCGTGGCGGGCAACTGCGGTTCCTCGGCGACCGACGTGGCGTCGTTTTTCCGGCGAATTGAGGCGACCAACGTCGCGGTCAACGTCGCGGTGCTGATCGGGCAGGGATCGGTGCGGTCGCAGGTGATGGGCGGTTCGTTTCGCCGGCCCGCGACGGCCGAAGAGCTGGACCGGATGAGGGCGCTGGTGGAGCAGGGGATGCGCGATGGCGCGGCCGGACTTTCCAGCGGACTGATCTACCTTCCCGGCGCCTTCACGCCGACAGAGGAGCTGGTGGAACTCGCGAAGGTTGTCGGTCGCTTTGACGGCCTCTACGCGACCCACATGCGCGACGAAGGCCGGGACATTCTCACCGCCTTGCGGGAGGCCTTCCGTATCGGCCGCGAGGGCGGCGTGCGGGTGGAGATTTCGCACCTCAAACTCAGCGGCAACGCCTCCTGGGGGCGCACGAATGAAGTGCTGGCTGCCCTCGCCGAGGCACGGCGCAGCGGTCTCGACGTAACGCAGGACCAATACGCCTACACCGCCTCCAGCACCGGGCTGAGCCAGCTTGTGCCGGAGGAGTTCCGCGAAGGCGGCAAGTTCCGCGAACGCCTCGCCGACCCGGTGCAAAAGGCGGCGATGATGGCCGCCATGAAGGAGCGGATCGCCACCGGCAAACGCGGCGACTACCGCTACGCCGTCATCGCCGACTACCCGCCGGACCGCGCGTTGAACGGCCTGAACATTGCCGAGGCGGCGCTTCGACGGCGCGGGGCGGACACGCTCGACGACCAGATCGAGCTGATCCTGGAACTGCAGTCCCGGGGCGGTGGCAGCGGCGTATTTCACGGCATGAACGAGGACGACCTGCGGGCGTTCGCGGTCCAGTCGAACACGATGTTCGCGTCTGACTCCGGCGTGCGGGAATTCGGCAAGGGCGTGCCGCACCCGCGCGGTTACGGGAACAACGCCCGCGTGCTGGCCCGTTACGTGCGCGACCACAGGTTGCTGCGTATGGAAGACGCCGTCCGCAAGATGACCTCGCTGCCGGCCGCGACCTTCCGGCTGAAGGACCGCGGTCTGATCCGCGAAGGCGCCTGGGCTGACCTCGTGGTGTTCGACCCCGAGAAGGTCCAGGACCGGGCAACCTTCACCGAGCCGCACCAATACGCGACGGGTTTCCGGGCGGTGCTGGTCAACGGGGCGGTGGTGGTCGAAAACGATGTCCACACCGGCGCCCGTCCGGGACGGGCGTTGAGGAGATGAGCTGGCAGCTTGGGGGACGATGCTTGCGACTTCATTCGGAACTCTGGATCAGTTAGTGCGGCATTCCGATGAGCCAAACCAATACTACTGCACTTCGCGTGCTGGGCGCCTCAAGCGCCTACTTTTGGATTGATACGGAAGAGGAAGCTCGCGAGGTGGCATGTGCTGATTGCGGAGCACGCCTGCGTTATGCTCCACCTGCCGCGAGCTGGCGTCTTCAGAAGATAGGCAAGGATGTTGGGTTTACGAGAGGGTGCTACTATGTGGTGAGCGCTCGGTTCGTGGATTGGATCGTTCGAGAAAGGATTCTCGGTGCGATATTGACACAAATCGGAACAGACATGTTTTTCTTGGATGCCGTCCAAGTGGACATGGACTTCGAGGCGTCTGGGGGAGCAATCCAAGGCCGTTCGTGTGTGGGTTGCCAGCGTCCGCTTGGAATTGGATTCCCATGGATTGCGGGAAAGGCTCCCGTCCCTAAAGTTTACTGGCCGTTTGGTTCGCAACCGGTCCTAGCGCGGAGCCGCCTCATCAAGGGAGCGATGCGCATGGCGTTCCCGGATTTCTACATGCCTGCCGGTCTGGTCCAATCTTTTAGAAAGCAACGTTTAGTTTCAGGTGCGTTTTCGCCGGCCATTGGCCTGCCGTGTCCGCCCCAAGAGGCTCCCGAATCCGTCATCCACCGCCGAAGTGTTCCGGTTTCGCCTGGCAAGGGGCGTTCGGCGTCCCCGGAAGCCGTGTTGGCTCCCTTGCTGGCCCTGTTGGCGCATCCGGCGCCCGCGTTTGTCTGCCGCAATGCGGACGGACGTTCTCCCGCAGCACCCATTGCGCTCCGGCACACCGCCCAGCCGGCCGCCACGCCCGAGGACGTGGAGGCCGCGCGGAAGTTGCTCGGCAAGCGGGCCGCGCTGTATCTGGAGCTGTTCTCCCGGCACGACGGCGTGCGCCTGTATGAGGAACCGGTCCACGGCGAACCGGGCGTCGCGCTGTGCTCGATCCGGGAATGGCCCGCCTTGACCCAGCAATGCCGGGAAGCGCTGCCGCCCGACGAGCCGATGGACGGACTACGGGCCAAGGATCCCTTCGTGGCCATCGGCCAGGCGGAATCCGCCGGCGCCTACCTAGTCGTGATGACCCGGGGTGCCTTGGCCGGCCAGGTGCGGGTCGTCCAGCCCGCGGATTGGTCCGTCAGCGTGCTGGCATCGAACTTCGCGGAAATGGTGGACGCCCTGTGCGACCCGGTGCCCTTGATCCAAAACTCGCTGGGGCAGTCGCTGCGGTATTCTGACGGCATCCGGCGCGGAGAGTATTTCCCGGTGGAGTATTTGCCGGATGGGACGGGCCGCGGCGGCGTGTTTGCGGCTGGGGAAAATCCGGGACGGGCTTGAACGCCAGTCCACGCCGCGGTCCGGTGGCTATTCCCGGCGGAACACCAGCGTCTGGAAGTCCCGTGGGGTCTGGCCGCCGCGCCGGATGAGCGCGAGGTAGCGCCGGCGCGTGGCGCCGAATTCCGCGGAAACCTGGACAAGGAAGTGGGAACTCACCGTGGACCAGGCTGCATTGAGCTGGCCGGCACCGGCGCCGCCGCCGACCGGTCCCAGCAGGCGGGCGAGTTCGGCCGGATTGCGGGCCGGTTCGTCGTCGAGGGTCCCTTCCTGTCCGTCGGGTCCGGCGCGAAGCTGGATGACCTGCCGGGCGGAGGCCCGGTCGCCGCCCAACGCCAGCGCCAGCACGGGTTCGGGAGCGGTGTTGATGTTGATCTGGCCGGTGGAGATGGCGCAGAAGACACCGACGAGTCCGGTGCCGCCCGCGCCGATGGCGGCGCCGGAGGCAAACCCGGAACCGCCGCCACGGAAGCCGCTGACCGAGTAGCTGCCCCCGTAGAAGAGTTCCGGGGTGACGCCCTTCACCTTCATCAGTTCGGTGATGTCATCAATCGGGCCGTTCTTGGCGAGGTAAGGCGGATCCAGGCCGAGATAGTAGTCGCTCTCGGCTCCGCCGCCGACCTTCGGGAAGTCGTCGCGGTCAATCCAGTCGAGCACGGAATTGGCGATGATCGAGCTGTCGCCCGCGTCGGTGCCGACGAGATCCAGCGCGAGTTCGAGGAGCTGGGGATTGGCCCGGTTGATGTTGAACTTCCGCTCCTCGTCCACGATGCGGACCGAGAACCGGCCTTCGCCCACGGGCACGTTGACCAGCGAAATGCCCTCGAACGGGTTGTCGGCGGTCATCAGCGAGCCGGGACCACCGGCCCAGAACTGGTTCAGGCCGTTGTAGGCCTGCTCGCCGGGGACCTGCTGCTGGAGCGAGAGGATCCACTTGGCGTATTCCACGCCGGACCGGCCCAGCCATTCGAGTTCCGACTCGGACCGGGTCGTGGTGGCGAGGCGGGTCTCCACGCGCATCTGGTAGGCGAAGGTCGCGGCGGTGACCGTCAGCGCGAACACGACCAGCAGCACGATGATGAGCGCCACGCCGCGCGGGTGGCGGCAACCGTTCGGGGCGGAAGGGGAGCGCAGGTGCACGGTTCAGCGCAGGGGTGGGGGTTGTCCCGGGGCGCCGCCCGCCGCTCCGGCCGGAACCGCCGACGAGGAGATGAGGATGGCCCGCGACACGACTTCGGCCGGCCGGGTCGCGGTGCCGCCAAAGGACATCGAGGCCCGCACCATCCGGGGAAGCTGGTTGGTCCAGCGCCATTCGGGCGCGTATTCGAGCGAGCGCGGGTCGAGGTATTCGAGCTGGAAGGCGGTGACGTTCCGCGCCAGCACGATGGGCATGGTGGCCACGTCGGAATCCTGCGGGGCGAGGGCGGAGTTCTGGTAAAGCCGGAGCTCGGGGCCGCTGTCGCCGGACTCGACCACGAAGGAAACCCGGCGGAGCCGTTCCGGGCCGAAATAGCCGCCGCCGGGAAAAGATTCGGAAAGATTCGCGCAGAAGCTGAGCGCGCTGAACTGCCCCGAGGTGTCCGCGACGAACGAATAGATCGCGGGATTGGCCTGGAAGAGTTGGGCTGCGCCGATGGCCTCCTCGACCACACGCATGGCCATGCGGGAGCGCTGGGCGTTGACCGTCACCTGGAGCGCGCGATCCGTGCTGCGCAAGATGATCTGCCAGGTGCCGTAGAGCGACGCGAGGATCAGGGACAGCACCAGCGTGGCCACCACGACCTCGATGATCGTGAAGGCGCGGACGGCCCGACGGCATGGAGGGCGGAGCGTCATCGGGCACCGGGGCGGCTGGGAGCAGAGGCGGGGCGGAACAGCAGGATGGAGAGCTTCGATTCCGCCTCGCCGCCGCCGGAAACGATGAAGTCCACCCGGAACAGTCCGTTGGTGCCCGCCTCGCTGACCTGACGAGTCCAAGCGTAACCGGGATGCAGATTGCCGAAGTCGCCGGAATCGGTGCCTTCCTCCAGGCGGTTGGTCAGGGAAAGTTCCGCCGCTGCGCTGCTCGCATCCACATGCACGCGGTCGAGGATGCGGGCGGTGCGGATGCCGTTGGAGACGATCAGCAGGATGCTCGCGAGCGAGATGACCAGCACGGCCGAGGCGACCATCACCTCGATCAGCGTGAACGCGGATGCCGACCGGCCGGGGCTGGAGCGGCGGAGCTTCACGGGGCTGAGAGGGTGGGTTGGCCGGTGAGCACTTCCAGCGTGATGCGCTGGAATTCCCGGCGTTCGAACGCGAGCACGGCGTCCAGTTGGTCGCACGTCCCGTTGGGATAGAACCGGATCTGGGCGGTTTCCTCCTGCATCTGGTCGCGCAGGTTCACGATGATCTTCTCGAAGGCCACGCCGTCGGCGAACTCCGCGGCGAAGGGCTTGGCGGCGGGCAACCCGGAGGCGCCCGGCGACGTTCCGGACGACGTGTTGACCGAGTTTCCCGAGCCCAGATCGCCGAGGAAGGTGACCGAGGGTTCGCCGGACCCGGCTGCCGGCGGGGCCGCGAAGGCGAGGGCGGTGGGATCGAGGACGGGCGCTGGTTCGACGCCGAGGGCGCTGCCGCCGTTGTGGATGACCACCTGCATCGCGCGGTTGCCGAGGATCGCCTGGGCGCGGGCCTGCCGGCAGGCCTCGACGAAGTCATTGACCCCGCGGACCAGCGGCGGCTTCTGCAGCGAGCGGACCGCCGGGATGGCGGTGAGCATCAGCAGTGCGCCGATGGCGATCGCGAACATCAGCTCGATGGTCGTGAATCCCGGAAGGCGGCCGCGCTGCGGGGTGAGGTTCATCAGCGCTGGATGTTCTGCGTGATGGCGAACATGGCCTGGATCACGCCGAGCAGGATGAAGCCGATGACCACCGCGATGAGGATGATCATGATCGGCTCGATGAGGTTCGACATCGCCTTGAGGGCGAGGTTCAGCTCGCGGTCATAGGTGTCGGCGACGTTTTCCAGCGCGCCGGGGACATCGCCGGTCTCCTCGCCGATCTTGATCAGGTCGATCATCAGCTGCGGGAACACGCCGGACTTGGCGAGCGGTTGGGCGAGCGTCTTGCCGTCGGTTACGCCCTCGCGGGTCTTCGCGATGGCCTCGCCGAGGATCACGTTGGGCACGACCTGCTCGGTGATGCGCAGGGCATTGAGCACCGGGACGCCGTTGCGCATGAGCGTGCCCAGGGTCTGGGCGAACTGGCCGAAAAGATTGAGCTGCACCACCCGGCCGACCACGGGAAGTTTCAGTTTGAGGCGGTCCACGGTGCGCCGGCCGGAGGGCGAGGCCTTGTAGCGGACGAACAGCAGCGCGAGCAGCGCGCCGACCACCAGCAGGAGCCACCACCACTTGGCGAGGAACCGGCTGGTGTTCACCAGCACCTGCGTGGTCATGGGCAGCGTGACGTTGTCGAAGCTGGCGAACAGGCCGAGGAACTGCGGCAGCACCTTGGTCATGAAGAACCAGACCAGCGCCACGCCGACCAGGCAGACGAGCAGCGGATAGACCATCGCCGACTTGAACTTGCCCTGCGCCTCGGCGAACCGGGCGAAATGCCCCGACATGCGGCGCAGCACCTCCTCAAGCGCGCCGCTCTGTTCGCCGGCCTTCACCATGTTGATGACCAGACCAGGAAAGATGTCGCCCTGCCGGGCCATCGCGTCCGACAGGCTCCGGCCCTCGGTGACGTCCTGCTTGAGCTGCTTGGAGACCTCCGGGGGAATGCCCTTGGTCGAGAGGCTCACCATGGAGTTCAGGGCCATCGTGAGCGGCATGCCGGCGCGCAGCAGGTTCGCGAGCTGTTCGGTGTAGGTGGCCAGTTCCTGCAGCTTGGGCTTGCGCCGTTTGGCGAGCTGGGCGGCGAGGCTGGGCGGCAGCAGGGACGACAGCGAACGCCCACCGGAAGCGGCCGGCTTGTCCGCGCCCGGCTTGGCGGAGCTCACCGACAGCGGGAACAGGCCCAGCTTCTCCAACTGGACGAGTGCTGCCGCGCGATCCGCTGCGTCCAGGATGTCCTCGACGAGTTCTCCGGAGCGGCGGCGGGCCTTGTAGGTGAACTGAGCCATGTTTCGACCGGGGTGAATAACCGGCCCGGCGCGAAAGTTCCAGCCGCGGAACGCACCTTTGCACGGCGATCGGGGCGGAAACGAAAACGGGACGCCGAAGCGTCCCGTGCACAGCTGCGGTCAGTCGGTGGTTACTGGGCGTTCACCGCCAGCAGCTCAACCTCGAAAATCAGGGTGGAACCGGGCGCGATGTCTTCGCCGGCGCCGCGGTCGCCATAGGCGAGGTCCGCCGGGATGACGAACTTGAACTTGTCGCCTTCCTTCATGAGCTGAAGGCCCTCGGTCCAGCCCGGGATCACGCCGTTCAGCGGGAACGAGATCGGCTCCTTCCGCTCGACCGAACTGTCGAAGACCTTCCCGTCGATCAGCGTGCCGTGGTAGTGGACCTTCACGCTGTCGGTGGCCTTGGGGCTCTTGCCCTTGCCGTCGCCCGCCTTGAGGACCTCATACTGGAGCCCGCTCGCGGTGGTCTTCACGCCGGCCTTCTTGCCGTTGGCGGCCATGAATTCCTGTCCTTCCTTGCGGCTCTTCTCGCCAGCAGCCTTCTGGCTGGCCTGGGCTTTTTCCGCCGCCTGCTTCTGGAGGGCCATGATGGCTTCGCGCTGTTCGGCCTCGGTCAGCGACTGCTTGTCGCCAAAGCCGTCGGTCAGGCCGGCGGCGAGGGCCTTTACGTCCACTTCGAACGGTGCCTTCTTGACGTTGCGGGCGATATCCACGCCGATGGCGTAGCTGGCACGGGTTTTGGGATCCTTCAGGTCGAGGTTGGTTTGGGCCATGGTGGTGGTGACCACGGCACAAGCCGTGATGGCAGTGAACAGAATTGGTTTCATGCGACTGGCGCGCCTTGCCGTCCGGCCGAACGCGGGGCGGCACCCTCCCGGAGCGGCTGCGGCGGGTCAAGCGGCGGGCAACGCGGTTTTTCAGGCCAGCTGACGGGCGATCCGGCGATGGGCAGCCGTCAGCGCGAGCCGTTCCAAACCCGCACGGTCGTGCCATTCGCCGGCCGGCAAGCAGCCGGTGGGCAGGCGTTTCACCGTGGCCCGCAGGACCTCCAGCCGGATGCGGTAGCGGGTGATGGAATGCGTCACGGAACGCAACGGCACGAAGGCTTCGACGGGCAGTCCCAGCCAGCCACCGGCGGCCTGGGCCGGGTCGTCGTCGGGTGAAAGTTCGAGGTTGGGAAACTCCCAGAAGCCGGCGTTCACACCCCCGGCCGGACGTTGGCGAACCCTGAATTTCCCCCCGTGCTCCAGCACCGCCACCACGAATCGCCGTTGGGTTGTTTCCGGTCGGGCCTTGGTTTCCGGGAATCGTTCCGGCACGCCCTGCCGTCGGGCGAGGCAGAGGGTTTCCAGCGGGCATTTGGTGCAGGCGGGATTGCGGGGCAGGCAGACCGTCGCGCCCAGTTCCATCAGGGACTGATTCAAGCCGGAGCAGGGACCGGTGAAGTTGTCCGGGAGGGCGGGTGCCGGGTTTTTCTCGGCGGTGCGGACCAGTTCCTCCGCCAAAGTCCACAGCCGGGTTTGCAGGGCCTTTTCCTTGGGGTCGCCGGGCAGGGCGAAGGCCCGGGTGAGGACGCGGATTACATTGCCGTCGAGGATGGGCGCGGGCTGGTTAAAGGCGATGCTGGCGATGGCCCCGGCGGTGTAGCGGCCGACACCAGGCAGCGCGAGCAGGTCGGTGAAGCGGGCGGGAAAGCGGCCGGCGTGATGTTCGACGATGTGGCGGGCCGCTTTCTGCAGGTTCCGGGCGCGGGAATAGTAGCCCAAGCCTTCCCATAACTTGAGCACTCGTTCTTCGGGCGCTGCCGCCAAATCGGCGATTTCCGGCAATTCGGCGAGCCACCGCTGCCAGTAGGGGATCACCGTCTTCACCTGGGTTTGCTGGAGCATGATTTCGGAGACCCACACCGCGTAGGGATTGCGGGTGCGGCGCCATGGCAGGTCGCGATGATTCGCACAAAACCACGGCAACAAGGCGGCCACCAGGGAACGGGGCGAAGGCGGAGACGACTGGGGGGGGCGCGGCACGACGGGACTGTTCTCCGGCGGTGCCTGTTGTCCAAGCGACATTCGGTAGCCGCGAACGCAGTTTCCGGCGGCCGCCGGCTTGCGCTGCGGCGGCCGAACCGGGAACGTCCGCCCGCTTTGACCAGTTACACCGCCAAACTCACGCCGGCCCAGGCCGAATCGCTGGAACGGATCGTGCGCGACGGCAGCTATGAACTTCGCGAGGTGCCCTACGCGCGGTTCAGCGGCGTGCGGAAGGATCACAACATCACCTATTACGAGTCCGGCAAACTCGTGGTGCAGGGCAAGGGGACGAAGGAGTTCGTCGAGTTCGTGCTCGAACCGCAGGTGCTGGGCGAGGCGAAACTCGGCTACGAGGAGGTCCACAATCCCGCCCTGCTCGACGCCCGGATCGGCGTGGACGAATCCGGCAAGGGCGACTTTTTCGGCCCGCTCTGCGTGGCCGGGGTCTATGTCAACGCGGCCGTCCTCGCGGCCTGGAAGGACAAGGGCGTTCGCGATTCCAAGAGCATTTCCAGCGACGCCCAGATCGCGAAGGTGGCCGAGGTCATCCGGGACACCCCCGGGTGCGTGTATTCCGTCGTGCCGATCGGGTGCGAGGCCTACAATCGCATGCACAAGTCCACCGGCTCGGTGAACAAGGTGCTGGCCTGGGGGCACGCCCGGGTGATCGAAAACCTGATGCTCCAGCGCGAGAAGATGGACCCGCCGCCGGTGCGGGCGATCAGCGACCAGTTCGCGCAGGACAAGAGCACCGTGGCCCGGGCCCTGATGGATCTGGGCCGCGGCATCGAGCTGGTCCAGCGGCACCGGGCGGAAGAGGACCTCGCTGTGGCCGCCGCCTCCATCCTGGCGCGCGACGAATTTGTCCGGCGGCTGAAGCGCCTCGAAACGGATTTCAAGGCCGAGCTGCCCAAGGGGGCTTCCGCCGCCGTGGAAAAGGCCGGGAAGGCGTTCGTGACCCAGCACGGTCCCGAACTGCTGGGCAAGGTGGCCAAGCTGCACTTCCGGACCGCCTTCCGCGTGCTCGGCCTGCCGGAGCCGCCCAAGGTCGAGTGGAAGCGCCGGTCGGCGTGATCACTCCTTCTTCCCGTCGAGGGGGCGAAGGGAAATGCTGCCGCCCACGGAGCGCAGTTTGAGTTCCGGTCCTCCCCCGGCAATCTGGCCGCGGAGCTCGTGCTTCGACGGTTTGCCGGCTGTCTCACGGGGAAGTTCACAACGGACGGTGCCGCCGGTGCTTTCGGCATCGATCTCAAAGCCCACCCCTGCGCCCGCGTAGATGGCGATGCTGCCGCCTGCACACTCGACGGAGCTGGCGCCGTCGGGCTTGCCGGTAAACCGCGCCGTTACCGAGCCGCCCGCGGTTTCGAGCCGAAGCGGGGCGCTGGCCCCATCAACCACGATGCTCCCGCCGCTGGCGCTGGCTTTCACCGGGGCCGAGGCCGCCTCAATCCGGATCGAGCCGCCGGCGGTTTCCGCGGTGGTGGGGCCGCCCAGTTTTCCGAGCTTCACCGAGCCGCCCGCGGAATCTGCCTCCACGGCACCGGTGGCGGCCTCGACGGTGATGTTTCCGCCGGCCGTGTCGGCCTTCACCGGGCCGTCCACCTTGGCGACGCGGATGGAACCGCCTGCGGTGCGCAGCCGAACGGCACCGGTCAGGTCGGCGACGGCGATGTTTCCGCCCGCGGTGTTGAGTGTGAGGTTGAACTTGGAGGGCACCGTGACCGTGTATTTCACGTTCAGGCCGGCGGTCCTCCGGTTCCAGATGCCCTCCGTCTTCGGCAGCCGGGCCTTCACCGTGATGGTGCCGCCCTCTTCGGCGAAGGTGAGCTTGTGATCGTCCAGCACCGCCTGCGCCTTGTCGTCGCTGCTGCGGTTGAGTTCGCGTTCCACGGTGACCGAGACGGAGTTGGTTTCCGCGGTCAGCACCTGGATGGATCCGCGGTCGGCCTCAATCACCAGCGTGCCGCCGGGCACGGCGGTGAACGTGCGGTTGGTGGAGACCGTGAGCGCGGCGGCGGTGAAGGGCAGTCCCAGCGCAAGGGCCGCGACAATCGGGCGGAACGGGGCAAAGTGGTTCATAGAGTCGAACGAGGTCGTAGCCAGCACCCGGCACGGCGGCCGCCGGTTTCAGGCAACGTTAACATGGTGAATGGGCGGAACAAAAAAGGCAGGCCATGGACGGCCTGCCTGGCGGAGGTTTTGGGACAAATCAGGGTTTGGCCGCCGGATCCGCTGCGGGCGCCTCGGTCTTCGCCGCCTTCTTTTTTTCCGCCGGCGCCTTCTTCTCCGCCGGCACAGGGGCGCCGATCACGAGGCGCACGATGTTCTCGCCGTCCTTGGACTTGGCGTAGGAACCGCGGACATCTTCGCCGGCCTTCACGTCGGCGAACGTGGCCGGCTTGCCGTCCTTCTCGAAACGGGTCTTGGAAGTCACGTTCAGCACCCGTTGCTTTTCCTTGCCGGCGAGGGTGATGGTCATCGCCTTGGCGTCCGTGGTCTCCACCTTTCCGCGGAAGGGCAGCGAACTGGGCGGGGCCTTCTTCTTGGCCGGCTTCTTCGGAGCCTCGGTGGGAGCGGCCGGGGCAGCAGGTTCGGTCGGCGCCGGTGCAGTCGGTGCGGGCTGGATGGCCGGCGGAGGAATGGTCGGGGTGGCGGGAGCCGGAATTGCGGGCGCCGGGGCCGTGGTTTGGGCCAACAGCGCAACTGCACTGAACAGTCCGGTCAGAGTGAGAAGAGCTCGGTTCATATCGGGGATCGGTTGAATTTACGAAGATTTCGGATCGGCGGGCGGGATTTCGCCGAACGGCGGGACGCTCACAAAACCGGTCGGCGGGCGCAATGGGGAGTTTTGGGGGCTGATTTCACTCCGCGGACAGGGCCGGATGCGGGGTGAATTCAACGTGTCCTTTGGCCCGGCCGGCTTCCAGTTCCAGGCGATAGGTGGTGCCGGCGATCAGGGGCAGGGGGTTGGAACCGGGGCCCTTCATTCCGGGAATCTCGTCGGCGTAGGTGAAGCCCCGGACGGGTTCGGAGCCGGCCTTGCTCGAAAGCTGCCAGGCGACTTTGGGCTTGGTGTTGGATACCTCGGTAACCGGGAGGATGCGGAGCGAGGTGAGCCGGAAATCCCGGTCCAGTCCGAACACCAGCGGCAGCACTTCGCCGGGGGCTGGATTGGGGACAAAGGGGCGCTCGACGACATTGATTTGAATGGGCTGCGGCCGGCCAAAGTCCGTGAACCGCAGCAAATAGAACGCCCCGAGCGCTGCCACGAACCCCAGCATCAGCCAGTTCTTCTTCGTCATGTTCGACCGACTGCGACGAATCCGGCCGATGCAGATTCGACCGAATCACGGGATTCAGGCGGGTCTGCCTCCGGAGCCCCGCCAACCAGAAATCCCATGACCCGGAAGCACCAAGTCAGTCGCCCGGCCGCCGGCTTCACCCTCATCGAGCTGCTGGTCGTCATTGCCATCATCGCGATCCTCGCCGGAATGCTGCTGCCGTCGTTGGGCCGGGCCAAGGAGGCGGCCAAGCGCATCGCCTGCGTCAACCAGATCCGGCAGTTGGGGATTTCCGCCACCATGTATGCCGGGGACAACCGCGGGGAATTCCCGGATCGCAGCGTGACCAACCGCTGGAGCGACCGGCTGCTGCCGTTTTACAAGTCGGTCAAGCTGCTCACCTGTCCCAGCGATTTGGGTCCGGACAACAAGAACCGACCGGCAACGGCCATTTCCGACACCAACCATGTCGGTGATTCAGCGCCGCGGACCTACATCATCAACGGCTGGAACGACCAGTTCGCGGCGGAGATGGGCGATGCCTTCAACATGAGCTCCATCGTGGGACATACCGTCAAGGACACGACCATCCAGCAGCCGTCGGAGACCATTTTATTCGGTGAGAAACTCTACCTGAACGGCCATTTCTACATGGATTTCCTCGAAGGCAAGCTCGGCAACGATGTGGAGGTCCTGAACCACAGCGTCCACAACACCACCACGCGGGCGGCGACCGGCGGCAAGGGCGGCGGCTCGGACTACGCCTTCACGGACGGGAGCGCCCGGTTCCTGAAACACGGCAAATCGCTGGCCCCCATCAATCTTTGGGCCATCAACGAACGGTGGCGCACGAATGCGATCACCACCGCGCCGTGAGTCGGTTGTTTCGCAAGCCTGCTGTTGGCATCCGGCTTGCAGTGTCAGGAACGTGACGGCGCCGGTTGCGCCGATCCTGTTGGTTGGTTCTGGGTTGAGCCGCCTGTTCTGATGGGAGTCGGGACAGGCGGTTCTTTTTGGCCGGAACGCGTCGCGGAACTTGCCGGCGGGTTTTCCCTCCCTAACTTCGCCGCCCGTGACTGAAACCCCGCATGAGCGCCGCACGGAAGACCCCTGGCGGGTCTTCAAGATCATGTCCGAATTCGTGGAGGGCTTTGACACGCTCTCTCGCTTGGGCCCGGCTGTGACCGTGTTCGGCAGTGCCCGGACCAAGCCGGATGCACCTTCCTACAAGTCTGCGGTCGCGATCGCCGAAGGCCTGGCCCGGCAGGGCATCGCCGTGGTTACCGGCGGCGGCCCCGGAATAATGGAAGCGGCCAACCGCGGAGCGGCGAAGGCCAAAGGACCTCCGAGCGTCGGTCTCAACATCGAACTGCCGTTTGAGCAGGGCGGAAACCGCTTCGCGAACGTCAGCGTCAATTTCCACTACTTCTTCACCCGCAAGGTCTGCCTCGTGAAATACAGCTTCGGCTTTGTGTTCATGCCGGGCGGTTTTGGCACTTTGGACGAACTTTTCGAGGTGGTCACCCTCGTGCAAACCCAACGGGTGCCGGCGGTTCCGATCATCCTGTTCGGGCGGGACCACTGGCAGGGCCTGCTGGATTGGTCCCGGCACACGCTGGAGGCCGGCGGCATGATCTCGCCGGGCGATGTGGAGCTGATGCGTCTGACCGACGACCCGCAGCAGGTCATTGACTGGGTTCTGGAGTATCGCCGTTCAGTTGGCGTTCCCGAGGTTCCCGCGGCCTTCCGCTGAAACCCTGCGCCCTGTGTATTCACTGACCCGTCTGGAATCCGGTCCGACCGTCGTCACGGCACGGATGCCGCACATGGCCAGTGTGTCCGTCGGCGTCTGGGTGGGGGCCGGTGGCCGCCATGAGCCGGAGCCGCTGGGGGGTATTTCCCACTTCATCGAACACCTGCTGTTCAAAGGCACCCAACGGCGCACCGCCGCGCAAATCTCGCAGGCGGTCGAGGGCATCGGCGGCTACCTCAACGCCTTCACTGATGAGGAGCACACCTGCTTTTATGCTCGGGCCCAAGCCAGCCGGCTGAGCGACTTGGTGGACGTGCTCCTCGACATGTTTCTCGAATCCCGGCTGGACCCGGCGGAAATCCGGCGGGAACGCGCGGTGATCCTCGAGGAAATGGCCATGTATCGCGACCAACCAGCTGAGCTGATGCATGATCTCCTAAATGAGGCGCAGTTTCCCGGGCATCCGCTCGGCCGAGCCGTCATCGGCACCCCGGAAACGCTGGCGGGGATGCGGCGCGCGCACTTCGTGGACTACCTCGCGAGCCACTATGTCACGGATTCGACGGTGATCGCCGCGGCCGGAAATCTTCAACACGACGAACTGGTGGGCCTGGTGCGCCGGCGCTTGCGGCAGTTTCGTCCCGGCGTCCGCCCGGGGTGCCAGCCGCCGGCGGACCGGAAGCCAAAACCCACGGTCAAGTCGGTGCGCAAGACGGTGGAACAGGCTAACCTGGGTCTCGGATTTCGAACCTGCTCCCGTCACGATCCGCGTCGGTTCGCGCTGCGATTGCTCAATGTGATTCTCGGGGAGAACATGAGCTCGCGCCTGTTCCAAGTGGTCCGCGAGGAGCACGGGTTGACCTACAACATCAACAGTTCGCTCTCCTTCTGGGGCGACTGCGGCGACTTGGTGATTTCGGCCGGATTGGATCCTTCCGAAGTCGAACGCACGGTCAAACTGGTGGTGGCCGAACTGGTGCGGCTGACCCGGAGCGCGCCCGCTAAGGGGGAGTTCGACCGTGCCCGTGACTACGTGCTCGGGCAGATGGATCTGCAGTTGGAAAACACCGAGCACCACATGATGTCCCTGGGGGAACAGTGGCTGGCGTATGGTCAGTTGGCGGACCCGGCGGAGGCCCGCCAACGGATCTCCGCGGTGCGGCCGGCGGAACTTGTGCCGGTGGCCCGGGCGTTTCTCACGCCGGAGCGGTTGGCGGTCGCCGTGGTGACGCCCCAACGCCAGGCGTATCGCCTCGAGCCGCTGCTGGATTTCTGAGGATTTCCGAAGTGGCCGTGTGTCGACCGGCCGAGCCTATGCTGTGGCCAAGCGCTGCAGCAGCCGGTCGTGAATGCCGCCGAAGCCGCCGTTGCTGAACACGCAGACCACGTCGCCCTCCTTCGCGCCGGCGCCGACGTGCTCGACGATGCTTTCGACGGTTGGCAGATAGGCGGCCGGTTTGCCGGCGAGCCGAAGATCCTGCATGAGCTTGTCCGGGTTGAGGCGCTCTTCCGGGCGGAGCTGTTCGAGCCGGGCCACTTCTGCGACCACGATCTGATCGGCCCGTTCCAGCGCATCCACCAGTTCAGTCTGGAAGAGATTGCGCCGGGTCGTGTTCGAGCGGGGCTCGAAGATGGCCCACAGCCGCCGGCCGGGGAACTTCACCCGCAGGGCGCGCAGCGTTTCGCGGATGGCGGTCGGGTGGTGGCCGAAGTCGTCCACGACCGCGATGCCCCGGGCCTCTCCCCGGACCGTCATGCGGCGTTGCACACCCTGGAACGTCGAAAAGGCCGCCTGGATCTGGGCATCGCCTAGGCCGCAGTGGCGGGCGCACGCGGCCACGGCGAGCGCATTGCGGACGTTGAGTTCACCGATGAGCGGGACCTCGAACCGGAACGTGGAAATCTCGAACTCGGACGCTTCCGGGCGCAGGTGAATGCCGGTGGCCCGCAGGTCGTTGCTTTCGCCCAGCCCGAAGCGCTTTACCGGGCAATGCTTCACGCCCAGCAGTGGGGCGAGGTTTGGTTCGTCGCCATTGGCCAGCAGCAGGCCGTTGCGCGGGATGAGGTTGATGAACCGGCGGAAGGAAAGCTGGATGTCAGCCAACGAGGAGAAGATGTCCGCGTGGTCCATCTCCAGGTTGTTGATGATGGCGACCTCGGGCAGGTAATGGACGAACTTGCTGCGCTTGTCGAAGAAGGCGGTGTCGTATTCGTCGCCTTCGAGGATGAACCACTCTGAGTCCGTGAACCGGGCACCTTGGCCGAGGTTGGCCGGGATGCCCCCGATGAGGAAGGAGGGGTTCAAGCCCGCATGCTCGAACACCCAGGCCAGCAGGGAGGTGGTGGTGGTCTTGCCGTGGGTGCCGGTGACCACCAGCGAGCGTTTGCCCCGGATGAAGCATTCCTTGAGCAGCTCGGGCAGCGAGCAGTAACGCAGCTTCCGGTCGAGAACGGCTTCGGCCTCGGGATTGCCGCGCGAGATGGCATTGCCGATGACCACCAGGTCCGGCCGGTGGGCGAGATTGGCCTCCGCATAGCCCGCCTTCACCGAAATGCCGCGGGAGGCGAGGAAAGTGGACATGGGCGGATAGATCACGTCCTGGTCGGAACCGGTGACGTGAAACCCGCGTTCCTGCATGGCGACGGCAGCGCTGGCCATGGCGGTTCCGCCGATGCCAATGAAGTGGACGCTCTTGAAGTCGGTGAGCACGCCGCGAGTTCACGGTCGGAACGGGCTCGTTGCAAAGGGCAAAATCGCGATGAGTCCTTCCCAGGGCGGGCTGAGTCCCAGACTTGTCGCGGACGGCCCGATGAAGGCAGGGTTCGCCCACGCGAATTATGGCAGTCTCCAAGAAATCCCCGGCGTCGGACCGATACGTCATCATCATGGCCGGCGGCCGCGGCGAACGGTTCTGGCCGGTGAGCCGGGAAGCCACCCCCAAGCAGCTCATCACGCTGCTGGGGAAGCGCTCTTTCCTCCAGCAGGCAGTGGACCGTGTGCTGCCCCTGGTGCCGCTCCGGAACATCCTGATCATCACCAACGCGGTGCAGGCCCCGACGGTGCGGAAACAACTGCCCAAGCTGCCGAAGGAAAACGTGATCGCGGAGCCGGTCGGCCGCGACACCTGCGCTGCGGTGACCCTCGGGGCGGCGATTGTCGGGGCCCGTTCAACCACGGCGGTGATGGCCGTGTTACCCGCGGACCATGTCATTCCGAACGAGAAAGATTTCCAACGCGTGCTGGCGGATGCCTTTGATCTCGCGGGACGTGGCCAGGTCATCGTGACCATCGGTATCAAGCCGACCGGCCCCGAGACGGGCTATGGCTACATCCGTCACGATTTGAAGGAACTCCCCGCGCCGGCGGGGACGAAGGCCTACCGGACGCGGTTCTTCCGGGCGGAACAGTTCGTGGAGAAACCGCCGTTGGAAAAGGCGGAGGCCTATGTCGCGGCCGGGAACTACCGGTGGAACGCGGGCATGTTTGTGTGGTCGTTCGTCACGGTCACGAATGGTTTGGAAAAGCACGCTCCGGAAATGAACGCCGCCTGTCAGCGGTGGTTTGCGGCCGCCGCCAAAGGTCCCGCGGCGCTCAACCGGGTGCTGGCGAAGGAGTATCCGGACATCCGCAAGATCAGCGTGGATTTCGCGCTCATGGAGAAGGCCCAGAATGTCGTCGTGGCGGACGGTGCGTTCGAGTGGGACGATTTGGGCGCCTGGCCCGCCCTCGCCCGACACATCCGGCAGGATGCGGAAGGCAATGCCGCCGTGGCCGAGCTCGTCCACGTGGATTCCGCCCGGAACGTGGTCTATGACGCCCGCACCAAAAACCGCACGCCCATCACCCTGGTCGGCGTGAAGGACAGCATCATCGTGCTCGCGGACGACTCGACGCTCATAGCGGCCAAGTCTGAGGCCCAAAAGATCAAGGAATTGGTCAAGAAACTGGCCGCGGACCCGAAGTTGAAGCGGCTGGTGTGACCGCGTGCGGGCAACACCCGTCCAATCGGCGTGCTCTTGGCGGGAGCCGTGTCAGACCAATTCGGCGAGGACAGTTGCGAGCCTGCCGGTGGCGGTGCCCACGCTGCGTTGCAGCCCCAGGAGTGCCGGGATTTTTCCCGGTGACCGCAGGATGGTCCAAGCCAGCTTCGCGGGAAGCAGCTGCTGGTTGGCGTCCACCAACGCGCTGAAGTCCAGCGGCAAGTCCTCGCCGGCCGTGTCCGAAACCGTGCGCACCGTCGCACTGGGTATTCCCGCGGCGCGGGCCAACTGGCGGATCACAGCAGATTCCATGTCCACCAGACGGGCGCCGGTCTCGGCCCGCAGGCGGGACTTCTCCGCCGCGGTCACGGCGACGCGGCGCACGAGTGCGGAGATTCCCGGCGTCAGGCCCGACGAAGTGAGCCGGGCGGTTATCGGAAACTCCGGGTCAACGTCGAAGCAGCCGTCGCCCGTGCGCAGCGCGGGGTCCAATCCGCCGGCGATTCCCGCAGTGACCACCCAAGCGGGGCGTTCCGCGGCCACAGCCGCCGCGAAAGCCGCCGCGGCATTCTGGGGTCCCATTCCGGTGGTCAACACGCGCAGCCGCTCAAACCGGACCTCGCGTCCAAACTGCCCGCACGGCACGGCGTCCAGCCGGCGATGACCTTTCCGGGCCAGTTGCCGCAACAACGGCTTGGCCTCTTCCGGAAGGGCCACCACAAGCAGCGGCCGGATGGCTTCCCGGTTCAATTCCACGCCAGGTCCTCGGGTGATTCCGCCAGGAGGCGGGACTGCCAGTCGGGCAGGTGACGCAGCACGTGGCGCCAGAGGTCGTCAGCCGGAGTATGGAACACAAGGTCCAACGTGGCGGGGACGGTCAGCCAGGAGTTTCGCCGCATCTCATCGTCCAGTTGTCCCGGCGACCAGCCGGCATAACCGGCGAACACCCGGAGGCGCATGTCCGGGGACCACGATTCCGCCAGTTCGATCAGGCGTTCGAGATCGTGTCCCACCTGGAGGTTTTCGATGACCGACGGTTCCCCGAGGAAACGGTCGGCGTGCAGGTAGCTCATGGCCGCCGGCTGGACGGGGCCGCCGCCGAAGAGCGTTTCGATGCGGAGGCGCTCGGGCAGTTCCTGCGGAAAGACGTCGGCCAGCCGGTTCTCGCTGGGGCGGTTCAGCACGAGTCCGAATGCCCCCTGGCGGTCGTGTTCGCAGACCAGCACGACGGTCCGCTGGAAATAGCCGCCGCCGAGCTTGCCGCCATCCAGCAGCAGCCGTCCCTTGAGCGATGAATGGGAAGCTCCCATGACCGGCGTCAAATTGGTCAAAGCTTGAGCGGCCCGCAAACCCGATTAGGTTGCGCCGCATGAGGAAGCTGCTCTGGGTGGTGGTGTGTCTGTTCGTGGTGGTGGCCGTGGCTCCGGGCTGTCGCAGTGCCGGCAGCCGCGAGTTCATTCCCGGCCGCGGCTGGGTTCCGAACTGATTCGTTCCGGCTGGAGCGTGTGCAAGACGTATGTCCAGCCCTCCCAGAAGCTCATGGCGTGACTCCGTCAGTGCCCGGTGAGCAAGGTCCCGATGAGTCTGGACGGCGGTGGGCGCGGCTATTGCCCACGCGGACTGGTGGCAGGTGCGGGCAGCACAAGCACCTTGTCCACGCGGTGGCCATCCATGTCGAGCACCTCGAAGACGTAGCCCTGCTCGGTGAAGGTTTCGCCCTCACGGGGCACCTGGCCGAAGCGCTTGAGCACGTAACCCGCCACCGTCTGGAAGTCGGCGCCGGAGCCGGCGCTGGCGCGAAAGCCGGGCAGGGCCCGCTCCAGTGCCTCGATTTCCAGCAAGGCATCCACCAGCCAGGTGCCGTCCTCACGCCGTTTGGCCTCGGGACGGGCCCGTTGGTCCGTGGTCGGAAATTCACCCACGACGGCCTCCATCACGTCGTTCAGCGAGACGAGGCCGATGATCTGTCCGAACTCGTCCGTCACCAGCGCGATGTGTTTGCCGGTCGCCTTGAAGGTCTCGACCAGTTGGAGGACGTTCTGGGTCTCGGGCACCACGAGCGGGGGCGTCACCAGATGGCGGAGCACCACCGGCGCGCCGGCGGCGAGGTTGGCGTAGATGGCCTTCACCGAGACAAACCCGAGCACGCGGTCGCGGTTGCCGGCATGGACGGGAAAGTAGGAATGGCCGCTTACCACCACCTTGTGCCAGACCTGTTCGTGCGGGTCGTCCTGGTTCAGCCAGATGATCTTGTTCCGCGGCGTCATGATGTCGGCGACGGGAAGCTGATCCAGTTCCAGCGCGCTGTGGATGATCTGGGTCTCCACCTGGTTGAACGCGCCGGCGCGCAGGCCCTCCTGCATCAGCGCCCGGACTTCCTCCTCGGAAACCGCATTCTCCTTCTCCGGCTTGAAGCCACAGCAGCGAAGCAAGCCCTCGGTGGAGACGCTGAGGAACGTGACCAGCGGGCCGGCCAGCCGGGAAAGCAACTGCATCGGACCGGCCACGAGACTGGCGATCCGTTCCGGGTTGCTCAGGCCCACCCGTTTGGGCACGAGCTCCCCCAGCACCAGCGACAGGTAGGTGATCACCGCCACCACGAGGGCAAAGGCCAGCTTGTCGGCATATGGTGCCAGCGGTTCCCAGCGGCTCAGCAGCGGCGCGACCTTGGCAGTGATGGTCGCCCCGCCGAAGGCGCCTGCAAAGATGCCCACCAGCGTGATGCCGACCTGGACGGTGGCGAGAAAGCGGTTGGGCGACTCAGCGAGTTCAAGCGCCAGCTTTGCGCGGCTGTCTCCCTGTTCGGCCAGCCGGCGGAGCCGGGCACGTTTCGCGGAAACCACGGCGATTTCCGCCATTGCGAACACGCCGTTGGCCACGAGCAGCAGCAGAATGAAGACAATCTCGAAGGTGACCTGGCTCATCGCGGCGTGAAGCTAAGGGGGCAGCCATGGGCGTCCAACCTCTCTTTGGCGCCTGGCTCCCGGCCCAGGTTGCCTGGACCTCGGGTCATTTCCGGGCAGGCGAGGACTCCTTTTCGGAAGGGCATTTGCACAGCCACTCCGGATTTTTGCAGGCGGAGCAGGTGGCGGCGTCGTAGGTGAAGCGGGCGGTGATGGCCTTGGCGTCGGGGTTCTCCTTGAACCGCAACACCAGTTCGTATTCGTCGCCCTTCAAGGCGGGGAAGGCAAAGCGTCCGTTCGCCTTCGTCACCGCCGGTTTCTCCGGATTGCTGCGGCTGCCGCCCATGACTGCGAGCGACTGGTCCTTCAGTTCGACTGGCTTCAGGTCCTTGTCGAGCAGCGTCACGGTGAACTGGCCGTCCTTGAGCAGCACTTCGCCATGCAGCGTCTCGTCCTTGCTGAACTCAAGGATGCGGCCGCCGTTGGGACCGAGTTCGACGCCGCCGTGTCCGAGGGCGCGGGTGAAGGCCAGGAGCAGGGCCGTGGCCAAGATGAGGAGTCTGTGTTTCATGCTGAGGATGGTGACGTGAGTTTTTTGTTGGTTGATTGCCGAAAGGTGATGCTGAAAGCGATTCATTGGGCGGCAGCGGCGTTCCGGGCCAGCGACTGTTCGGCGGCGCGGCGGCCGTAACGCAGGAACACCGCCGGAGTGACCGCCAGGTCCAGCAGGGTCGAACTCAGCAATCCGCCGACGAAGACGACCGCGACGGGATGGAGGATTTCCTTGCCTGGCTCGCCCGCCGCCAGGACCAGCGGCACGAGCGCAATGCCGGCGCTGAGGGCGGTCATCAGCACCGGCACCAGCCGTTCCAGCGTCCCGCGCACGACCAGCGTCCGGCCGAACGCCTCGCCCTCGTGCTTCATCAGGTGCAGGTAGTGTGAAAGCATCATGATGCCGTTGCGCGCGGCGACGCCGCCCACGGCGATGAAGCCGACCAGCGTGGCGATGCTGATGTTGTTGATCTGCCACCAGGTAAGGGCGAGGCCGCCCATGAGCGCGAGGGGGATGTTGACCAGCACCAGGCCGGCGAGCAGGGCGCTGCGGAAATAGCCGTAGAGCAGCAGCGCCACGACGGCGAGGACGGCTGCCGACAACAGCCCGATGCGACGCGCGGCCGCCTGCTGGGCCCTGAACTCACCCTCGAAGCTCACGAAGTAACCTTCGGGCAGCTTCACCTTCGCCGCGACCTCGGCCTGGAGCCGGCGGACAAGTGATTCGAGGTCCCGCCCGGTGGTGTTCGCGCCGATCACGATGCGGCGCTGGGTGTTCTCGCGGTTGATGACGTTCGGGCCGTTGGCCTCCTGCACCGCCGCCACCAGGCGCAGCGGCACCCGTCGTCCGTCGCTGGTCTCGATCGGCAGCTCGGTGAGCTTCCCGGGAGAGTCGCGCCATTCCGCCGGCAAGCGCAGGACCAGGTCCAGGGCCCGTTGGCCGGTGCGGAGTTCGCCGAGAGTCTGGCCACCGACCAGCGTGGCCAGTTGGGCATTGAGCGCCCCCGGCGAAATGCCGTAGGCCAGCGCTCGCTCGCGTTGGACCTCGATCCGAAGCTGGGGGATGGCCATCTGCCGTTCGAGAAAGACATCCGTGAGTCCGGGAATCGTCTTCGCCAGCGTCTCAAACTGGCCGCCGAGCAGACGAAGCTGTTCGAGGTCCGGTCCGAAGACCTTCACCGCAATCTTGGCGGACACGCCGCTGAGCATGTGGGAAAGCCGGTGGCCGATGGGCTGCCCGATGTTCACGAACGTGCCCGGGATTCCGCCGAGCTGGCGCCGGATGTCGGCGAAGACTTCGGCCCGGGGTCGGCCGCCTTCGTGGAATTCCACGTCGAATTCGTTCACCGACACGGGCATGACGTGGTCGTCTCGCTCCGCCCGTCCGGCACGCCGCCCGAAACTTTTCACCTCGGGAATCGCCAGGAGCAAGGCGCCGGCCGCTTCGCCGAGTTCGTTGGCCTGTGCGAGCGAGGTGCCGGGCGCCGCAGCGAGGGAAATGGTGGCGCTGCCCTCGTGGAAGGTGGGCAGGAACTCCTTGCCCATGCGCGGATACAGCGTGAGCGCCGCGGCAAACAGCAGCGTCACCGCGAGCAGCACGAGGTTGGGCTGACCCAACGAAAAACGGATCACCGTCACTTCGGCGAAGCGCTTGAGGGCGCGGACCAAAAGACCGTCACCGTGGGGCACGCCCCGGGCCGGTTTCAGCAACAGGGAGCAGAGCACCGGAATGACGGTGAGCGAGATCACGAACGAGGCGGCCATGCTGGTCATCGTCGCGATGGCGATGGGGGTGAAGAGGCGTCCCTCCAAACCTTCCAGTCCGAGCAGCGGCAGGAACACGAGGACCACCAGCACGGTGGCGTAGAGGATGCTGTTCCGCACCTCGCCCGAGGCCTGCGCGATGACTTCCAAAGCGGAAGTGGAACAGGCGCCCCCCCCTGTCTCCGTGCTCCGGGCGCCCTCGCCCGGAGTCCCGCCGGTCTTGTCGTCCGAACAGGCGAGGGCGCCTGTTCCACTTTCACCGGCGGGGGCGCCGGTGCCACTGCACAGCTTCCTCGCAGCACTCTCCCGCAACCGCCGGAACACGTTCTCCACGTCCACGATGGCATCGTCCACCACCATGCCGATGGCGACCGCGAGACCGCCCAGGGTCATCGAGTTGACGCTCACGTCGAACCAGCGAAACACGAGCACCGTCAGCGCAAACGAAAGCGGCATCGCCGTGAGCGTGATCAGGGTGGTGCGGACGTTCAGGAGAAACAGGAACAGCACCACGGCGACCATCAGCGCGCCGTCGCGGATCGCCTCCTGGAGGTTGCGGATCGCGTGGCTGATGAAATCGCCCTGACGGAACAGGACCTGGAGTTCCACCCCGGCGGGCAGGGCCGGACGCAGTTCTGCCAGCGCCAGCTCGATGCGTCCGGTCAGGTCCAGCGTGTCGAAGCCCGGTGACTTGTCCACCGAGAGGATGACACCGGGCGTGCCGTTGACGCTGGCATCCCCACGCATCGGTTGCGGACCGAATTCGAGGCGCGCCACCTCGCTCAGGAGCACCGGGCGATCCGCCGCCGTCCTGATGACCGTGCGGCCGAGTTCGGCCAGGTCCGCCGTCATGCCGAGGTTCCGGATCATGATCTCGCGGGGACCGGCCTCGAGGTAGCCGCCCGTGGTGTTGTCCGCCGCTTCCGCCACGGCGCGTTTCAATTCCCCGAGGGTGACGTCGAGTGCGGCGAGGCGGTGGGGATCGGGAAGGACGTGGACCTGTTTGACGCCGCCGCCGATGGCGAGCACTTCGGCCACTCCGGCGATGCTCTGCAGCCGGCGCCGGATCGTCCAATCCGCGAGCTGGCGCAGGTCGAGAGGCGTCACCGTGCCGTTGGTGCAGCGCAGGCCCACCAGCAGGATTTCGCCCATGAGCGAGGACACGGGCGTGAGGCCGGATTTCGTGCCGGCGGGCAGTGACGGCAGCACGGCCTGCAGGCGCTCCTGGACCAACTGCCGGGCCCGGTAGATGTCCGTGCCCCAGGCGAACTCGGCGAAGACCAGCGAGAGACCCACGTCGGAACTGGAACGGAGACGGTCCAGGCCGGTGACGCCCTGCACGGCCGCTTCGACCGGCTGTGAGACCAGGGCTTCGACCTCTTCGGGAGCGAGGCCCGGCGCCTCGGTGAGGATGGTGACGGTCGGTTTGGTGAGATCCGGCAGGACTTCCACGGGAAGGTCCCGGAGCACCTGCGCGCCGAACACGAGCAGGAGCAGGCTGAGGGCGAGCACCAGCGGCCGGTGACGCAGCGAAAGGCGGATGAGCGAGTTCAGCATAACCGGATCATTCCGAAACCGTCTCCCGCCTCCGTCTCAGCGCGAAGGCACTGATGACGAGCAATACCGCGGTCGTGCCCGCAAACACCCAGGTCAGCGGCGTGAACTGTGCCGTCGTGCCCGCCATGCCGTGGGCATGGGCATGGTCCTCGTGGGCCTCACCGGAGGACGAGGCGGGCGCGGATACTTCCGTGCCATCCTCGTTGTGGGCATGGCCGTGCGCGGCGTCGAGCGCTTCCTTGAGCGACACGGTTCCCTTGCCGGCGACCGACAGGGCATGGCCGCCGCGCGTGACCACTTCGTCCCCGGCGAACAGGCCGTTCACGATCTCGGTGAACCGGTCGTTTTCCTCGCCGGTGACGACGGGCGCCCTGATGAAGGCATTCGGCAGCTCGTGATCCTTGAGGAACACGTGGCGATCCGTCGCGCTGCCCTGCACGGCGGCCCGAGGCACCGCGAGCACGCCGGCCCGGCGGCCGGTCACCAGGGTGAATTCGGCCCGCATTCCCGGCCGCAGCCAAAGCCCTTCGTTGGCCAGGTGACAGGCGACCTCCAGGGTGCCGCTCGCCGGGTCCGCCTCCGTGCCGAGATGCTCGATGGTGGTTTCCCAGACCTCGCCGGGCCAGCCGGGCACGCGGACGCGCAAAGGACGCCCGCGGAGAAGCTGGTCGGCGAGGTGTTCGGGCACGCGCGCCAACCCGTAAACGACGCCAAGATCCACGAGGGCGAGCAGCGGCTTGTCCGGATTGACCGGTTCGCCGGGGGCGATTGCCAGGGCCGTGACGAAGCCGTCCATCGGGGCGGTCAAGGTGATCTGCGGGGGCGGTTCGCCGGGCTGGCGGCTTTCGATGACGACCAGCGGGTCGCCGGCCTTCACCTCGTGGTCGGGCCGGGCCAGGACTTTCACGGCGCGGCCGGCGATACGGCTGCTGATCACCGTGCGTTTGCCCGGAAGGACGTCGATGCGGCCCAGCGCGAACACCGTCCGCTCGAACGTCTGTTCCTCGGCCTCGGCGGTTTCGATCCGCAGGTTCTTCACGGCGGTTTCGTCCAAGATGACGGTATTGGCCGCGCGGCTGGCTTTGGACGCTGACAGTTCTGCGGCGCCCGTGACCAGGCATCCGAGCGTCAGGCCGAGCCACAGGGGGGCAAGGTTCATGGTGTGGCAGGAGAATGGGGTGGGAACGGTGGTTGGCCCAAGGCGGTCAGATAGCGGACCCGGGCCAGGTGAAATTCACGGAGGGCCTCAAGCTGGGCCGATTCCAGCTCCAGCCGTTTTTCGCGGGCACGCAGTTGATTGGCCAACTGGACCTGTCCCAAGGCCTGGGCGCGACCCCACGCTTCCTCCAGCTCCCGGGCCTTGGGCAGAAGGTTGGCGGCCAGTTCGTCATGCAACCGCAGGGCGGCCTGCATCTCGGCGCGCGCGGTGGCGACTTCGTTGAAGCCCCGGGCCAACAGGGCGGTGGCTTCGGCCCGGGCACGCTGGGCCGCCAGACTGGCTTCCTGGATTCGGCCCCTCTGCCGGTTCCAGAGGGGCAGGGGCAACGAAAACTGCACGGCTACAGAGTTCTCCGTCCTGAACCCGGTGGGCCGGTCCTCGAGCCGGTCAGATTGGGCGCCCAGGCCGAGGCTCACATCCTGCCAGCGCCCGGCGCGGGCCAGCGCGACCTCGTGCTCGGCAGCCTGGGCCCGGGCTGTGGCGGCCTGAAGATCGGGACGCTGGGCGAGTTCGGCCGGAACTGGCGGGGGCAACTCCGGTATAGGCAGGGAACCGGCCAGTTCCAGCGCTTCGTCTGGCGCGAGCCCGAGCAGGTGCCGCAACTCACCGGCCAGCGTGGTGCGTTCCAGTTCGTGGTGAAGCTGCGGCTTGGCGAGCTGGCTGGCCTCCAGTTCCAACTGCGCGGCTTCGATCGCGGACGACTCGCCGCGGTTGGCGGCATTTCGGGCGTTGGTGGCCAGCTCACGGACTACGGCGGATTGCCGTTCACCCAGCCGGCGGTGTGCGTCCAACGCCAGCCAGCGCACGCATCGGAGGCCGACTTCCCGGGTCAGTTGCCGTTCCGCCTCGCGGATTTCCGCCTCCACGGCGACCAGTTCCTGGGTGGACACAGCCTTCTCAAGTCTCAGTCGGGAGGTCAGCGGAAACTGTTGCACGAAGGTGACGGTGTAGGTGCCCTCGCGGCCCTTTGCATTGGGTTGGAGTTGCCCTTGCAGGGCGGGATTGCTCAGGCGGCCGGCTTGCTCGCGACGGGCACGGGCTTCCACAACGAGCAGCCGCGCGGCGGCGAGTTCCGGCTGATGGGTGGCGGCGTGATGGATGGCCGCATCCGGTGTGAACTCCGCGGCAACCAACGTCGGGACAAGCAACAGGGCGAGAGAAAGGCAGGGTAGGGACTTCATGGGCTGAACGGAGAAGGACGGACCCGCACGCGCGGGCAGTTCCAAGGCACGAGGTTCCGGCAAAGGCGGTCGCCGGAGCCGGCCAGCTCAGATCAGCAGCAGAGAAGTGAGGAAGGACCGCCGGGGTGGCGGTGGACTGAAATTGATCAGCGGCAGCGCCGGCGCAATCGCGGCGACGCTGGGTTCAATCTGGACCGGCGGCGGAGCCGGCTGGCCAACGACGGCCGGATGTCCGCTCCAGCCCGCATCCGGGCAGCGCCATTCCGGCTGCTCATGGACCGCGGGATGGTTGTGCGAGTGGTCCGCGCCGCCGGAGGCGTCGTGCTCGTCCTGATCGCAGCCGTCCGCATGGTGATGATCGGGATGGCATTCGAGGAGGTGGCAATCGGGCACCGCGACCAGCTTGGCCACCTCGCCGCAATCGCAGCGGTATCCCACCGTGCGGCCGTTCAACCACGTCAGGGCCACCGCCAGCACCAGGCTGGCCACTACCCAACGTTGAATCCATGACCGCATGCGTTCAGTGGAACCCTTCGGCCAAACGGCGTTCAACCTTTAGTTTTCCAACGCCCCGGTTGCGACCGTTCCGGTTCCTCCGCAACATGGCGCCGTGAAGCTGCTGTTCATCGGGGACATCGTGGGTGAGCCCGGCCGGCGCGCCGTGAAGGCGCTGGTGCCGGTGCTGCGGGAGCGCCACGGCCTCCACTTCGTCATCGCCAACGGGGAAAACTCCGCGGGCGGCAGCGGCATTTCGCTCAACACCGCCAAGGAGATCTTCGATGCCGGTGTGGATGTCATGACGACCGGTGACCACCTGTGGGACAACCGTGACGTGACCCAGTTGCTGCCGCACGAGCCGCGCTTCCTGCGTCCCGCCAACTATCCCGTGGGCGTCCCGGGCCGGGGGGCCGCGGTGTTCCGCAAGGACGGTTTGCCGCCGGTCGGGGTGCTCAACCTCCAGGGCCGGACCTTCATGGCGGCACAGTTGGAAAACCCCTTCGCGGTCGCCGAAGCTGAGGTGGCGAAGCTCCGCACGGAAGCTGCGGTCGTGTTCGTGGATTTTCATGCGGAGGTCACCTCCGAGAAGATCGCCCTCGGCTGGCTGCTCGACGGCAAGGTAAGCGCCATCGTCGGCACGCACACCCATGTGCAGACCGCCGACGAACGCATCCTGCCGCAGGGCACGGCCTGCCTCACGGACGCGGGATTCACCGGCGGGCACGGGGGCGTGCTGGGCCGGGAATGGCCGCCGATTGTCGAACGGTTCCTGCGGCAGACGCCCCAGCGGTTCAATGTCTGCGAAACGGACGTGAAGCTGCACGGCTGCGTGATCGATATTGATGACGAAACGGGGCGGGCCCGGTCCATTGAACGGGTCAGCGAGGTTCTGAAATGAAGCGGACTGCTCCAGTCGTCGTTTGGCTTCTCGCCGTGGTGGTGGTGGCCCTATTGGCCGTGATGGCGTTTCCGCGGGCGACGCCCGAGGAGGCGCTCCTGCGCCGGTGGCTGCACGCCCAGGCCCGGGGCACCATCCCGGCGGCGCTGTTCCGCGAAGTGGAGACGGCCCCGCTCAGCTTCCGGGAGTTGGCGGCCCGCAAGATCGGTGAGCCGGAGAGCCCGCTGACCACCGGCTGGCGCTGGCTACGTCCGCGCCTGCCCGAGGGCGTGAGAGCGCGGGCACCGTTGCCGTTCTCCGCCGGCCGGCGGGGGATGGCCCTCCTCAACCTCATTGCGGGTTATGAGCACGAGCCCGCGGTGCGGCAGGCTTTGCTCGCGGTGGTCACCAATCGGGAGGCGACCAATCGCCGGATCGCCCTGCTGGCCTTGGGCCGGTTGCCCGTGCTGCCGCCCGAACTGGCCGAACCGCTGAGCACCGTGGCGGATGATGCCGATCACCTGTTGCGGTTGGACGTGGCGACCACGCTCCAGTTGGCGATGCCCCGGACCGGTCCCGTGACTCTGGCGCTGCAAAGGCTGTCCCGCGATCCGGTGCCCGGCGTGCGCCAGGCGGCGAATCCGAACGATACCGACGAACCGGAAACCGCGACGCCCTGATGCCTGACAAAGGTTCCAGCCAATGGGATTTCGGCGATCTGTTTGGCGGCGAGGCCAAACCGAAGTCGAAGGCCAAAGCCGTGGAGAAGCCGGAGCCGGAAGCTCCACCCCAGCGGTCGGCACCGCGCACGCTGTCGGTCACCGAGCTGACCCTCGGCATCAAGCGGCAGTTGGAAGGCGGCTTTGGCGCGGTGCGGGTGGCCGGCGAGATTTCCAACTACCGGCTCCAGTCGAGCGGTCATGCCTACTTCGTGCTGAAGGATGCCAATGCCCAGCTCAGTTGCGTGCTGTTCCGCGGGCAGGGCGGTGCGGGCCGGTCTTCGTTGCGCGACGGTGCGCAGGTGATTCTGGGCGGCGATGTCACGGTCTATGAACCGCGCGGGCAATACCAACTGCGGGTGGACTGGGTCGAAGTGCAGGGCGTCGGCGCGCTGCAGGCCGCGTTCGAGCGGCTGAAGGCAAAACTGGCGGCGGAAGGACTTTTTGACCCGGCGCGCAAACGGCCGATTCCGGCTTTGCCGAAGCGGGTGGGACTGGTGACGTCGCCGACCGGGGCGGCGATCCGGGACGTCCTGCATGTGGTGGGCCGGCGGTATGCGGGACTGGAGTTCATTCTCGTGCCCGCGCGGGTGCAGGGTGCCGGAGCGGCGGAGGAGATCGCCGCGGCCGTCGGGTTGCTCAACGAATGGTCGGCGGAGCAGGGGGAAGGCGGCGGTCTGGACGCGATCCTCGTGACGCGGGGCGGCGGTTCGCTGGAGGACCTGTGGGCCTTCAATGAGGAGCCCGTGGCGCGCGCCATTGCGGCGTCGGCCGTGCCGGTCATCTCAGCGGTGGGGCACGAGATTGACTTCAGCATCGCCGATTTTGTGGCCGACCTGCGGGCAGCGACGCCGAGCGCCGCGGCGGAGATCCTCACCGCGGGTTACGTGGCCAGCCGGGAGTTTGTCGCGGCGGCGGCCCTCCGGCTGGAGCAACTGGTTCGCCGGCGTCTGGGGGCGCTGCGGGACGACGTCGAACGCCTGGAAGACCGGCTGGCCCGGGTTCATCCGCGCCGCCGCCTGGAGACGTGGACGCAGCGGGTGGACGACCTGTCCGAGGCTTTGCAACGGGCCGTCCGCCAGCGGTTGCGGCTGGCGCGCTCGGCGCAGGTCGGGGCGGCGCAGCGGCTGTCGGCGCAGCGACCGTCGGCTGTGCTGGGCCGGCGCCGTCGGGAGCTGGAGTCGCTGGTGCGCCGGCTGCCGGCCGCTTCTGCTGCGGGCCTTCGGGCGCGCCGGGCGAAGCTGGAACGCCTGGCCGCGAGCCTGCGGTTGCTGTCGCCCCTGAGCGTGCTGGAGCGCGGCTATTCCCTGACGACCGACGCCGCGACCGGCCGGGTGGTCCGCTACGGGGCCGAACTGAAGAGCGGTCAGCGGCTGCGCACGCGCTTCGCCCAAGGCGAGGCGGAATCGCTGGTCGTGCCGGCCAAGCTGCCCCGCCCTTGAGCGGGCTGGGGCAAACGTGCTAACTCAACGTTTTGCCGGCAATCAGGCTCCACGACCGGGCGATCTTTCCGTCCACGATCTCGTAGGTCATGAGCACTTCCAGTTCGCCGGGCCCTTCCGGAAACGTGCGGGTGACCCGTTCATGGTCCACGACGAAGCGGCCGGCCACGGTGCGCTGCAGGAGGGCGGCGTGCAGGTTCGGCTCCTGAAGGCGGGCCGCAAAGCGCTCGCGGAGCGCCGCCGTGCCGCGGGCGAGCAGCATGTGGGGATGCTCGAAGAGTTCCGCATCCGGGGCGTAGGTCGCCAGCAGCGCTTCCAAGTCGCGGGCGTTGTAGGCGTCAAGCTGGCGCTGGGCGACGGTGGCGGGGGAATTCATCGGACGAACGGCGGCCGGAAGTTCGTTGGGCCCGCTCAGGCCATCAGGTCCTTCACCAGTTCACCATGAATGTCGGTGAGGCGGAAATCGCGGCCCTCGAAGCGGTAGGTGAACTGGGTGTGCTCGATGCCCAGCAGGTGCAGCATGGTGGCGTGCAGGTCGTGCACGCTGACGGGATTGGCGACGATGTTGTAACCGAAGTCGTCGGTCTGGCCGATGACGGTGCCCGGCTTGATGCCGCCGCCGGCCATCCAGATCGAGAAGCACCGCGGATGGTGGTCGCGGCCGAAGCTGTTCTTGGTGATGTCGCCCTGGGAGTAGGCCGTGCGGCCAAATTCGCCGCCCCAGATGACCAGCGTCTCGTCGAGCAGGCCGCGTTGTTTGAGGTCCTTGATCAGGGCGGCGCTGCCCTGATCGGTGTTTTTGGTCTGGGCCTTGATGCCGTCGGGCAAGCCACCGTGGTGATCCCAGTCGCGGTGGCAAAGCTGGATGAACCGGACGCCGCGTTCGGCGAGGCGGCGCGCCAGCAGGCAGTTGTTGGCAAAGGACGGTTTTCCCGGCGTGGCGCCGTAGAGATCGAGCACGGACTGCGGTTCCCGGGCGAGGTCCATCAGTTCCGGCACGCTGGTCTGCATGCGGAACGCCAGCTCGTAGTTGTCGATGTGGGTGGCGATGGCGGGATCGGCCAGCGCGCCGAGCTGCTTGCGGTTCAGCTCTTGCATCGCGTCCAGCAACTGCCGCCGGGCGGTGCTGCTCAGGCCCGGCGGATTCGAAACGTAGAGCACCGGATCGCCCTGGCTGCGAAGCTGCACGCCCTGGTAGGTCGCGGAAAGAAAGCCGTTGCCCCAGTAACGTGCCTGCAGGGCCTGACCGCCGCTGCCGCTGGTCAGCACGACAAAGGCGGGGAGGTTTTCGTTGTCGCTGCCGAGGCCGTAGCTGATCCACGCGCCCATCGTCGGCCGGCCGGGCTGCTGGTTGCCGGTCCCGAAGAAGGTGACCGCCGGGTCGTGGTTGATGGCGTCCACATGCATCGAGCGGATCAGCGCGATGTCGTCCACGATGCCGCCGGTGTGGGGCAGAAGGCTGCTGAGTTCGACGCCGGATTTGCCGTAGCGCTGGAATTCGTAGGGCGATCCGACGCACTTGAGCACCGCCTGGCCGGCGGTCATGCCGGTGATGCGCTGGCCCATGCGGACGCTGGGCGGCAGCTCTTCGCCGGTCATGTCCTTGAGCTTGGGCTTGGGATCGAACAGGTCGAGATGCGACGGCGCGCCGGACTGGAAGAGGTAGATGACCCGTTTCGCCTTGGGGGCGAAATGCAGCGTCTTGAGTGCTCCATTGGCCGGATTGGTGGCGGAGTTCGCCGCCAGCAGCCGCGGATTCAGCAGCGTGGCCAGCGCCAGCGCGCCCAGGCCCGTGGTGCTTTGGGTGAGGAAGGTCCGCCGCGTCAATTGGCGCTGAATCGTTTCGTCGAGGGTCATGGCAAGGTCGTTTCGGAGAGGGTCAGTCGAGCCGGATCCGGCGCACCCACTGCTGGTTGGCTTCCCAGTAGGTGGCCTTGTTCTTCATGGTCGGATCATCGGCGGCAGGTTGGACGCGGCCGTCCGCGTCGGTGGCCCGCGAGACGACGGTGTGTTCGCCCGGTCCCGGCGACGGGCAGTCGAAATGCCAGAAGCTCCACGTGAACTTTGCGTCCAGGCCCCGGGCCGGTTTCCGCTCGATCACCGCGGGCCGCCACGGGCCGTCGTCCACCTTGAACTCGACCGACTTGAGCGGGGTGCCGTCACTCCACGCGGCACCGCTGAAGCGGATCGAGCCGTCGGGGCGCTTCACCGCGCGGGCCGTGACCGACTTGCAGCAGAGATTGCAGACACTGGTCTCGCGCCAGTTGGTCCAGTCGGTTCCATCGCGCGCCTCTCCACGGATGGTGACGTAATCGCGGGCCATCCAGCGGCCCATGAAGCGCCGGTCGAGCACATCCACGCGCTTGAGCCACTTGACCCACGCCACGCCGAACCAACCGGGCACGACCAGGCGCAGCGGAAACCCGTGGATGTCCAGCAGCGGATCACCGTTGTGCGCCCAGGCGAGCAGCACCTCGTCGCGCAGCGCGTGTTCGAGCGAAAGGCTGCGGGCGAAGTTCTGGGGGAAGTCCTTCTCGCGGATCTTCTCCACCTTCTCGTCGGAGCCGTAGAAGACGATTTCCTCGGAGCGCTTCACGAGGCCGAGATCCTTCAACAGCGGGCCCAGCGGCGTGCCGGTCCAGCGGAGGTTGCCGCACGCGCCCGCGAAGCCCGGGTTCGAGCCGTTGCCGCCGCATTCGAGCGTCGCGGTCACGGTCTTGTGCGGGCGCTTCATCAGGTCGGCCAGCGTGAGCGTGGTCGGGCGTTCGAGGTAGCCGGTGAACTCGACCTTCCAATCCGACGGCTTCGTGGCGGGATCGATCTTCGGCTTGGGATAGTGGCTGACCTCGTAGAGCTCCTCCTTGGGCGTGATCCAGGAATGGAGATTGGCCCAACGCAGCATGGGGCGCTTCGGGTCGTAAGGCTGCGGGTCGAGGAACGGGATGAGTTCCTCGTCCGGCCGGGTCTCCAGCCCGAAGGCGCTCAGTGGCCGGGACGCGAGCGTGTAGGCCGCCAGGGCGACCGAGCCGCGGAGCAGATCACGCCGGGAAAGCGCGGTGGGTGACATGGGGAAACTGTGCGGGCGCGCCATGACTACAGAAAGGCGAAAGTCGTCGAGTGCAGCGGACCGCCGCGGCAGTTCTTCAGGCGGCATCGCCCTCGCCGCGGCGGGCGCAGGCAGCCGTGAACAGGTCCGCGAAGTCCGCTTCCGTGAGCCGGCGGGGATTGAAGTTTGCCGTCCATTGGCGGGCCGCTTCGGCGGCCAGCATCGGAATCTGCGCGGGGTCGGCTCCGGCTTCGGCGAGGGAACGGTGAATGCCGGCGAGGTTGAGCAGGGTTTCTAGCCGCGCCACCAATGCCTCCACCGCAGTTTCCAGACCCTCGCTGACGCAGGCGATCTCCGGGGCGCTCGCCAGCTCCGCATAGGCGAGGCGGGTGACGTCGTCGCCGGCGGCGTTGAAGCGGATGACGTGCGGCAGCATCAGCCCGACGGCCGAGCCGTGGACGACGTTGAAATGGGCCGTCAGCGGATTGGCGCAGGAGTGGGCGGCCCCCAGCATGGACGACTCGATGGCCAAGCCGGCGAACGCGGCGCCGAGCATCATCTCCCCGCGGGCCTTGAGATCCGCCGGATTGGCGATGACGGCGGGGAAGGCGTGGGTGAGGCGCTTGAAGGCCTCGTGCGAATACATCAGCGAAAGCGCGTTGCGCTTGGTCGTGACCGCGGTCTCAACCGCGTGGGCGATGGCGTCGATGCCGGTCACGGCGGTGACCCGCGGCGGCAGGGAGACGGTCAGTTCCGGATCCAGCAGGGCGATGCAGGCCGCGGCCTTGGGATCCAGGCACGCCATCTTCTGGTGCGAGACCTCGTCGGCGATGAGGGCGGCGCACTGGCATTCGCTGCCGGTGCCGGCGGTTGTCGGCACGGCGATTAGCGGCAGCATGGTGCGGGTGGCCTTGCCGACGCCCCAGTAGTCCTTCATCTCGCCGCCGTTGGTGAGCAGGAAGTTGGTGCCCTTCGCGGTGTCCATTGAGCTGCCGCCGCCCAAGCCGACCAGCAGATCAGTCTTCGCCTCGCGGGCGACGGCCAGACAGCGGGCCACGTCCGCGGTGGTGGGATTTTCCCGCACGCCATCGAACACGGTCACGTGTTCCACGTGGGGGCTCAGTGCCGCCTCCGCTTTCGCGGCATGCCCGGCATTCACCAGGCCGCGGTCGGTGACCAGCAGAACGCGCCGGCCGCCCAGCTCGCGGGCCAATTCGCCCAACCGGGCAAGCGCTCCGGCTCCGAACACAAGCCGGGTGCGCGGAGTGACGTCAAATGGCGCGGTCGTCATGCGGGACTCAGTGACTGTTTCCCGCGGAGAGTTGTTCAAGGTCGCCGGAGGGGCAACGCGCGAGCGCGACTTTCTGTCGCCGGCCTACTTGGTCATGGCCGGCCGCGGGCGCGGCTTGTGCAACGCGAGCACGTCCGTCTGGTGCCGGGTGCCGTGGCGCTGCGCCGAGCCGCGGGGCGAACCGACCCCATTCTCGACGGTGTTGGCCGCCGGTTCACCCGTGAGGACCTCCCGGGTCAGCTCCGCCACACTCTGAAGGATTCGGGCCGGCTGATAGACGTAATCGCCCACGTCCTCGATCTTCGTGGAACCGGTGAGCACCAGATAGCCAAGCAGACCCGATTCAACGGCCCCGCGGATGTCCGTTTCCATCGTGTCGCCGATCATCACAACGTGTTCCACCTTGCTGAGCGAGTCCGCGAGTTTGCGGCGGGCCCGCTGGAACATGTAGCCGTTCGGCTTGCCGAGGTAGTAGGCCCGCCGGCCCGTGCTGGCTTCGAGGAAGGCCGCGAGCGCGCCGGCGCCGGGCCGGGTCTTCTGGCTGGAGACCGGGCACCAGTTGTCGGGGTTGGTGGCGAGCAGGCGGGCGCCCTTTTCGATGAGTTCGTGCGCCTTGGTGAGCTTGTCGGTTGTGGCCGCGCCCTCACCGATCACGACGTAGTCGGGGCTGATGGCGTCATTGGCGATCTTGTGCTCGTGGAGGGCCGCGACCAGACCGCCTTCGCCGACCACGAAGACCGTGCAGTTCGGATGGGTCTCGCTGAGGAAATCGGCGGTGTTCATCGCCGAGGTGTAGAAATGCTTGGCGGACAGTCCGTGAACTCCGAGATGGCGGAGCCGGACGGCCAGATCTTCGGCGGTTGGGGCGGAGTTGTTGGTGAGGAAGAGGAAGGGCGTTCCCGTCGCGAGCAGTGCGGAGACGAAGTCGGTGGCGCCCGGGATGAGCTGGTTTTCCCGGTAGATGACGCCGTCCATGTCAATGAGGTAGCCGTATTTCATCGGATTTGGGCTGGGCAGCCGGCGTGGAACAGCCGGCGGCGTTGGAGTGCCTTGCCGGCGAACGGGGTTTTGCCGCCGACGTGTGGAGTGTGCGTGGGGAAACCGCGATGGCAAACCGAAGTTGGGCCCGCCAAGAGGTGCGTCCCGAGACCGGACCCTGGAATCCGCAACTCAGAGGTTGATCAGCTCGGCGACCTTGTCGGCGATGTGGCCGGACTTCATCAGGGATTCGCCGACGAGGATCGCCTCAGAGCCGCAGGCCATGAGGCGTTCCACATCCCGGCGGCAATGGATGCCGCTTTCGGCGACCAGCAGCCGGCCGCGGGTGGCGTCGTCGTCTGCGCCGAAGAGCCGTTGGGCGAGGCGTTCGGTGGTTCCCAGATCCACCTTGAAGGTCTTCAGGTCGCGGTTGTTCACGCCCACGAGGCGGGCGCCGCACCGGAGGGCGCGTTCCAATTCGGCCTCGTCGTGGACCTCGACCAGGGCGGTCAGGCCGGCGGCGTCGGCGAGGGCGTGGAAATGGGCGAGCTGTTCGTCGGTGAGGATGGCGACGATGAGCAGGATGGCGTCGGCGCCCCACTGGATGGCCTCGAGAATCTGGCGCTCATCGATGATGAAGTCCTTGCGCAGCAGCGGCAGGCCGACGGCAGCACGGATGGCCTTCAGGTAGTCCAGCGAACCCTGGAAAAACTTCTCGTCGGTGAGCACCGACAGGCAGCTCGCACCGGCCGCCTCGTATTCGCGGGCGATGCGGACGGGGTCGAAATCGGGGCAGATGACGCCGAGACTGGGCGACGCCTTCTTCACCTCGGCAATGAGCCCGATGTCGCCTTTGCGGGGCCGAGCCAAGGCCCCGAAGAAGTCGCGAATGCCGGAACCGCGCTGCTGGATGGCTTCGCGAAGCTGGAAAGCGGCGACCGGTCCGGCCGGAAGGCGGGCGACTTCAAGGCGCTTCTGAACGACGATGGTATCGAGGATGGTCACGGTTGTGATTGTTCTTATTCGAAAGGCTTCGAGCTAACGAACTGTTCCGGGACAACCGATGGGATTATCTTCGGAAACTCGGACACTGGCGCAAAAGAGATCTCGATAGCCGGCCGTGGTCTCGATGCGAATCTGCTGCCAACCCGCGCTTCTGCCTAAGACATGCATGTCCAGAATCACCGTTGTCCCAACAATCTTCCCCTCAAAAGCCTGATGGCCATAAGCGTCTTCAAAAACCAAGAAACGGGGCTGGAGTTCTTCATTCAACTCCAGAATCGGCAGATCGACCTGCATGACGATCAAGTCGGCTTCGAGGTCTTCGATGACCCGATAAAGCCGTGCGTCGTGCACATAGATTTCAGAGACTTCCATAAGGCAAAACTTGCCTGGGCCTACTCCTCCTCATCCTTCAGTCCCGGAATCCGCTTGGCCGGCTGGCCGGCGCGGAGCCAGCCGTTCACGTAGGCGTCGAGGTCGCCGTCCATGACGGCCTGCACGTCGCTGGTCTGCACGCCGGTGCGGAGGTCCTTCACCATGCGGTAGGGCTGGAACACGTAGCTGCGGATCTGGTTACCCCAGCTCACGCTGCCCTTTTCGCCGTAGAACCGCTCCATTTCGCCCTTGGCCTGGTCTAGTTTCAGGGCGAACAGCTTGGAGATCAGCATCGCCATCGCCGTGGCCTCGTTCTGCGCCTGGCTGCGCTGGGCCTGCGACGCCGCGACGAGGCCTGTGGGGATGTGCGTGAGGCGCACCGCGGTTTCCACCTTGTTGACGTTCTGGCCGCCCTTGCCGCCGGAGCGGTAGGTGTCGCGCTGGATTTCGCTCTTGGGGATGACGATGTCGCTTTCGCTGATGTCGGAGATTTCCGCGATGACGTCCACGCTGGAGAAGCTGGTGTGGCGGCGTTTGTTCGAGTCGAACGGGGAGATGCGAACCAGCCGGTGGACGCCGCGTTCGGCCTTGCAGAAGCCGTAGGCGTTCTCGCCTTCGACCCGGAAGGTCACGCTCTTGAGGCCCGCGGAATCGCCCGGCAACGCATCGGTGATCTCCCACTTCCAGCCCCGGGAATCGAACCAGCGTCCATACATGCGGTGCAGCATTTCCGCCCAGTCCTGCGCCTCGGTGCCGCCGGCGCCGGCGTTAATGCTGAAGATGGCATTGCGATGGTCGTGCGGGCCGGTAAGCAGCACTTCGAGCTCAAACTTCTCGACGGACCGCGTCAGTGCGGCCAGTTCGGCATCGGCTTCCTTTTGGACGGCGTCCTGGCCGGCCGGCGGTTCGGCCTCGCCGAGTTCGAGCAGGACGGAGATGTCGTCGAGCTTCTTGCCGAAGTTCACCAGCGGATCGGCCTTTTTCTTCAGCGCGTTGGCTTCCTCGATGACCTTCTTGGCCGCGTCCTGGTTGTTCCAGAAGGTGTCCGAAGCCATCTGTGCGTCGAACTCCGCGATCCGCTTCTGGGCGGCCGGAAGGTCCACGAACTTGCGCAACTGGCTGAGCTTGGACGCGAGGGCATCCAGATTGGCCCGCGTGACTTCGAACATAGGGCGCGGAAGGTAGGGGGCGGTCCCGGCCCGGCGCTAGGGGGAAGTTGGCGGCGATGCCTGGGAGGATTCTTCGTTGAACCGCGTCGGTTTCGGGCCGGCGGGACGCCGGCGGCACGGCAAGCCGGAGGCTTGCGCTACGACGCAGTGCAAGTGTCACGCTTGCTGGGCGAATAGCCGCGATTTCCGGAAATTGGGTAGGCCGATCGAGTTGCTGCGCGAAGTTCACGCGGTATGCGAAAATTTCACGCGCCGAGGTGCTTGAAACAAAGCGGGTTAGTCCGGTGGGCGGCGGGACTGGAACGTCTGGAACAAGGCGGGAAACACGCGGAAGTCGGTCGGTTCGCGCCGAATTGGCGGAGGCGAAAAAGAAACGCCGCCCGTCGGATGACAAGCGGCGTTTCAACCCAAACGACCCTAACCTATGCCCAACCACTCGGTCAGGCAGGTGCGGAATAGCCAATGCGATGCCAATTGTCCGTGAGCGGTGGAAAATTGGGCACGATTCCGGACTTCCTCAGCCACGGCGCACGCCGAAGTGGTGCAGCACATTGCGGAACAGCGTTCCAAAGCGTGGGTCGGCGTGAACGGCCCAGCCGCTGCCGATGCTGCCGGCGTTGAACACCAGACCGCCCTGCGGCCGCTGCCACCAGATCATTTCGCCGCCTTGGTCGGTCTGCGGCTTGATGCCGCGGAAGAAGTAGTCGAAGGCCGAGCCGCCGTGCGCCCAGGGGAGGATGCCGTTGGCGAGTTGGGTGATGCCGGCCGGGTCGGGCGGCACGGCGCCGCCGGGCGGATTGGGTTCCTCCTGCAGATTCGCCAGCGTGGACAGGCGGATGTCGAACTCGTGGCCGTTCGCGAGGGAGGTGCCGTCGGCGGCGACCCCGAGGAGGTCGCCGGCCTTGAGCCCGGTCGGTTCCGGGTGGTGGAACAGGAAGTGGTCGGCGGCGGTGACGCGGTAGGGGCCGAAGTTTTTGGGGTTGCCCTGATTGTTCCAACCGAGCGTTTCCAGGCCGGTCCAACGCCAGCCCGGATGACCGCAGTCGCGCAGCAGACCGCCGCGTTCTCCATCGTCGCTGTGCCAGGACTCGCCGCGTTCGTGGGGCAGCATCTGGTTTCCGGGCGCGTCCACCTTGCGGCATTCCATCACGGTCACCTCGTGGTCGAAACTTACCCGCCAAAAGACGGAATTCCCGGAGAAAACCGCCAACCGCCCGCCACCCGAAAGATACCGGTCCAGGCCGGCCAGCATCGGCAGCGACCAGTATTCGTTGTGGCCGTTGATGATCACGACGCGATGCCGCTTCAGCAGTCCGGGATCGCGATGCAGGTCGTCGTCGGTCGCCATGTCGTAGGCGTAGCCCTCGCGTTCCAGCCACACATGCAGGAATCGCTCCGCCCGCATCAGATGGCTGTAGCGGGTCGGGCCGCCGTAGAGCACATACGGCGCCGCCATCGGCCATGGCAGCTTCAGTCCGACCTGATAGGTGCCCTGGCCGGCCGCGTGGCGACGGTAAAGGTTGAAGGCCGGCGGATTGCCGGGCGAATTCGGCAAACCGTCGGTGCCGACCACGGCGTGAAGGGTGTCGGGCCAGACGCCGAACGGAGAGCCGTTATAGGCTCGCCACGTGTTCGTGGAGCACAGCACGAGGATCGGCGCGGGTTGGGCGCGTTTCGCGCGACGGACGATGAACGTGAGGTCGTAGGGCGGGGGAGGCGGGCCGCCCGCGCCGCGTCGTTGCAAGCGGGCGACGTAAACCCCCGGTCGGGCCGTGCGGGGCACCGCCCACGACAGAGTGGGTTCCCAACGGCAATCGAACAGGTCGTCCGCCGCGAGGCGCAGTCCATGGCCGCGCTGGGGATCGCGTTTCGGATCGTATTGGCCGAACCGCGGGACTTCGGCCTGGGACGACGGGCCGCCGATCATCCAGGTGCCGCAGTTGATGATCCGCCCGTGGCGCCCTTTGCCGGAGACATCGGCCACGCGATCGCCGCGCTCCTCGGAGAACGCCCAGCAGCCGAGCACGCCCCGTCCCTTGGCGGCCTTCAATCCGCGTTCGCGGAAGCGCCGTTGCACCGTCGCGTCGTCCACGGCGTGGTCGTAGAGCACGCACATCGCGAGATCGGCGTCGAGGAACCGCAGGGCCGCGCCGTGTTCGCCCATCGCACCCAGCCGCAACGGATGCGTTCCCGGCCGAAACGGTCCCGCGAATGGCCACGCACCCACCCGCCGGCCGTTCACGAACACCTCTTTGGTCGCGCCGTCCCAGCGGGCCACGAGATGATGCCATTCGCCGCGCTTCAGCACGTCCGGCTCGGTCCGATGCACTTCGACCTCGTCGGGCCCGACACCGTTGCCGAGGAAGAAACCCACGTAGCCGCCTTTGCCGACCCCGAGGGCGAAGCCTTCGTCGCTCTGTTTGTCCTCCTGCGAGATCACGCCGGTGATGCCTTCCAGTCCCCACGGCCGCACCCAGGCCTCCAGCGTGAGACCGGCGGTGGCCTTGGTCAGCGGACGGCCGATATGGACGTAGCTCCCGGCATGGATCGGCTGCGGTTGGACCGCGACGTCGCCGAAATCATGCACCAGTTCGTCGCCCGCGGGATCGTCAATTTGGTGTCCTAGGCGATAGATTCGCGCTTGGACGGGTTGATCCGTGGACAGGTGGAACTCGATCCGTTCGCCGGCGACGACGCTGTGGCGCCCCGGGTAGCCATGAACACCCACCGGCTGGAAGGGCGTGTGGGGCGGAATCGCGGTCAGAGACTTCGGTTCCGCGGCCTGCGCATGGGCACCGGCGGCCAAGGTGGCGACGCCGGTGGCGGACACCTTGAGAAAGTCACGGCGAGTGGTGGGAGGCATGCCGGTGTGATGACAGGAAGTCCGCCGGCACCGCAAGCAGTGGCGCGGCCCAGCAACCAACTGCCTTTGGAATCCGGAAGATCGTGATCACGAAATGTGGGCGGCTTGCCCTGCAAGCCGAGCGGGTTGCGGGGCAACCCGCCCACGATTCTTCGGGCGATCAAAGCCAACTGCGCTAACTGCCCACGACCAGCAGGGCTGGATAGGTTGCGAACCACGCCCACACGAAACGGTTCAGCCCCAGTGCGACCGCGTTGAACAGGTGGAACGCGGCGACTCCGGCCACGACGGGCCAGCGCAGGTCTGCAGGGAGGAAAAGCACCGCGGCGACGCTCACCTGCAGGACGATGACGGCAAGGCCGAGACCCTGGCACAGCGCGCGGCGTTGGGCGAGAGGTCGCAGGCAAACCAGCAGCACGTAAGGGCCGTCGGAGGCGAACAGGGCCTGGAGGGTCTGGCCGTTCCACCAGCGCAGGTTCCGCACCTTGGAAATTCCGGCCAGGACATAGGAAAGCACCGACTGGGCGGCGATGTAGGCGAGTCCGAGCTTCCCGCCGAGCAGACCCAGGGAGGGCAGGTTCGCGAGCGTGAGCCCGAGTTGAACCTGGAACCACATGCTGTCGCTTCCACCGCAAACGGGGCCGCGCGAGCGGATGGTCAGCCACGCGGAATTGGCCAGCAGCAGGGCATGGACGGCAAACGCTGGCCAACTCGGCGGGAGTAACGCCAGCGCTCCTAGCGCAAACGTGAGGGCCAGCCGCAGCAGCAATCCCGGCGCAACTGACGGGCCGGCGAGCGCCCCGTTCGCGCCGTAGAGGTGCCGGGTGCGCCACAGCTCCGCCGTTTGGATCAGCAGCCCGGCGGCCAGCAGTCCCTGCGTCCAGGTCAGCGCGGAAGCTTGCGTCAGGAGCGGCATGGTTCTCTGTCGCTCACCGGAAAGTCCGCGGACACAAACCGGACATCGCCAGCTTCGCCTGCGGTGCGTTCCACGATGCGGAAGCGGAAACCCTTCACCGCCAGTTTGCCCGTCGGTGCGGCCAGTTGAGCCCGGACTGCGCGGGCGATGAAATGCTCGGCTTCGTCCCGCTGTTCGCCGGCCAGTTCCTCCGCGGCCCGCTCGATCAGCGATTGCTCCTGCAACGCGAGGTTGCCCTCGGGGTTGAAGGCGATCCGCCGCCAATCGGAAGTCGTGAAGTCCCCGAAGACCGGCTGCCAGCGGGGTTCCGTGGCGGCTGGGTCCAGGCATACCTCCACGCGCGTCACCGCCCCGAAGTCGTTGAAGAAGTTCCACGATGGCAGGAACAGCTTCAGCGCGAGCAGCCAGCGGTGCGAGAACATGGGCGGTTAACGCGTCGGCAAGCGGAGCAGGGCGGCTTCGCGGTCATTGCGGACCAGCAGGAGGTCGCCCACCAGCGCGGGCGGATTCCATGACTTGTCGCCGAAGACGCGGAAGCGCCCGAGTTCGTTCGGCCCTTCAGGCGTCGGGCGCAGTTGCACCAGTTCGCCCTGTTCGGAGAGCAGCAGAAAGATCTCGCCGACGAGCAAGCCCTGGCCATGACCGTAGCGGCCTTCCTTCCAGCGCTGGGAACCGTCCTGGAGGTCGAGGCAGGCGAGGATGCCGTCGTCGAGCCCGTAGGCGAAACCTGCGCGGGCATACGGATTGGCGAACTTCGCCTTCAGCTTCTTGGTCGCCCAAACCGAAGCCGGCGCCAGCGTTCCGTCCGTTCCGGAGCGCAGTTCAAACAGCTCGGCACCGACATTGTAGCCGGCGCTGAACAGCAGGCGCCGGTCGTCCACCAGGACCGGCATGGCCACGAGCGGGTAGTGGGTTCCCCACGGCTGGCGCCACAGAATCCGGCCGGTCGCCGGGTCGTGGGCGACAATGGCGCGGTTCTGGAACAGCACGATTTGGCGGACCCCGGCCACGGTGAACAGCCCGGGCGAACTGTAAGTGACGCCGTCGTCCCCGGCGCTCCAGGCGGTTTCCCCGGTGTCCGCCCGTAACGCCACCAGGGCCCGTCCGGAAGAGCCGCCGACGTTGATGATGACCCGTCCGTCGGTGACCAGAGGGGAACCGGAGAAGCCCCATTCCGGCAGGCGGGCGCCGAAGTCGTTGGTGAGCGAGCGCGACCAGACCGGTTTGCCGGACCCGAAATCGAGACAGGTCAGCGCGCCGCGGGCACCGAGGGCGAACACGCGGTTGCTGACAACGGTGGGCGTGGCGCGGGGGCCGTCGCCGGCGATGGGGCTGGCGAAGTGCGACGGATAGCCGTGCTTCCAGAGCAATTCACCGGTGGCGAGCGCGTAGCAGGTGATCAGTTCCTCTTCGCCGATCTGCTCCATCGTCACTGCGCGGTCGCCGACCACTGCGAAGCCGCTCCAGCCGGATCCGAGCGGCCGGCGCCAGAGCACCGCGGGCGGGTTGGCGGACCAGTTGGTGGCGAGCCCGGCATCCGGCAGGACGCCATCGCGGTTGGGCCCGAGAAACTGGGGGAACGCCGCCAGATTCGTCAGGCTGCCGACCGGGGCTGGGCTGGCGTCGGCTACGGTAACCGGAACGCCGGACTGAGGGCGGCTCCAGCGAAACTCAAAGGTGGGCATGAGGTCGCCGCTCATGCCCGAGTGGCGGAAGAGGGCGAGGAACATTCCGGCCGCGGCGACTCCCGCGAGCCGCCACGTCCAGCGGGCGCGGGACAGCAGCAACCACCAGGCGAGCAGCAGGAGGGCGGTCACCGCCAGCACGGCCACCGTGAGGATGGGCACGGTCAGATGCGGCTTCTCGCGGAGCAGCCATGCCTGCGTCGCGTCGGATTTCACCACCCGCACTGCCACGGCACACAGCAGCACGATGACTCCGGCGGGCCACAGGCGCAGGCCGGGAGCGGACTTCGGAGCGGGTGATTGGTCAGCCGACATGCCGGGGATGGTTCAGGTTCTGCGCCCGGGGTCAAAGCCGGTCGCCGGAATTCCACCGGCCTTGCCCGATGGGGCTCAGCACGCCACGTTGCGCCCGCCATGTCCGACCTTCAGGCCATCTACGACGACGCGATGTTCGACTACTCGACCGGGGATTACGACACGGCGATCGCCAAGCTGACGGGAATCCTCACGGAGGATGCGCAGCACTTCGACGCCCAGTTGAGCGTGGCGATGTGCCACTACCGCAAGGGCGACTATGCCACCGCCATCGCCGAGGGACACAAGGCGCAGAAGCTGAAGCCGAACGAACAATTGGTGCACACGAACCTGTCGCTCTTCTACATGAAGGCGGGGGACAAGAAGACGGCGGAGCACCACGGACTGCAGGCCCGCATCGCCTCGTGGAAGGAAAACATGGCCCCGCCGCCAGCCGGGCAGCCGGCCGCCGGCACGGCCGATGACGAACTGAAGATGGCCGGCCCGAAGCCCCAGGCATTCAAGCTCCCGGAGAAGTTCCCGGAGATGCCCTGGAAGAAGAACAAGCCGGCGAATCCTGCCACTCCCGACCAGAAATGAGATTTTCGTTCAAGCTGCGTCAGCAGATAATCGGAGCATTGCCGCCGGTAGTTTTGGCGGTGGTTCTGGTGCTGTTTGTCGGCTTCAAAGCCGATGCCGACAGCAAAACGGTTCTGGGATTGGCGGGGGGTATAGCTGCGGCTTACGCCTTCATTTACAAACAAAGCCTAGATGATACGCGGTTCTTTCGAGAGCTGTTTCGAGAGTTCAATGAACGGTTCGAGAAGAAGAATCAGGCACTAAATGGGATCCGCGAGAGGGCGAATGGCGATCCTGCATTTGCGTTGGAACCAGGCGATACGGACACGTTGATGGACTACTTTAATCTGTGCGCGGAGGAGTATCTCTACTTCAAGTCAGGATTCATCGACCCTGAGGTTTGGCAGTCATGGCTTGCTGGGATGCGCTATTTTGCCGCCTGCCCAAAGATTCGGGCCGTTTGGGAGAACGACCTGCGGCAGCAAGGAAATGCTTACTACGGGTTCAATTTGGGGCTTTTGGACAACACTTCAAATTGTCCGGACCATGGATAATTTCCATCCAGTTGCGGCCGTGGATTCGTTGGCCGATGGCGCCTGCCGTTCCGTCGAGGTCCGCGGCCAGCGTCTGCTGTTGGCCCGCGTGGGCGACGGGTTTCATGCCGTGGACGACACCTGTCCGCACCGCGGGGCGCCGTTGGGAAGCGGTTTCCTGCAGGGGCGCGAGGTGTTCTGTCCGCTACACGGGTGGTCGTTCGATGTCACCTCCGGTGCGTGTCTGACCCGGCCCGACAAGCCGCTGCGCCGTTACGCCACCGTGATCCGCGATGGTCAGGTGTGGGTTTCGCTCACTCCGTCCGAATCGGCGTCGGGGCCGGTCTGACCGGTCCTGGGCGCCGCCCCCTTGTGGGAGGGCGTTCCGCGTTCTACTCATCCTCAGCATGAATGGGCCGCCGGTGGCGCGTCCCCTGCGCCATTGAAACACCGGCCGCCGCTCCCCAGTGTCCGCCTCCGAAAAATGAACGAGTCGTCCAATCTCGACGAACTGCTCGCGTCCCGCGCGTCTCATGGCCGCCGGAAAATCGAGCCCTGCACCGTGGTCATCTTTGGCGCGTCCGGCGACCTGACTGCGCGGAAGCTCATTCCGGCCCTTTACCACCTCGCTCTCGAGAATGCCCTGCCGCAGCCCTACCGGATCATCGGGTTTGCCCGCCGGGACAAGACGGATGAGTCGTTTCGGGCCGAACTGCGGGAGGCGCTGAACCAGTTTTCCCGCACCAAGCCGGTGAACGAGGAGGTCTGGTCCAAGTTCGCGGCCAATCTGAGCTACTGCCAGGCGGACATCTCGGACGCGGCCGGATATCGGAAGTTGAAGGAGCTGATCGACCGGTCGGGGGACGAACGCCTGAAGACCAACCTGCTGTTTTACCTCGCCACCAACCCGAGCCAGTTCGGGGAGATTTCGCAGCATCTGAGCGAGGTCGGCCTGCTCCAGAAATGCGAGAACGGCGGCTGCATGCAGCGGTTGGTCGTCGAAAAACCCTTCGGCCACGATCTCCCAAGTGCCAAGGAGCTCAATGCCGAGCTCATCCGGCACGCCCACGAAAGCCAGATCTTCCGCATCGACCACTACCTCGGGAAGGAGACGGTCCAGAACATCCTCACCTTCCGGTTCTCGAACAGCATCTTCGAGCACCTGTGGAACCGCGACACCGTGGACCACGTGCAGATCACGGTGGCCGAAAAGCTCGGCGTCGGTTCGCGCGGCGGTTACTACGAGGAATCCGGCGCCATGCGCGACATGGTGCAGAACCACGTCCTGCAGGTGCTCTCGCTCATTGGCATGGAACCGCCCGTGTCGCTGGAGGCGGAAAGCGTCCGCGACGAGAAGGTCAAGCTGCTCAAGTCCATCCGCCCGATGACGCCGGCCGACATGGCGAAGAACATCGTGCGCGGCCAGTATTTCGCCGGGGAAGTGGACGGCGACCCGCGGCCGGCCTACCGCAGCGAGCCCAAGGTGAATCCCAAGTCGAACGTCGAGACCTTCGTCGCGATGAAGCTCTGGATCGACAACTGGCGCTGGAGCGGCGTGCCGTTCTACCTCCGGACCGGCAAAAACCTGCCGGTCAGCGCGAGCGAGGTCCGCATTCAGTTCAAGCCGGCGCCGAACATCCTGTTCGCGGCGCGGTCCGGGGTGAAGCTCGACCCCAATTCGATCACCCTGCGCCTGCAGCCCAACGAGGGCATCACCCTGCGGTTCAACGGCAAGGTGCCCGGCGCGGCGACCAAATTGCAGCCGGTGCGGATGCGGTTCAGCTACGACAGCGAATTCGGCGCCTACACGCCGGAGGCCTACGAACGGCTTCTGCTCGAGGCCATCGCGAGCGACGCGACGCTCTTCATCCGCCGCGACGAGGTCGAGACGGCCTGGGACATCGTGGACGCGATCCGGGACAGTTGGACCGGCCGGCCGCTGACGAACCGCGAGTTCTACCTCGCCGGCACCTGGGGCCCGACCGCGGCAGACGAACTGTTGGCGGCCGACGGACGCGAGTGGAAGAACCCGCAGCCGGTCCGGTGAACGGGACCAAGCTCGGGGCGGGACGATGCAGGAAATTCACCGAATCTTACTGCCCGTGACTTGCCGGCGGGAGACCCGGCGGCTACCTGTGCGCAGGCTTTGGACCGCACCTCTCTCCCGTGATGCAAGCGCAACTCTCCGCCAATGCCGAGATCCGGCACCTCAACTTCAAGCTCGCTGAACTCGGCCTCCCGCCGTTCGAGCCAAAGATCAATCCCGAGTCCGCGGCGATCGTTGCCTCGTTCATCGCCCGCAGCCGGGAGAAGGACCGGCTGCTGGCGACTTACCAGTGTCCGCCGGACGCGCGCATCCAATCCTTTCTCTACGACTATCTCCACGACGCCGGCAGCGCCCCGAAGCTGCCCTCGCGGACCCTGATTCTCGACCGTCCCGGGATGGCGCGAATCGCCTCGCTGCCACCGGACCGCGACGAGTTCAAGAGCGACATCATCCACAGCTACCGGATCGCGAACGGGGTGCTGCACAATCCCAAGTCCGACCGCCGCACGACCGCGGGCATTTTCCATGTCGTGGAGGGCGGCCTGCCAATTCCGGACGACAAGAAGGCGGTGCCCAAGGCGGTGTTCGGTGCGCTGCTGCGCCGGGCCTTCAACCCGCCGTCCGAACTGATGCGCCTGCCGTTCACGGCCTCGCAGGAACAGCAGGCCGAGTGCTGGGTCTCCCTCTACCTGCGCCCCCTGGTGTGCCCGGAGGTCCCCGGTTACATCGCGTCGCACCGCATGGAGACGCGGCTGTTCGCCCCGGGCAACTTGGTGAGCAACCTCGACTTCGTGGAGACGATCTTCGGCAACGCCGGGGATCCCTACCTGCCGGAGAACGACGCGGCGCTGGATATCGAACATTGGTCCGGACACACCGGCTGCCTGATCCTGGCCCCGCATCTGGTCGGTTCCGTGACGAAGAAGGAACTGGGGCTGCCCGCGTGGGAAAACGCTACCGAACGCCAGCGCCGGGACGGGATGTGCTGGAAGGACGAGGGCGAACTCTACAACGACGGCGTGGCCTTCAAGGTCTGCGCCCGCGATGCCTCCGGGGTCATTGTCACCATCATCGGCGACAACTACTACGGCTACTGCAAGAAGGAGGTGAAGACCCAGATTTCCTTCGCGACCAACCTGTTTGGCCTGGCGGAGGAGGAACATGCCGGCGGCGCGTTGGTGTTCCCGTGCTACGACCTTGCCGGCGAATATGATGCCTCGCAGCACCTGCATGACTACCCGCACACGTTCGCCGAGGTGGCGGAGCGGTTCGCCGACCAGTTGGATGTGAAGCCCGAGGGCTATGCTGTGGACCGGCAGTTCCCTGAGCTGGTTTACGTGTCCGAAACCGCCAAGTTCGAGCTGGAGAAGCAGACCATCTCGTGGACCAACGACGGCAAGCCCCAGCAGATCAAGCTGTTGCTCGGGCACTACTACTTCCTGCCGTCCGGTTTCCGGCTCCACCTCGAGAAGCCGGTGGGTAACCGCGCGTGGCGCCTGATCGGCACGAAGCCGGAGCCCACGCTCTGCCACAAGCCATGCACCGTCAGCGGCGGCGGCAAGTCGGAGATCTCCAAGCCGATCACCGACGCCATCATCCACGGGCCGGTGTTCGTGTCCGACTTCAAGGCCGACTTCGACCGGGTGGATGAGCTGCTGAAGCGGGACTACTCCGACCGCTTTCGCGATCCCGCCAAAAACGGCCGCGACCAGCGTTCGCTGCTGGCGACCACGCGGTCGCTGGGCAGCGTGATCAAGCTGCTGACGCCGAGCGCCGAGGATTATTCCGACGCCTACAACGCGTGGCTGGCGACCGTGCCGCCGCACATCAAGGAACTGGTGTTCGTCGTGAAGCGCTTCTGGAAGCCGAGCTGGGGCTCCAACTGGCGCGAGCAGTTCTCCGTGGACATCATCAACGGCGAGCCGTCGAACGAGCTCCGGCTCGGCCGCAAGCGGCTGGCCACGCAGTTCCTGCGCGTGGGTTACGATGCGGACGGGTCGTGGCGCACGTTCGGGCTGCGCAAGGACTTTCATCCGGCCGCGAAGCTGCAGGCGGAGGACGACATCACCGCCAGCGTCACGGTGCCGCGTTCCCTGCTGGTCGGCCTCGACGAGGCCACTTCCCGCCAGCCGTCGGTCAAGTTCGTGCGGAACTGCGAGAACCGCCTGTTCCAGCGCCCGGACGATGCCATCCACCGCGGCTACGACCAGATGGCGGAAATGGAGTTCGCCGAACCGAACAATTTCTTCTCGAACTACGAGCCGCTGCCGCGCGAGTTCGCGGGCAAGCTCATGGAGGACGCCATCGGCTTCCATCAGTTCACCGCGGCGAGCCAGGAGCTGATCCGGCAGGTCGCGGCGGATGAGACCAAGAAGTTCTTCGTCAGCACGGCGTTCCCGCGGATTGTGGACGGCAAGCCGTCCAAGAACCCCCGGTATCTCCAGTTGCGGCCGGATCTGCGTGATCCGCGGCTGCGCCGGATGGCCGAGGTCGGGCAACGCCTGGCGCGGCGGCTGCCGTTCGCCCAGCCGCTGCACACGCCGGTGACCAGCATCCTTGCCGGCCGCCGCAACAATCCGGCGGAAAAGGGCGTCCGCTCGCTCGCCTGCTATGGACCGATCCATTACATGGAGCTGCCGGAACTCTTCATGGAGTTCATTTCCTCCATGACCGGCAAGTCGCCCTCGACGACCGGTGCCGGCAGCGAAGGGGCGCTGACCAAGGGGCCCTTCAACGCCCTGCCGCCGATCTATGACCTCAACGCCGCGTTGCTCAGCTATCTCGTCAGCGGCTACGACACGTTCCTGACGAGCGCGGGCTGCCTCGGGCCGAAGACCCGGGTGGACCATGACATTTCTCTGCTCGTTCCCGAGGTGTGGTCACGCATGGGGCATGAGGAACGCGATCCGCGTTGGCTCATCGCCAACGGCATGCTGGAGCGCATCGGTGACTTCACCCACGGCGACCGGACGGCCCCGGCCAGCCGTCTGGGCTACCGCATCACGCACAAGTTCGTCACCACGTTCTTCGGGCGCATCTTCAACCATCCGCATGCGGTGCTGACCGAGCCGATGCTGCGGCCGGAGCTGCAGGATCCGGCGGAGTTCGTGGACGCAGTGGACAACGTGGTGGCGACCCACCGGCGCGTGGCCGAGCACTACTTCGCCGACGGCTCGATTGCCGAGGCGTGCCCACCGCTTCGGGCGCTGCTGCACATCATGCGGGACGGCCACTTCGAGGGGAAAACCCTCGGTCATGCCGACATCCGGGCGCTGTTCGACCGCGCCCAGGTGCTCGCCAGCGACTGGTATCTCGCCCGGCTCAAGGCCCGCCAGCGGATCGAACGCCGGCGGCTGCAGCAGGGCATCCGTTACGGCGAGAAGTTCGCGACCACGGCCGCCTACGCCGACGAGGTGCAACGCCTGGCCATCCAGGACCGCCTGAGTTCGGCCCGCGTGCAGTTGGAGAAAACCAAGCACGCCGACTACCTCAGCCACCTCGTGGGCACCACGGGTGCGGAACCCTCACTCGCGGACTGAGCGCCCGTTTTTGGCGGGGCTGAGATTGGCAGACGGACGGCGAAAGCGGCTTCGGCCCCTGCGGTGTAGGTCAGTGCATCTCCACCGCGCAGGAGCCGAGTCCGCCGCGGTAGTAGTTGAACTGCACGTCCGGGTGCTCCGCGAGCAGCGACATCGGCACCGCGGTGTCCACGATGCCCTGCGAGATCATGAGGGCCGTCAGCCGCTGACCCAGCGGGTTGTCGTGGTTGCCGGCGTGCCAGATCGACACCTTCTCGGCCTGCCACGTCTCCACCGGACCGACGGTGATCGCCTTCGTCGGCACCATCGTGATGTTGCCGCCGCCGCTGGTGCGGGCGTTTTGGGCGAGCGTCAGCGGATGCAGGTCCACGACCCGCGTCGCGAGCCGGCGGTATTCGGCGGCCGACGGCGGTTCTTGTTTCCATTTGCCGCGGCGGGGCAGGGGATCGTTGAAAGCCCAGTGCTTGATGTCGCCCTGGCCGCCCTGCATCACGGCGCAGCGGACTCCCGCCTGCCATGAGGCCCGGTAGGGAGTGGTGTCGCCCTTGGGGAAATGCAGGTTGGCGTCGGGCATCCGCAGCTTCTTCTCGATGCGGTTGAAGCACAGTTCCCGGTCCGCCCGCTCGAACGACAGGGGATGGGTCACGGGCGTTTCGCGGCCGGTGGCGGCGTCGAACCATTCGTCCATGCCCCAGAAGTGAGCCGAGCCGAGCTGCAGACCGAGCGCATTCACCAGCCGGGCCACCAGCGGAAGCTGTTCCGTAGGGCCGATCGGACCGCAGATGCCCACCGGATTGTCCGGCGTGCTGGCGCGCCAGGCCGCGATGTATTCCAGCGCTTCGGCGAGGTAGAAGTCCTCCAGCGTGTCATAGAAGACGATGCGGAATCCCGGTCGCGAGAGTTTGGCGAGCTTCTCCGGCGTCAGCTTGGCGGCGTCGGCGATGAGTTCGGAATCCAGCGTGGTGTAGTCCCACCACTCCGGGGCGATGGTGCTGAGCTTGCGTGGCATGCCAGGACGCTGGCCGAAGGCGGTCGCGTGGGGAAGGGAAAGGTGTCGCCGAAGTCGCAGTTGCCTCGCGGGACAGTTGGTTGAAGACTGACGGAACATTCCCGCAAAGCGTCAAACTTCCCCTCGCATCCAGCCATGAGCACTCACCACGCCGACCCCGTCGAAACCGTTCCGCATCCTCCCATCCCGCAGGAAGCCTTCGATTGGTATGATGAATACGCCCATGGCGTGATCGACCGTCGCACGTTCATGAACCGGCTCGCCACGCTGGCTGCCGCCGGCTTCACGATGAGCTACCTGTTGGGCACGCTGATGCCCGATTACGCCCAGGCCGAACAGGTCTCCTTCAACGACCCGGCGATCAAGGGGCGCTACGTGACGTTCCCATCGCCCAACGGCCACGGCGAAGGGCGCGGCTACCTGGTCACGCCGACCGCGCTGAAGGGCAAGGCGCCCGTCGTGCTCGTGGTGCACGAAAACCGCGGACTGAACCCGTATGTGGCGGACGTTGCCCGGCGGGTGGCCAAGGCCGGGTTTGTGGCATTCGCGCCGGATGCGTTGCATCCCAAGGGCGGATATCCCGGCAACGACGACGAGGGCCGGGCCCTTCAAGGCGCGATGGACCGGGCCAAGATCGAGCAGGATTTCGTCGCGGCGGCGAAGTTCCTCAAGGCGCATGAGCTCAGCAACGGCAAGCTGGGGGCGGTCGGCTTCTGTTTCGGCGGTTACATCGTCAACATGCTCGCCGCCGTCGTTCCGGACGTGCTGAATGCCGGTGTTCCCTTCTACGGCACACCGGCTGCCCAGGAGGTCCGGAAGAACATCAAGGCGCCGTTGCTGATCCAGTTGGCGGAACTGGACACCCGGGTCAACGAAAGTTGGCCGGGCTACGAGGCGGACCTGAAGGCGGCCGGGGTCAACTACACCATGCACCTGTATCCGAAGTGCAACCACGGCTTTCACAATGACTCCACCGGCCGTTACGATGAGAAGAACGCCCAGTTGGCGTGGGAGCGCACCATTGCGTTCTTCAAGCAACACCTCGGGCAGGCCTGAAGTGGGTGGGCTGTCACTTCTTCTCAGTTCAGGAACAGTGTCCTGAAGCTCCCGGTGCTTCCTGTGACCGGGGCGTTGCTTGACTTGGCGGGACCGGTCGCGAGGCTGCCCCCGCGTTCGCGCAGCTTTCCATGGATTCCGCGCCCCCAACTTTGCCTGAAACAAAGGCACCCCCTGCCGGGTCATCGACGCCGAAGATGACTGCCGGTTCCTCCAAAAAGCGCAGCCTCCGCTGGCTGTGGATCACTCTCGTCGTCCTGCTGGTTGCAGGCGGCGCCGCCGGGGCGGCGGGCTACCAGAAGTTCGCGAAGAAACCCCTGACCGTGCAGACCGAAAAGGCCGGCCGGCGGAATCTCACCGAGATCGTGACTGCCACCGGCAAGGTGCAGCCGGTCGTCCAGGTGAAGATCAGCCCGGAGGTCTCCGGCGAAATCATCGAGCTGCCGGTGAAGGAAGGCCAGTTCGTCAAGAAGGGTGACCTGCTGGTGAAGATCCGGCCCGACCTCTACCTGGCCGGCCGCAATTCGGCCGAGGCAAATTTCAAGTCCTCCGTCGCCGGAATGAACACGGCGAAGGCGCAGGCGGAGAAGGCGGAGGCGGAGTTCAAGCGGAACGCCGAGCTCTTCGAGCGCAAGCTGGTCAGCGAGTCCATCTACGACGAGTTCCGCACCGGGGCCAATGTGGCCAAGGCCCAGGTCATGGCTTCCGAACACCAGGTCGAAATGGCCCGGCAGTCGCTCAAGCGCGCCGAGGAGGACCTGCTTCGCTGCACCATTTACAGCCCGGTGGACGGCACCATCAGCAAGCTCATCTCCGAAAAGGGCGAACGCGTGGTGGGCACCGGCATGATGGCCGGCACCGAGATCATGACCGTAGCGGACCTCAACGAGATGGAGGCCCGGGTCGAGGTCGGGGAAGTCGATGTCGTGCTGGTGCAGGTGGGCCAGAAGGCCCGGCTGGAGGTCGATTCCTTCCGCGACCGAAAGTTCTCCGGCGTGGTGACCCAGATTGCCAATTCGGCCAAGACCACCGGCCTCAACACCCAGCAGGAGGCCACCAAATTCGAGGTCCGCATCCGCGTGACCGACAAGGACCGGTTCCTGCCCGGCATGAGCGTCACCGCCGAAATCGAGACCCGCTACCGCACCAACGTCCTCACGGTGCCCATCCAGTCCGTCACCACCCGCCTGCCCAAGGGGGCCAAGAAGGATGAGAAGAAGCCGGCGATGACCCAGCAGGAGGACAAGGACTTGGAACAGGAATTCGCCGACCTGACCAAGAAGAAGGACAAGTCCGGACCCAAGCCGATTGACGTCGTGTTCACGGTCGAGGGCGGCAAGGCGAGGATGATTCCGGTGAAACGCGGCATCAGCGACGAGGCCTACTACGAGATCATGGATGGCGTCGCCGAAGGCCAGGAGATCGTCACGGGCAGCTACAAGGCCATTGCCCGCGAGCTGGAGGACGACAAAGAGGCCAAGGTGGACAACACCCCGAAGGACGCGAAAACCGGCGACAAGAAGTAGCCGGTTGGGAATTGGGAACTGGTCATTGAACCTTGGCACCTTCCGATGCCCCTCATCCAAATCCACGACCTGACCCGGCGCTACGTGATGGGCACCGAAACGGTCCACGCCCTGCGCGGCGTGTCGCTGTCCATCGAGCGCGGCGAATACATCGCCATCATGGGTCCGTCCGGCTCGGGCAAGTCCACGCTCATGAACCTGCTGGGCTGCCTCGACTCGCCGACCAGCGGCTACTACGAGCTGAACGGCGTGAACGTCGCCCACATGGACGACAATGAGCTCGCCGAGATCCGGAACCGCGAGATCGGGTTCGTCTTCCAGAGCTTCAACCTGCTGCCGCGTTCGGACTCGCTCCACAACGTCGAGCTGCCGCTGATCTACGCCGGGGTGCCCGCGCACGAGCGGCGGGAACAGGCCGTCCAGGCGCTGACCAACGTCGGCCTGGCGGAGCGCATGCACCACAAGCCAAACGAGCTTTCCGGCGGCCAGCGCCAGCGCGTGGCCGTGGCGCGGGCGCTGGTGAACAACCCCAGCATCGTCCTGGCCGACGAACCGACGGGCAACCTCGACTCCCGCACCGGCGAGGAAATCCTCGGCCTGTTCGAGACGCTCTCGCGCAAGGGCAACACCATCATCGTGGTCACCCACGAGGAAGAAGTGGCCCAGCACGCCCGCCGCATCATCCGCATCCGCGACGGCCTGATCGCGGCGGACGAGGTAAATCCGCATCCGCGGGCCGCAAAGCGGATGGAAGCGGAGCGAACGCTCGAAGCTGCATGATGATTTTCTTGATCATCGGTGGATTGGGGCTGGTCGCCTTGGTTTCGGGAGTGGCGTTCTGGTGTTTCAACCTGGTGGACGGAGCCCAGTTTGAAGATGCGCGCCAAAAGCACCGCTATGAGCTGGGGTGGTGGCTCTCTGGCATATGCTGTTTGGCTTCGTTGGCGACGCTCGCAGTCCTGTTGAGCCTTCGCTTTCAGCTATGAACCTCCTCTCCGAGTTTAAGGAGTCCGTGATCATCGCCTGGGCCGCGCTCCGGGCGAACAAGCTGCGCGCCGGCCTGACCACGCTCGGCATCGTCATCGGCATCGTCTCGGTGACGCTCATGGGCACGGCCATCACAGGCCTGAACGCCGCCTTCAAGAAGAGCCTCGCCGGCATCAGCGCCGACACGCTGTTCATCCAGCGCTTTTCGTGGATGACCGGGGAGACCGAGTGGCGGATGTCGCGCAACCGCCGCGAACTCACACTGCAAAACGCCAAGGACGTCGCCCGGTTGGCCACGCTGGTGTCCGCCGTGAGCGTCGAGTCGCAGGGTGGGGGAACCGTGTCGGTCGGCCGCAAGCAGGCCCGCGGCGTGTGGGTGGAGGGCAACGACGAGAACAGCCTGATGGTGCGCGGCTTGTCGCTGTCGGCGGGGCGCTGGCTGACCGAATCGGATGTCCAGGCCGGCCGGCCGGTGTGCGTGCTGGGCAGTTACCTGGCCGAGCGTTTCTTCCCCTACGGCGGCGTGATCGGCAGCAAGGTGAAGCTCAACGACATTAACCTGGAAGTGGTCGGCGTGATGGAGAAGCAGGGGACGTTCTTCACGGGCTTCAACCTCGACAACCAGATCGTCATCCCGATCACCCGCTTCACCCGCGATTTCGCCCGTTTTCCCGACTTCACGATCATGGCAAAGGTCCGGGACCTGTCGCAGATGGCCGACGCCAAGGAGGAGCTCCGGGGCATCATGCGCAAGCTCCGCCGGGTGCCGCCGGACCGCGACGACGACTTCGCGATCAACCAGCAGGATGCCCTGGTGAACTTCTTCAACGCCGTGGGCGGGACTATCGCCGCCGTGGGCCTGTTCATCAGCGGGCTTTCGCTGTTCGTCGGCGGGATCGGCATCATGAACATCATGTTCGTCAGCGTGGCCGAGCGGACCAAGGAGATCGGCATCCGCAAGGCCATCGGCGCCAAGCGGCGGACGATCCTGATCCAGTTCCTCGTGGAGGCGGCGACCATCACGCTGGGTGCGGGCATCCTCGGCCTGATGATCGCGTGGCCGCTGACGCTGGTGGTGGACAAGTTCCTCGCGGCGGAGATGCCGCTGTGGCTGGTGGGGATCGCCCTGCTGGTTTCGGTGCTGACCGGTGTGGTCAGCGGCTTCCTGCCGGCGTGGCGGGCGGCCCGGATGAACCCGGTGGACGCCCTGCGGGCGGATTGAACTGGCGGCGCATGAAACGCATCAGCTTCATCTCGGAACTGCGCGAGGCGTTTGCGATGGCCCTCAACGCCATCGCCGCGCACAAGCTCCGTTCGTCGCTCACGCTCCTCGGCATCCTGATCGGCGTGTTCAGCATCATCGTGGTGATGACCGCCATCCGGGCGCTGCAGGGCAACATCGAGAGCAACATGCAGCAGCTCGGGAGCGATACCTTCCAGATGCAGCGTTTCCCGGCGATCCAGGTGGAGGACGACATCGAGTCGCAGGAGAAATACTTCCGGCGGAAGCGGTTCTACTATCCCGACGCCGCCTACATTCGGGAACGGGCGACCATGGCCAAGAATGTCGGGGTGAGCGCCAACACCGACCTCGGCGAGATCGCGTCCCGGTTTCGCAAGACGAACCCCAGCATGCGCTTTCAGGGCATGAGTCCGGAGGCGTTCGAGACGCGCAACCTGGTCGTGGCCGAAGGACGCCCGCTGGTGGAATCAGACATGAGCGGCGGCCGCTATGTCACCGTGCTCGGGGCCGACGTGGCCAAACGCCTGTTCCCGTTCGGTTCGCCGTTGGGTGAATGGGTGCAGTTCAAGGGTGTGAAATACACCGTCGTCGGCGTGCTGGAAGCGAAGGGCAGCATCTTCGGCCAAAGCCAGGACGGCTTCATGGTTGTGCCCATCACGACCGTGCTGAACCGCTACGGCCGGGAAACCTCCCTGACCATCCAGGTGCAGGCGCATAGCCAACAGGTTTACGAGGACACCCTGGAGCAGGTCCGTGGCATCCTGCGGACCATGCGCAAGGTGCCGCCCGGGGAGCCGGACGACTTCGAAATCGTCTCGAACGATTCCCTCATCAAGCAGTTCCGCACCATCACCCTTGCAGTTCGGGCCGGAGCGGGGGTCATTGCCAGCATCGCGTTGGTCGCCGCCGGCATCGGCATCATGAACATCATGCTGGTGAGCGTGACCGAGCGGACGAAGGAAATCGGCATCCGCCGCGCCATCGGGGCCAAGAAGCGGAACATCATGACCCAGTTCATCCTGGAGGCCATCGTGTTGAGCGAGTTCGGCGGCGTGCTGGGAATCCTCCTTGGCATCCTGGCCGGCAATGTGGCGGCCATGGCCCTCAAGACGCCGCCGGTGTTCCCGTGGGATTGGGCGTTGATCGGCCTGTTCGTCTGCTCCGTCGTCGGCATCGCCTTCGGCACCTATCCGGCCTGGAAGGCGGCCAACCTCGATCCCATCGAGTCCCTGCGCTACGAGTGAGGGACGGAAAGGGGGCTAAAGTCCCTACTGACTTCTACCGATACCGGCTGCGGCGAACGTCGGGCATATTGTCCCGGCGGAATATCTATGAAGCTCTCCCCCCTTGTTTCACTGGCCGCCGCGGTCAGTGTGTGGCCTGCGGCTCAGGCCGGACTGATCTTCCAGTTCGACTACTCCTACGACACTTCCGGCTTTTTCACCGATTCCCGGAAGGCGGTGTTGGAGGAAGCGGCCTCCTATCTGGAGGCGAGGATTGAGGACAACCTCGCCGCAATTCCGGCTACTGCCTCGGGCGGGCAAACGTGGAAACCCGTCTACAACAATCCCGCCACCGGCAATCAGGTTGATTACCGAAACATGGCGGCCATCTCGATTCCGGCCCAGACGATGGTAGTTTACGTCGGGGCCCGGAACATTGGAGGGGGAACGCTTGCCCAAGCCTCGTTCGCAACTTCAGTGTCCGCGTTTTCGGGCCCCTCTGGTGAGCCTTGGCGAACCACCGTCTTTGGGCGTGGTCAATCCGGTGTGGACATCTATCCAGAGTTGGCCCCCAACACGAGCACGGACTTCGGTCCTTGGGGCGGCTCCATTTCGTTCAGCACCGCCTTCAATTGGTATTTCGACAGCGATGTCAGCACCGTGGACGTTCCGGGAAACCGCTACGATTTCTTCTCCGTGGCCGTCCATGAAATGGGTCACCTCCTGGGCATCGGCACCGCGGCGTCGTGGACCCGGCAGGTTTCAGGCACCAGTTTCACCGGCCCTTACTCCATTGCCGCCAATGGCGGCACCCCGCCTGATCTGCAGACCGGAGGCGGGCATTGGGACCACGGTGTCACGAGCGACCTGCCCGGCACCATCACGCCGCAGGAAACGGCGCTGGATCCCGACATCGTTCAGGGTGTCCGCAAGTGGTATACCGACCTTGACTGGGCCGCGTTGCAGGACATCGGCTGGCAGATCACTCCGGTGCCGGAGCCCGGCGAAACCTTGGTCTTTGCCGGCGTGGGCTTGGGACTGTTCGTCCTGTTCCGTCGCCGCCGCAGCGCGTCGCGGTCCGGTTGGATGCCCTGAAGGCGTCCCTGCCACCGCCCTAATCCGCCGCGAGCCGGGCCAGCGCCGGCCCGGTGACGCGCATCACCGTCCAATCGCTCATCGGCTCCGCTCCCAGCGAGCGGTAGAACGCGATGCTGGGCGCATTCCAGTCCAGCACTGACCACTCAAACCGGCCGCACCCCCGCTCGACGGCGAGCTTGGCCAGGTGCCGGAGCAGCGCCTTGCCCAACCCGCGTCCGCGCTGTTCCGGCAGCACGAAGACATCCTCCAGATACAGCCCCGGTTTCGCGAGAAACGTGGAATAATTGTGGAAGAAGAGGGCGAAGCCGGCCGGCACGCCCTCCCATTCCGCCAGGACGACCTCGGCACACCGACGGGAACCGAACAGCGTTTCCTGCAATGCCGCCTCGGTGGCCACGCATTCCTGGCTGAGCCGTTCGTATTCCGCGAGCTGGCGGATGAACCCCAGAATCGTGGGCACGTCCGCCGCTTCGGCCGGCCGCAGCCGCAGGGAACTCATGGCCGGGGAATTCAGCGCCGGAAACCGATGCCGGAAGGCTGGGGAGCGCCCCCGGGGAGTTCGTGGGCACAGGGCTGGTTGATGGGCACCTCCGGCACGGCGTCGTTGGGCGCGACCAGGCCGTTCTTGAGGAGCCAGGCCTCGACTTCCTCCCCGCTCACGTCGGCGAGGATGTGCCCGTTGATCTCCATGCTCGGCTGCTTCATCTGCCCGGTCTTCTCGACCATTTCCTGGTAGTGGTGGGGATGATTGATGATGTCGCGGTCCTCGAAGGGCAGGTCGTATTTCCGGAAGACGGCACGCACGCCCTGACTCCAGCCGCACCACGGCTTCATCCAGGCGACAATCTTGGGCTTGTTGGCAGTTGCACTCATGGTGAGCGGGATACTGGCACCGGCCGTGAAAACCTCAAAAATGATTCCGGACGCTGCCCGCGGTGGCAGCCGGCCCTTACCCGTGGTTGTCCGACCGCTTGCCACAGGCTGCCGGGCGCTTGCACACTGATGTCACCTTGAGCCCGCTCGAAGCCTACCTGTCCGCCTTGGCGCAGAACCGCGCCTCGGGCACGACGCTTCCCGAAACCTCCGGCTACCCGGCGCTCGCCAACCTGCTCACCGAACTCGGCCAGTCGCTCCGGCCCAAGGTCACCGCGCTCATCCAGCTCGCGAATTCCGGCGCGGGGATGCCCGACGGCGGCCTGTTCCTGCCTGAACAGCTTCGGCGAAGCCCGGAAGACGCCCCGTTGCGTGGCCTGCAACCCGCGCGCGGCATCCTTGAGGTAAAGACGCTGGCGGACGACCTCGATGCTGTCGCGCAGACGAAGCAGGTGCGCGACTATTTGAAGCACTACGGGCAGGCGCTGCTCACCAATTACCGCGCGTTCGTCCAACTGCGCCGGGGCCCGGAGGGCCAGGTGGTCGTGGGCGAACGCTACGTGCTCGCCGACAGCGAAGCCGCCTTCTGGTCGCTCGCCGCGCATCCTCGGAAAGCCGCCGCCGAACACGGCGAACGGCTGGCCGACTACCTCAAGCGCGCCCTGCTCGCCGCCGCGCCGCTCGACAATCCGCGCGACCTCGCCTTCTTCCTTGCCAGCTACGCCCGCGATGCCCGCCACCGCATCGAGCACGCGCCGATGGATGCGCTGCTGCCGCTCCGCACCGCGCTGGAAACGGCCCTCGGCCTCCGCGTCGAAGGCGAACGCGGGCTGCATTTCTTCCGCTCCACGCTGGTGCAGACGCTCTTCTACGGCGTGTTCAGCGCGTGGGTGCTGTGGCACAAGGAAAAGCCTGGCCGCACCGACCGCTTCGACTGGAAGACATCCGCCTTTCACCTGCGCCTGCCCGTGCTCCGCGCCCTCTTTCACGCGCTGGCCAATCCCGCCCACCTCAGCGCGCTCGATCTCTCGGAGCCGCTCGACTGGGCCGCCGACGTGCTGGCGCGCGTCGAGCGGCCCGCCTTTTTCGCCCGCTTCGCCGAACACCATGCGGTGCAGTATTTCTACGAGCCGTTCCTCGAAGCCTTCGACCCGCAGCTTCGCGAGGATTTCGGCGTGTGGTATACGCCCGACGAAATCGTCCGCTACATGGTCGCCCGCGTGGACCAGACGTTGCGCGACCAGTTCGGCCTCGCCGCCGGGCTGGCCGACGAAAGCGTGGTGGTGCTCGATCCCTGCTGCGGCACCGGCGCATACCTCGTCGAGGTGCTCCGCGCGATTCATCGCTACCACGCGGAGGAAGGCGGCCTCGGCAGCTTCGCCGGGGCGCGGACCAAGGAGGCTGCGAAGTCGCGCATCTTCGGCTTTGAACTGCTGCCTGCGCCCTATGTCGTGGCGCATCTGCAACTCGGGCTGCTCCTGCAGGAACTCGAAGCTTCGTTGAACGAAGCCGCAGAGGAACGCGCCGCCGTCTATCTCACCAACGCGCTCACCGGCTGGACGCCCACCAAGGAACCCAAGCTGACGTTCATGCAGGAACTGGAGGACGAACGCGACGCGGCCAACGCCGTGAAGCAGCAGCGCCGAATCCTCGTGGTGCTGGGCAATCCGCCTTACGACGGTTTGGCGGAAATCGCTGTCGCCGAGGAACGCGACCTCAGTGAAGCCTACCGCACGAAGGTCAACCCGGCGTGCCCGATCCCGCAGGGCCAAGGCCTGAACGATCTTTATGTCCGCTTCTTCCGCATGGCCGAACGGCAGATCAGCGAACGCACCGGCGAGGGCATCGTCTGCTTCATCTCCAATTACTCGTGGCTCGACGGCCTGAGCCATCCCGGAATGCGGGAGCGGTTTCTGGGCGCGTTCGACGAGGTGACGGTGGATTGTCTGAACGGCGACAAATACAAGACCGGCAAGCTTACGCCCGAGGGCGAATCCGACCCGAGTGTCTTCAGCACCGAACACAACCGCGAGGGCATCCAGATCGGCACGGCGATCGCGCTGCTGGTCCGTAGCAGCCGACGTCAGGAGGCTCTGGCTGAAAGTGCGAAGCCGGAAGTGGGAAGTTGGAAGAAAGATCAGAGTCCCCTCACGTCGGCTCCTACGGGAGTGGTCCGCTTCCGCCATTTCTGGGGCAAGACCAAGCGGGAAGACCTGCTGACCACGCTCAAGGCCTCAAAGAAGAAATCCTACGCGGCGCTGAAGCCGGCGGCGGAACTCGGATTTCCGTTTGTTCCGGCTGTCGTGAGTTCCGGCTATCTGGGCTGGCCCAAGCTGCCGGACCTGCTGCCGGTGTCGTTCCCCGGTGTGAAAACCAGCCGGGACGAGGCATTGATCGCATTTGAAAAGGAGAAATTGGTGGTTCGGATGCAGGCTTACTTTGATCCGAAGAAATCCGATGCTGAGATCACGGACTTTTTGCCGGATCTGATGGTGGCGACGCAGCGGTTTGATCCCGGCGAAACCCGGTGCCAACTGCTGAAGCTTGGGTTCGGATCGGGGCGCATCCTGCGATATGCCTATCGCCCCTTTGATCATCGCTGGGTGTTCTGGCATCCGGCAACCAAGCTCCTGGACGAGAAGCGTGGTGAATTCGTGGCGCAGGTCTTTGCCGGGAACCTGTTTCTCGAAGCCCGCCAACGGCAGGTGAAGAGCCACTTTGACCGTGGTTACATCACGCGTGGATTGGCCGACAATTTCGGCAACGGTCTTTCCAACTTCTTTCCGCTGTATCTCTGCGATGAAGCCGTCAGCGACGGACCATCCGTCCTCCGCGACTCGCCCGAGTTGTTCTCGCCAGGAGACATGAACGGTGGCGGTGGTGGTGGTCGCGACGACAAGCCAAAGCCCAACCTTTCGCCCAAGGCGGAGGCTTGGCTCATCAAACTGGGCGCAAAGCCGGAGTCCCTGTTCTTCCATCTCGTCGCCACGTTGCATGCGCCGGCTTACCGTCAGGAGAATGCGGGTGCCTTACGACAGGATTGGCCGCGCATTCCATTGCCGGGGTCCAAGTCCATATTGGAAGCCAGCGCGAAACTGGGCCAGGAACTGTCCGGCTTGCTTGATATCGAAGCACAGGTGGTCGGTGTGACCACCGGCAAGGTCCGGCCCGAATTGCGTTCACTGGCCGTTCCGCAGGGCACCGATCTCGGAATCACCGCCGGCTGGGGCATCGCCGGCAAGGGCGGCATCGTGATGCCCGGCAAGGGTCGCCTCACCGAAGTCGCGCCGCCCGCGGACCGCCCGGCGGCGCTCGGAACCAGTCCTGACCTGAACGTCTGGCTCAACGCCTCGACCTGCTGGACGCACGTTCCTGCCGCCGTGTGGGACTACACGCTGGGCGGTTATCCGGTGCTCAAGAAGTGGCTGAGCTACCGCGAGGCGAAGCTGCTGGGCCGTCCGCTCGCGCCTGAGGAGGCCGTCGAGTTCACCCGCATCGCCCGCCGGATTGCCGCGATCCTGCTGCTTGGTCCCGCTCTCGACACCAGCTACGCCGCCGTGAAGGCGGACGCGGAACGTAGCCACGCATAAACCGGTCCGCCTTCGCCCGCCTCATGACGAACGAAACCCATTTCAAAGGCTGGGCCAAACCCGGCCCGGTTCCCCCCGGCCTCGCTTCGGGCGTGGTGGTGGAGCCCCACGAGACGCTCGACGCAGTGGCCGGGCATTTCCGGCTGTTTCAACTGCGCGACGGACACCGGTTTTCCACCGACGACGTCCTGACGGCCTGGTATGGCGCGAGCTGGTGTCCCACAGCGCAGACGGCGCTCGATCTCGGCAGCGGCATTGGCACCGTCGCCACGGTGGTGGCGTGGCGATTGCCGGGCGTGCGCCTGGTGACGGTTGAGGCCCAGGACATCAGCGTGGCGCTCGCGCGAAAATCGGTGGGCTACAATGGGCTCGCGGGTCGTTACGAAATTCGGCAGGGCGACTTTCGCGATCTAGGCGTGGTGAATCCCGACGAACGCTTTGATCTGATCACCGGCAGTCCGCCTTACTTCCCGCCCGGCACCGGTGTGGAAAGCGAGCATCCACAGAAGCTGGCGTGCCGCTTCGAGCTCCGCGGCACCGTGGCCGATTACTGCGCCACGGCGGCGAAGCACCTCGCTTTGGGCGGCTTCTTCGCCTGCGTGTTTCCCAACGAGCCGGCGCAGCTCACCCGCGTTGAAGCCGGCGCCCAAGCGGCCGGGCTTGTCATCGTGCGCCGGCGCCCGGTGGTCTTCCGCGAAGGCGACCCGGCGTTGATCGGTCTGTTCGGGATGATGCGCGCGACGGACCTGCCGGAGTGGTTCCGCGGCCAGACCTGGGTGGAGCCGGACCTGATCATCCGCACGCGCGACGGGAAGATTCACCCGGAATACTCCGCGGTGAAGCTCGCGATCGGGTTCCCGCCGTGAACGACAGCGGTGCGGACGGACAACGGCGCCTAGTTCCGCACCACGCTCTTGGCGCCCTTCACCCTCAGCTTCGCGCCATAGACGGACTTGCTGGCGGTGATGAAAAGGAGGTCGTTGTCCTTGCCCCCAAAGGTCACGTTGGCGGTCCAGCCTTCGGGGATGGTGAGGTGGTCGATCTGTTTCCCGTCCCGGTCGAAGACGGTCACGCCGCGGCCGGTGAGGTAGACGTTGCCCTCGTCATCCAGCGTCATGCCGTCGGAGCCGAGATTGCAGAAGAGGCGTTTGCCGGTGAGTTCGCCGCCGGACTGCACGTCGTAGGCGTAGGTTTTGCCCGCGCCGATGTCGGCGACGTAAAGCGTTTTGCCGTCGGGCGTGCCGATGAGGCCGTTGGGCTGCTTCAGGTCGGTCGCCACGGGTTTCGGGGCGACACTACGGTCGGTGCCGAGGAAATAGACATGCTGACCCGTCTGCTGCGATTGCGGGTCGCGTTTCCAGTAAGGCCGCTTGTAGAGCGGGTCGGTGAAGTAAAGTCCGCCGTCCGGGCGGATCCAGAGGTCGTTGGGACCGTTGAGCAGCTTTCCGCCGAAATCCTTCACCAGCACGGTCACCTTCTGGTCGGGCGCGATGGACCAGAGCTGGTTCAGTTCGTCGGAGCAGGTGAGCAGATTGCCCTTGGCATCGAAGTAAGTGCCATTGGCACGGCCGCTCGGTTTCAGCCAGTCGGAGAAGGCGCCGGTCGCCGCGTCCCAGCGCACGATGCGGTCGTTGGGTTGGTCGGTGAAGAAAACATTGCCTTGGGCGTCGGCGGCGGGGCCTTCGGTGAAGGCATAGCCATCACCGAGTTTCTCAACCTTGGCACCGGGGGCGAGCAAAGGGGAATCCGCGGCGACCAGCAGCAGGGGCAGGGATAGCGAGAGGAGGGAAACGGTGCGCTTCATGTGGAACGACGGAAGGATTCCGCCGGGCTGGCGAACTGGCAATGCCGGGCTAAGCCATTTTGCGCGTGCGGACAAGATGAGGCATCGCAGAGTAGGACGCATGAACGGCAAGTTGGCGGCGGCAATGATGGCGGTGGCACTGGCCGGGTGTGCCGGGAAAAAGGCGGCGGGGCCCACGCTTTCCCCGCAGGAACGTTCCCGCGGGCTGTATGAGGTGGACCGGCGGTTTGCACGCCTCGCAGCGGAGCAGGGGCCGGCGAGGGCGTTCCTACAATATGCCGATGGGCAGTCCCTGCGGCTCAATCCGACCGGCCCCAACACCCTCGGCCGCGACGCGCTGGCCGCCGAACTGCGCGACTTGCCGCCGGGTGGCCTGACGTGGATTCCGCGCTTTGCCGAAGCGGCGGTTAGCGGGGAGCTGGGCTGGACCTGGGGCGATTACGTGATGCGCGGTCCCCAGGGCGAACGGCGCGGGCGTTATGTCACCGTGTGGCGGATGACGCCGCTGGGTTGGCGCATTGCCGGGGACATCGGGACCTCCGCACCCTGAGCCAGCCGGGTTGCGGTTTGGCGCTTGGTCCTTCGACGGTGACCGGTAACGCTCGGCGTATGCTCAAGTCGCTGCTTTCCGCGTTGTCGCTGCTGTTGCCCGCCACCGTGTTTGCCGCACCGACTCTCGCGGAGCAGCTCGGCTACGCCCCGACCGACCGCCTGCTGATCGTGAATGGCGACGATGTGGGCATGTGCCACTCGGCCAACGTGGCCACGATCGACGCCCTGGAGCACGGCCTGATGCGCTCGGCGACCATCCTGGTTCCGTGCCCGTGGGTGCTGGAGATCGCCAACTATGCGAAGGCGCATCCGGACAAGGATTTTGGCATTCACCTCTGCCAAACGTCGGAGTGGCGGGTCTATCGCTGGGGGCCGGTCGCACCGCGGTCGGAAGTGCCGGGGCTGATCGATCCGGAGGGTTACCTTTGGCACGAGACGCCGCAGGTTTACGCGAAGTCGAATCCGCAGGAGGCGCTGATCGAAAGCCGGGCGCAGATCCGCCGGGCGCTCGAACTGGGCGTGGACATCACCCACCTCGATTCCCACATGGGAGTGCTGCAATACCGTCCCGACTATCTCGAAAGCTACCTTCAGTTGGCGGTGGAGTTTGACCTGCCGGTGCGGATGGCTTCCGAAGAGACCTTCGCCCAGGCGGGACAGGGTGGCTGGCGCGAGAAATTCTCGGCGAAGGGGATCCTTTTCCCCGACGATTTCATCTTCGACATGAAGTATGCCGGGCCGGCGGACGTGAAGCGGTTCTGGATGCAGCGGCTGGCGAACCTGAAGCTCGGAGTCACGGAACTTTTCATCCACGCCGGCCAGCCGACTGAGGAGCTGAAGGCGATCACCGGCAGTTGGGCCATCCGGGCGGCCGAATACGAACTGTTCACCCGCGACGCAGACCTCAAGTCGATGCTGGAGAAACAGGGTGTGAAGCTGATCGGGTATCGCCCCATCCGCGACCTGCAACGGAAGCTGCGGGCCGAGAAGAAATAGGCGCCGCCAACCAAAAACGGGCGCGGAAGCGAACTTCCGCGCCCGTTAGGAACGACCGCCCGAGTCGCTACGGGTTGGGCAGCAGCTGAATCTGGTAGAACGCGGCGTCGGCCGGCGGGTTGGCATCGGCTATTTCCGCCGAGGAGGTGTTGATGGTTTTTAGGCGGCTGACTTCGGTCCATGGACCGCCCAGTTGGTTGCGCCTCAAAAGGCCGTAGGATTTTCCGGCCTTGCCCGGGAACCGGAACCGCACGCCGCTGGCGTCGGCGGCACTGAGTTCGAGCTTGAGCACATCGGTCGCATTGCGCGGGTTGGTGCCGAGCTGGAACTCGTCCAAGTTTCGGGATCCGTCACCGTCGGTGTCGGCCGTCGCGTCGTTGGCGTTGAGCGGATCGAAGCCGTGGGTGAGTTCCCACTTGTCGTCGGCGCCGTCGGCGTCCCCATCGGGATTGATGCGGAAGCTGCTGACTTGGGAGTCCATGCGGTAGCCTTGTCCCAGCGACAGAATCCAGGGGAGCAATTCGGTCGTCAGGTTAGGCGGAAAATTGGTCAGCGTGACGGCGACTTCAAACGAGCGACGGGTCCCGGCAGCTAGCGGACCGAGGTCGAAGTAAGTGGCGATCCGCGCCAATATGAACGGCGAGAATTCGTTCGTGCCCACGGCAGGGCTGACGAACTGCACGCTGCCGGATTCCGGGAGTTCCACCCGGACCCACGTGGCCGGAGTCGCCAGCGGCCCGCGGTTGGTCACCGACAGGGTAACAGGCACGGGGCGGCCGTAGCTGATCGGGTCGGGGAACCGGAGGCCCTCGGGCTGGGGTGAGTCAATGGTCAGGCTGACTTCGGCCAGACACTTTCCGGCGCTGCCAGCCCGGGCGATTGACGCCAACGCGGTGCTGTCGAGCGCCGTGTGGTAGAGGGTGATTTCGTCCATGAGTCCGACCAACGCGGTTTCGGTTCCCGCCCCGGCTTCAAAACCGATTCGCAGCGGCGCATTGCCGAGGTCGCCCGTGACGGTGAGTTCGGACGACAGGGCGGTGACGTTGCCGTCGATGGCCAACAGCAGGCTGCGGTCCTGGGGATCGCGCCGGGCGGATAGTGCGAGGTGGTGCCAGCGGCCGTCGCGCAGATTCGGGGTGATGGTTGTCGGCGTGCGCGTGAAATGGCTTTGGGTTTTGCCGTCGGTGTCGGTCAGCATCACTCCGAGCCGCCCTTGGTGGAGGACGAGCACGAAACCGACCCCGGAAGCAGCCTCGCGCTTGTCGAGCAGAACAATGCGGTCGCGCAGGATGTCGGACGTGGTGCGCATCCAGAATTCAACGGCGAAGTCCCGGTTGGCGCCCAGGTTCCATGGGAATCCTTCGCCCGTCTGGAAGCCGCGTTCCCGGTCCGTGCTCAGGCTCATGGCGCCTTCCATTCGGCCAGGGGAATACGTCGGGGAGTTCGTGTTCCGGCCGACGATCTCCAGCGTGGCTCCGGCCAACGAGTCGTCCCGGGTCTGCTCCCCACGCCACCACGCGAGCGCACCGGCGGGCAGGCGGACGCAACCGGCGTTGAGCTCCATCACCGCTTCGGCCGAATCGTCCGCGACGTTGGCTTCCGGTTGAGTGCGGGTCACCTTGGCGGTCGCGAACAAGTTGGTGGGCATCGGCAGGAACCGGAGGTTGTTTCGGGGCAGCTCAGCGAAATCGAAAAAGGCGCCTTGCCCGGGAGCCAAGTCGCCAAATCGGACTCGCACCAAGGTGCCGACCCCGACGTCACCGCCGCCGGTCCCCCAATACGAGGTGGTCTCATAGGTGCCCTGGGACATTTGCACGTCGAACAGGAAACTCGAGCGGCCGAAGGCGATTGGAAGCCTGAGCTCGACGACCACATTGGAGGAAACGACGTCGCAGCAGTGGGTGACTTCGGCGCGGTAGCGAACGTAATCGCCGATCTGGCTGCGTTGCGTGGGGCTGACGGCCAGCGTCACGGAAATGTTGTCCTCCGGGCTCATGGAGAACTGGGGCGACGGCTCCCAGCGGCCATTGCCGACAGCGGCGAGAAACGCAACCCGGGGGGCGAATGAATTCAGCCGGATGCTGCCGGTCCAGACTCCATCCCGGAATTCCGTCGCAAGGCGCGGAGTCATCGGCAGGGCACGACTGTCCACAAACGGAACCCGCATCAACTGTGATATTTGGTTCGCTGACGGCCACCCGGTGGACCAATCGGCGGAGGAATTGGTGTCGGTGTCGCCGGTCCGGTGATAGCTCAGGGATGAGGAACGTGCCTCGACCATGGGTAGTCCGACCCATTCGTCCGCCGGGACGGCGACGGGCACCGTGATTTGATTCGGCAGGGCCCGCATCGCGCAGAAAAAGTCCACGATCGCACCGGTGGAGTCTTGGAGCAGCACGGCGATGTGCCGTGCGTTCTCGCCCGCGCTGGGCTCCCACTCCAGCGGAAAGCCGCTCCGGAGATTTGGGAACAGGTCGGGGGTCAGGAAGGGGAACCGGGTCGAGTTGGTCCCTTCCGTAATCCGGAAGACGCCCGCGGCGGGCAGCGAAGTCCCCGCATCGAGCGTGACGGAACCCCGGGGCAGCGGCCAGGTGGTCGAGTCGTAGAACCACACTCTCCAATTGCTTAGGTCAACTTCGTTCGTGCTGACGTTGCCGAATTCGACCTGGCTTTGGGTTTCGAAAACTGGATTCACCTCCGTGATCACCACGGAACTGGGGCGGCGTCCGGTTGCGGTGGCCATGAGCTGGACGGTCCCGTTGAAGTTGGTGACCGGGTTTCCGCCGCCGTCCACCGCCGTCAGCCGAACGGGAATTTGATCGCCGACCTTGGGATTGCCGGTGATGGGATCCCACCGGAAGCCAGCGAACTGCCCGGGCACGAAGTCGTCACCAGGGCCCGTGCCGGTGGCGTCCACACTCGCGAAGTTGACCGGCGGTGGACCTCCACTGTCGTCCGCCCCCATCGCTGCGGCGCCCGGATGGGTGTCACCCGGATGTGCGTTCGGGACCGCCACGTCACGCCGGGGCTGGGTTGGTGGCGGTTGGTATGCTCTGGGGTGGGGCAGATTTCCGGTCTGGCCACCGGTCAACGCGGAGGTGGCGATCGGCCCGGCAGCGATTGCTGCCGCCGTCGCGATCAAGATGCCGGACAGGATGGAGAGCGCCTGGGATAATGGATGGGTTGATTTCATGGCTGGTTTGGTTGGACTGATTACATAAGTAAACAAATGTCCGGGAAGCGTCCAGCCGAAAGTTGATGGGGCACCGTCCAATGGCGACTACAGGCCGTGCGGCCGCTCGGGCCCAAGCAGGATTGGGGAGCACTGAACGCTTTCGGACCGGGTTCAGCCGGCCCACCGAATCCGGGGCAACCGCCAAACCCAACCTTTGCGCGGAGGCAATCTCTGCGACGTGGCCACCGACTGCGGCCCGGCTGCCCGTTGGCCTGCTGCGGTCCCTAATGTCCGTGGCAACCGCGCGCGGGTGGCTTTTCGCCAATGCGCGTTTTGCCGCGCACGCGGGGCTGCGCTGCCCCGGCGGGCCCCGGCCAACGAAAAGGGCGCGAGGTGTGAACCTCGCGCCCGTTCGTTTCCGTTCCGTTCAGGGATTGGTGATGAGCTGAATGCGGTAGAAACCGGAGTTGGCTCCCGGAGCCGCATCGGTCAGTTCGATCACGGAGTTGTCGGCACCCGTGCGCCGGGCGACTTCGGTCCAGTCAGCTCCCAGCGTGTCACGGCGGAACAGGCCGTAAACCTTGTCTGTCTTGCCGGCGAAGCGGATTTGCACGCCGCTTTCGGTCAGGCTGATGAGCTCGATCTTCAACAGGTCCGCGGCGCTGCGGGGATTGGTGCCCAGCAGGTATTCGTCCACGTTGCGGAAGCCGTCCCCGTCGGTGTCGGCGGTCGCGTCGGCGGCGTCCAGCGGATCGTAGCCGTTGCTCAGTTCCCAAACGTCGGGCAGCTCGTCGGCGTCGCCGTCGGGATTGATGACGAGCCAGGCGACATCTCCGGACAGGCGGTAGTTCTGGCCGGCGAACTGTTGCCAGGTCGCGAGTTCCGCGGGCAGCCGAGTCGGGATGTTGGTGACGGTAACTTCAAACTCGATGACACGTCCCGCGCGGGCAGGCAGCGGCCCGAAATCGTGGAAGGTGACAAAAGGGGTGGAAACGTTCGTCCCGAAGTTCGGGGTCAGATGTCGAATCCGACCGACGTCACCCAACGTCACCGTCACCCAGTTGCTGGACACTGCCAACGGGCCGGCGTTGGTGACCTCCAGCCTCACCATGAGCGGCCGACCGTAGCTGAGCGGGTTGGGGAACTGGCCCGCGACCGGTTTCGGATCGGCGAAGCTCAGGCTGACGTTTGCGAGGCACTTGGCGGCTCCACCGGCCCGATAAAGGCTGCTCAGTTGGGCCGAACTCAGCGCGGCGCTGTAAACTGTGACTTCATCGAGCAGGCCGACAAACGCGGTCGTGGTGCCGGCGCCGGGCTCGAAGCCGAGGCGCAGCGTGGCATTCCCGAGGTCGCCCACGACTTCCAGCGTGGACACGAGTCGGGCCGTGCTGCCATCCACGGCCAGCAGCAATTCCCGAATCTGCGGATCGCGGCGGGCGGACAGAGCGACATGGTGCCAGTTGCCATCCCGGAGCTCGGCAGCGTTGATGGCGGGAAACCGCGTGAAGTGGCTCTGGGTGTTGCCGGCGGTGTCGGTCAAGACCGCGGCCAGCCGGCCTTGGTCGAGGAACACGACGAAACCAACGCCGGTCGCAGGGTCGCGCTTGTCGAGCAGCATGATGCGCTCGCGCAGGGCATCGGCAGTCACCCGCAGCCAGAGCTCCACGCTGAAGTCCCGGTTGGCACCGAGGTCCCATTGGAAGCCGGCGGCGGTCTGCAGACTGCGGTTGCGGTCGAGATTCAGCGCCGAGGTGTTGACCGTCCGTCCGGGGCCGTAGGCGAGGAAATCGGAATTGGTCCCCACGAGTTCCAAGGCGCCGTTCGCCAGCGAGTCGGTGAGGTTTATCTCGCCGCGCCACCAGGCCAGTGCGCCCTCGGGCAGAGTTGTGCAACCGGCGTTGATCTCTGTCACCGCTGCGGATGAGTTGTTGGCGAGATTCTGTTCCGGTTGCGTGCGACTGACGGTCGCGGTGGCGGTGATGTTGGTCGGCATCATTTGGAGTTGGGCGATGCTCTGCCGGGAGATGTCGAACTCAAGGTGGGCGCTTTGGCCTAACCCCAGTTGCCCCAGGGAAGCCCGGACCAGCAACGCCCCTTGGGTCGCCCCGGTGGGGAAGTAGGTGCCCAGCTCGTGGGTGCCCTGGGAAACGGTCACGGCGGCGATTTGGGACCGTTGGCCGCCGAAGTAGGCGGGCAGACGAACTTCGACGACGACGTTGGACGAAACCGTCTCACAGCAGTGGGTCACCTCCGCCCGATAGTGAACGAACTGGGCCGGATGCTGCGTTTGGTTGGGATCAACCGTCAGGGTCACCGCGAGGTCGTCGGCGGTGCTCATGGTGAATGGCTCCGAACGTCCCCGGGCGCCGTTACCATCGTCGGCAATCAGAGCGACCTGCGGGGCGAAGGCTGAAAGCTGGACATTGCCGGTCCACACGCTGTTCTGGAAGTCCGCGGCGAACTCCGGTGTCATGGCCAGCGGACTGCTGTCGGCGAAGGGCACGGTCATGATGTTGGCGAACCGGAGGGGGGTAGGCGACTGGGTCGCCCAGTCCCGGGCCGAGTTGCTGTCCGCATTGCCCGCGCGCTGGTAGCTGACCGACGGCGAACTGGGATCGACCATGGGCAGGCCGGTCCATTCTTCCGCCGGGATGCTGATCGGCACCTGGATCTGATTTGGCATTGCCCGCATGGCGCAGAAGAAGTCGGCAATGGCCCCGCTGGCGTTGCGCAGCAGCACGGCGACGAACCGCCGTTCCTGCGGAGCCATGGCCCAAGACAAAGGGAATTCGGTCCGCAAATTGGGGAACACACCTGCCCCCGAGGTCTCAAAGATCTGGAAGATTCCCGCCGGCGGGAGGGTGGTCCCGGGATTCAGGGTGACCGTGCCCGTGGGCAGCGGCCACGTCGTGCCGTCGTAAAACGTCACGGTCCATCCGGCCAGATCCACCGCATTGGTGCTGACGTTGCCGAACTCCACGCGGCTGAAGCTGGACGACGTGGCGTCCACTTCCGAGATGACCACGGACGAAGGCGACCGGCCGGTGGGGGTGGCTTGCAACAGCACCGTTCCGTTGAAGGCCGGAACCACGGCGCCACCGCCGTCCACCGCTGCCACGCGGACGGGAATGTTCTCTCCAACCTTCGGGCTGCTGGCGATCGCATCCCAGCGGAAGCCGGCCAACTGTCCGGGCACAAAGTCATCGTTCAGGATCGCCGCGGCACCCTTTGCGTCCGCCAGGTCCGCGTTGGCAACGTTGGACAGGACCAACTGGAAGCTCTCATTGGCTTCTACGGAGGTGTCTCCATTGACTCGAACTTCAACGGTCTTGGCGCGCTCCCCGGCCGTGAAGGTCAGGGTGCCGGTGGCATTGAGGTAATCGGTCGGGGCGGAGGCCGTGCCGGAAACCGTCGCGTAGTCCACCGTCACCGCGGCCTCGCTGGCACCGGTCAGGCTCACCGTGAAGACCGCATTGGTGCCGCCCGAATTGCCCTCGCGGAGAACCACGTCACTGACCGCGAGCAGGGGTCTGGGATCGTCGTTTTCGATGGTGACCACGCCGTTGGTTTTCCCGAGGGCGACCACATTCGTGGTGAACAGCTCGACCGCGAACGTCTCTGCGGTCTCGAAGAAAAAGTCATTGATCACCGGCACTTCAATGAAGGCCTCGGTGGCTCCGGCGGGCAGGCGAACCGATCCGTTCGTGCCCCGGTAGTCGGCATCCGCCTTGGCCGATCCTTCAACCAGCCGGAATCCGGCGTCGATCTCCCGGGTGACCGGGGCGGACAGCACCACCGGAATCCGCGCACGGCCCGCGTTTTCCCGCACGGTGATGTCCTCGCCGAGCGCCAGCGTCAGGGGCAGCGCTTCAAACGTGAGCGTTCCCTGGTTGTTCGCGGGTTCCGGGTCGGTGTCGGCCCGGCCCAGCGTGCTGCTGATCGTGTAGTTGCCGTTCAAAAGCGCCCGGCAGGTGATCCGCACGGTCGCGGACTCGCCGCCGGGCAGGATGCCGAGATTCGCGATCACGAACCCGGCCAGATTGTCGGCCGTGCCCTGTGAACTGGTCACGTTGACGACGCTGACGCCGGTCGGCACCACATTGGTCAGCATGATTCCGGGCGCCGGGGCGAGCCCATGGTTGCTGACGGTGGCGGTCACCACAAAGTCCTCGCCGAGGGCGGCCCGGCTGGCCCCGGTCAGCGTCAGCGAGACATCGCCCACGGGCAGATCGCGGAAGCATTTGCCCTGTTCCTGGGCATTGAACAGTCCCGCGACTTCGGATTCGGCCAAGGCGCGGTTGAAAATGCTGACCTCGTCGATCCGGCCGTTGAAACGCGTGCCCTGCACCGTCTGGACCACACTGTCGGCGCGCGACCCGATCTTCAAAGGACCGGACACGGTGCGAAGGGAACCCGTGAGGCCGGCGAAGCGCTTTCCGAGGGCGCCGTTGAGGAACACGCTGGCAACGCCGTTTTCGTAGGCGACCACCACATGACTCCATTCGTTGAGCGGAACCTTCACGCCCGAGTCGGTCCAACCCGAATAGTCATCCGGCAAGCCGGCGATGCCCCCGAGGTGCAACGCCAAGTTGCCCACCGGGATGTTGTTGGTGCTGACGGAGGAAGGCCCCTTGAGTCCAAACTCGAACGCGATGGTGTCGAATCCAAACACCTCCTTGTTCAGAATGATGTCCACGTCGCCGTCGAGCGATGTTGGAAAAATCCAGGCCTCCGCGGCGAAGGCGGCGAGGTTGAAGGCGGCGGAATCGGGCACGACCACCTCATTGCTGCCGTCGAAATCAAACGCCCGCCCCACCTTGCCGGCCGCATACTTCGGTGCGCCGAAGGCGCCGTTGTTCGCTCCGGTGATGTTGTTGGCGTCCCCTTCAGCCCGATACCAGGCCACGAGGCCCGCGGGAATGGGGGTGCAGCCGAGGGGGGGCGTGCCGGGGATGGATTCAAGCCGCACCCGGTCGAACTCCGCGTGGCCGCCATTGGCGGCGGTGGTGGCGAGCTGAATCCGGATGGGAGTGCCCGCGAAAGGCGAACCGGGTGGCAGTGTCACCTCCAGTGTGGCCGTGGTGAACCCACCTGCGGGAATCTCCACGGCGTCCTGCTGCTCGGCCACCACCTGGTTGTTGGCCAGCAGGCGGAGGGCATAACCCGGAAACGCGACTCCGGACAATCGCCCCACATCTACCCGCAGCCGATAGCTGTGCCCGGCCTGATAGGTTTCCGAAAGCTGCTGACTGATGCTGCCAAAGCCGTTGATCCAGCCGACTTGAACTCCCTCGGGCGCTCCGTTGGGCATCAGGGGGGGCTGAGGCCGGAACGTGCCCCCCGAGACTGCTCCCGACCAGCCCGGGACGGCCAAATCCGAGTAGTAGCCGTTTCCATCGATCGGGAATCCGGGATACGAGCTGTAGTGGCCGGGTAGCAGTTTGCCATCGCCACCGAAGTGGACCGGGTCGGTGCCGGTGAGTGCCTCGAAGCCGGAATTGGAAACGGGGATCGGGCTGTATTCGGAACATCTGCCGGCGGCACCCGCGCTGAAAATGGAGAATACCTCTTCCTGTGAAAGTGGTCGGTTGTAGGCGGCCAGTTCATCGATGTTCCCCTTGAAGCCGTAGGAAACTCCGGCGTAAGGGGAACCCAAGCCTCCTAACGCGTATGGTCCGGACAGGCTGAAGGAGACGTTGCAGGGAGTGGTTGAGGCGAGCAGTCCGTCGGCGAAGAACCGCAGCTCGCTGGCAGACCGGACCACTGCGACGTGGTGCCAATTCGTATCCCGAATGGCGGTGGTGCTCCTGAAGGATACGACTCCGATGTGACTGAGGTAGAGCCGTCCATCATGCATGAGTCCGAATGCGAGCCCTTGGTCGGAATTGGCAAAGAACTCGCCTGCCTCGGCATCATTCCCAGCGAGATTCGGATCTGCTCGGCGAATCCAACCCTCTACCGCGAATTCCTGGGAGGTCAGTTGGAAGGACGCAGGCAGCAGCAGCGCGTCGTGGCTTCCTCCGAATTGGAATCCTTGGCGAACGTAACCCGCGCCTGTGGATCCATTACCACGCCAAGTCCCGTTTAGCTTGGAAACCGAGTCGGTCGTGTCCTCTCCGCGCCAGAATCCGGCAAGCCCAGCAGGGGAGGCGGCACAAGGGGCCGCCTGGCAGGGCAGTGTGGCCGCGGAGATCCCGGCGGCAAAGGCGACGACTGCGAGACGACGAATCAGGGAGTGCATGGCTTGGTGGCGGGTGAAGTTGCCAAAAGTAAACAGAGGGTGTCGCCGGCGGGTCGAGAGGAAAATTGACAGAATGGCTTTGGCTCGGTCACGCCGTCCCATTAGCGTGGTTCGCACCAAGTCCTGATGAAAGTTGTCATCCTTTGCGGCGGTCTGGGCACCCGGTTGCGGGAAGAGACCGAATACCGCCCCAAGCCCATGGTGCCGGTCGGCGGCCGGCCGATCCTGTGGCACATCATGAAGTTGTATGCCCACCACGGTCACAAGGATTTCGTGCTCTGCCTCGGCTACAAGGGGGAGGTCATCAAGGATTACTTCCGCAACTACCTGTGGAACACCTCCGACGTGACACTGAAGCTCGGGCGCAACCCCCAGATCAAATACCACTCCACCCACGACGAGGAGGACTGGACCGTGACGCTGCTGGAAACCGGCCAGGAAACCCAGACCGGCGGACGCCTCCGGCGCGCTCTGGCGCACGTGCCGGATGACACCTTCCTGTTCACTTACGGCGATGGCCTGACCGACAGTGACATCAACGCCAGCATCGCGTTTCACCGCGCTCACGGTCAGGTAGCCACCATGACCGCAGTTCGCCCCAGTGGCCGCTTTGGCGAATTGGCGATGGACGGGCAGACCGTCACCGCCTTCCGGGAAAAGCCGGAGCAGGAGGCGGCTTACATCAACGGGGGATTCATGGTGCTCAACCGGAGCATCGCCGAGTATCTCGATCCCGGGGACGACTGTGTGTTTGAGCGCAAGCCATTGGAACGGTTGGCCCAGGCGGGGCAGTTGAAGGCGTATTGCCACGATGGCTTCTGGCAATGCATGGACACCTACCGCGAACAGCAGATGCTGGAAAAAATGTGGCAAACGGGACAGGCCCCGTGGAAACGATGACCGCGATGGCTGAATCGTTCCGTCAGGCCTTCCGGGGGCGAAGTGTTCTGCTAACCGGGCACACCGGATTCAAGGGCGCCTGGCTCACCCAGTGGCTGCTGGAACTGGGGGCCAATGTGACCGGCTACTCGTTGCCGAGTCCCACCGCTCCAGCGCTGTTCGATCAGTTGGGCTTGGCGGAGCGCATCCGCCATGTGGAAGGCGACATTCGTGATTCCGCCCGTTGGACCAAGACAGTGGCTGACGTGCAACCGGACTTTGTGTTCCACCTGGCGGCTCAGCCGTTGGTGCGGCTTTCGTATTCGGAGCCAGTTGAGACGTTTGATACCAACGTTCTCGGGACCATCAAGGTCCTCGACGGATTGCGACAATTGGAGCGGCCCTGTTCGGTGGTGTGTGTGACGACCGACAAGTGCTACGAGAACCGGGAGTGGCACTTTGGCTATCGCGAAGAGGACCCGCTCGGTGGTCATGACCCTTACAGCGCCAGCAAGGCCGCCGCGGAGATTGCGGTCGCTTCCTACCGCCGGTCGTTTTTCGGGACCGGCCAGGTCAGGATTGGCAGCGCGAGGGCTGGCAATGTCATCGGGGGCGGCGATTGGGCGCTCGACCGGATTGTGCCGGACTGCATCCGGGCACTTTCGTCGGGACGGGCGATTGCCGTGCGTAACCGCCACGCAACCCGCCCGTGGCAGCATGTGCTGGAGCCGCTGAGCGGTTATCTTTGGCAGGCGGTAAAGCAGGCTCAGGATCCCCGCCTCTGCGGGGCCTTCAATTTTGGTCCCGGCCATGACGCCAATCGCACGGTGGCCCAGCTGGTGACCGAGATTCTCCGTCATTGGCCGGGAGAATGGCAGGATCAGACTCAGCCCGATGCGCCGCATGAAGCCGGCCGGCTGCAACTGACCACGGACAAGGCCAATGCGCTCCTTCAATGGTCGCCAGTTTGGAGATTTGACCAGGCCGTTGAGGCGACCACCTGTTGGTATCGCGAAGTGCAGTCCAAGGCGTGCTCCCCGCTCGAAGCCACTCGTGAGCAGATTTCCGCCTACACCGAAGCGGCCCGCCGGCAAACGGTTTCGTGGTCGCTTCCACAGTGACGGGCCAAACCGGGCGAGTTCCCCCTTGCCAGTGTGGCCGGGGTTCCCCGATTTTCCCGCATGGCAAGTTCGGTCGCTGCCTCGGCCCTTGACGCCGAGTTTTATCAGTCCGCTGACGGTTTCTTCCGGTCCCACAAGACGGCGCTGACGTTCGACGACGTCACGCTGGCCACGCTGTATTCCGAGGTGCTCCCCCGCGAAACGCAGCTGGACACGCGGCTGGCCGACGGGCTCGAACTGCACGTCCCCCTGGTGTCGGCCGACATGGACACCGTCACGGAGTCGCGCATGGCGATCGCGATGGCGCAAAACGGCGGGCTCGGGCTGATCCATTACAACATGCCGGAGCGGGACCAGCTCTCGGAGGTCAGCCGGGTGAAGAATCACGTCCACGGGCTGATCCAGGAGCCGATCAAGGTGTCGCCCGACCAGTTCATCGGCGACGTGCTGGCGCTGATCGAGAAGAAGAAGTTCGCCTTCAGCACGTTTCCCGTCGTGGACGCGGAAAACCGCCTCCTCGGGCTGCTGCCCGGCCACGTGGTGAAGCCGCGTTACGCCAAGCGCAAGGTGGTCGAGGCGCTGCAGCCGCGGAACGAAGTCCGGACCATTCACGAGCGGGAACTCGGCAATGATCCCATTGGCCGTGCGGACCGCTTCTTCACGGAGAATCCCGGGATCCACAAGCTGCTGGTGGTGGATGATCAGGACCATCTGCGCGGTCTGTTCACCATGAGCGACATCGAGCGCATCACCGCCGAGCATGCAGCCCAGGTGAAACCGGCCCGGGATTCCCACTTCCGCCTCCTGTGCGGCGCGGCCATCGCGACGGTCCGGCGGGGCGACGGTTCGCTCGACCGCGACCGGATTCTCGGCCACGTCGGCGGCCTGGTGGAGCGCGGGGTGGACGTGATCGCGGTTTCCACCGCTCACGGTCACACCAAGGGGGTGGGCGACGTGGTGCGCCTGGTGCGCAGCGCCTTTCCGAGCCTGCCGATCATCGCCGGCAATGTGACCAGTGCCGGCGGGGTCGAGTTCCTCGCGGAGGCCGGCGCGAACGTCATCAAGATCGGGCAGGGCCCCGGATCGATTTGCACCACCCGCGTGGTGGCCGGCGTCGGCATCCCGCAGCTTACGGCGCTTTACGTGGCGTCCCGGGCGGCGGCGACCAAGGGCGTCACGTTGCTGGCCGACGGCGGCATCACGAAATCAGGCGACATCGTGAAGGCGCTGACGCTGGCGCACGGCGTGATCTGCGGCGGGCTGTTCGCGGGCTGTCCCGAGGCGCCCGGCCAGATCATGGAAATCAACGGCAAGCTCTTTAAGCAGTATCGCGGCATGGGCAGTCTGGCCGCGATGAAGGCGGGCTCGGCCGCCCGTTACGGGCACAGCAGCACGGACACGACGCGCAAGGTCGCGGCCGAGGGAATCGAGGCGTTGAAGGAGGCCTCGGCCTCGGTGGACCAGGTGATCGGCCAGATGGTCGGCGGCATTCAGTCGGGCATGGGTTACCTGGGCTCGGCCAACTTGGAGCAGTTGCGGGCGCGGGCGCGCTACATCCGGGTGAGTTCCGCTGGCATGAAGGAGGCCGCCCCGCACGACGTGGTGGAGATCAAGACTTCCGCCAACGTGAACTGAGCGCGGGCAGTTCCCGTTGCGGGCGAGCGGGCATGGCGCTCGTCATCGCGCCCGCTAAAAGTTGAAAGGCTCGTTCGTCACCCCGCATTGGGGGCAGCGGGACCTTTCGACAGCGGGGTCATCGGTGTAAACCGCGCTGCACGACGCACAGCGGAACACCCGATCCTGCGCGGGTCCTGACTGAATCCGCCGGGCCTGGAACTCGTGCAGGAGCGCCAGCAGGCCGACTCCACCCAGCAGGCCGAACAGGAACAGGCTGATCCAGGCTTCGGGAGTCATGGTCAGCGCAGGGCCGGGCCGTTGCCCCAGTTGAAGGTGAGCCGGCCCCATTCGAGCTCGGCGAAGACGGCTTCGGCTGATTTCGGCCGGTCCGGAAGCGGCGAGAACCGGGCAGTGCGGGCGGCGTCGAGCGCAGCCCGGTCCGCGGCCGGCGAGCCCGACGAGGCCACAACGCGGGCGGAAAGGACTTGCCCCCACGGATTGATGGCCACCTCCACGACGGTGGGCGGCAGCACTTCGCCTGCAGGCGGCACGGCCGAATTCATCCGCAGCAATTGCCGGTGGCCCAGTTCCGGATCCACCGTTGTCTGCGTGGTTCCGGAAGTCATCGGAGCCGGAGCGACGCTGAGGGGCACTGTGGGCACCGGCAGTCGCTCGGGTCGGAGTCGCACCGACGCCAGCGGCGGCGCCGCGCCCAGACGCTGGGCGGAGCGATCCATGGCCAGCCAGTTGGGCGCCGCCTTGAATTCGGCAACCGAGTAACGCTGCCCGGGACGGAGACGGTCGGCGGCCCCGGAAAACCCGCGCGGGTCGCGCGCGGCGAAAGCGGTCGGATCCGGGAGCAGTTCGTCGTTGGCAGAGGGACCTTCGGGCCTCGGGTCGAACAGGTATTCCGGGTGGACGATTTCCCGGGCCGGAGGCAGTTCCGGCCAGCGAGTCAGGAAGCGGGCCGAACTGCCCGCCACCAGCGTCAGCCCGCCGATGACGGCCAACCAGCGGCCGACGCCCCAGGGTTCCGATATCGCCGCGGCGCTCATGGACTGCGCGCGGGAACCGCCCCAAAGATGACGCTCTTGATGCCGGCCATCCGGGCGATTCCAGCGAGGTCGGCCAACTGCTGGAAGCGCACTGAGCGATCGGCCTGGATGAGCAGGATCTGCGGGCTTTCCGGCTGGGCCGACCGCTTGCGGAGAATGTTCAGCAACGGCTCGCGGCCGATGACCTGGTTCTCAAAATGGAGCTGCTCATTGGCATCGATGGCGACGATCAGAAAGCGTTCACCGGCGCGCACGGTCGGGCCGGCATCGCCCGTGGGCAGTTCGAGGCGGGCACCCCGGGGAAGCACGAGGAACTGGTGGAACGCGAAGGCGAAGGCGAGCGGCACCAGCACGCACAGCAGGGCCGCCAGGTCGGGCTGGCCGCGGAACGGTTTGGCAGTGCGCGGGAAGTGGATCATGCGCGGGGGCCGTTGCCGTTGGTGTCACCGGTCGCGAGCCGCAGCGCCTCGGAACTGGCCCGCTCCATGTCCAACACGATCGAGTTCACGCGGCTGACGAGGTAATTGTAGGCCGCGTAGGCGACCGCGGCGAGGGCGATGCCGAGCGCGGCGGAATAAAGCGACTGCATGAGCGCGTCGAACATTTCCCCGGGCGCGGCATAGCCGAACGCGGCCCCGTCGGGTCGGCGCAGGCCCCGGAAAACATGCGCCATGCCGAGCAGCGTTCCGACGAGTCCGACCAAGGGGGCGACCTGGGCGAGGGTGGCCAGAACCAGCAGCCGCGCTTCGAGCCGGGGCACTTCATTCTTTCCGGTTTCCTCGATCACTTCCGCCACCCGCTCCCGGCCGCTGTCGCGGGTGAGGATGGCGGTCTTGACGAGCCGGGCGACCGGTCCCGGCGTGGCGTCGCAGATGGCGATGGCCTCCACGACGTTGTCGCGCTTCAGCACGTTGCGCACGCCGGCGAGGAACTGGACTGCGTCAATCTGTTCGCGGTGGTAGAGCAACAGCCGCTCGATGATCACCGCCAGCGCGCCGGCGCTGAGCAGGATGAGGAACCAGAACACTCCGCCAAAGCCGGCCGTGGCGGCCGGAGGTGCGGCGGCCGCCGGGACAACGGCATTCGTATCGGCGGCGGCCAGCAGGAGCGCAAACGGCATGGGCGGGTTATAGGCGGCGGCCCAAGCGAGGGCCAAGGGCAATTGCGGGCACATTTTGCCGGCGGAATTGCGTGTCAGCGGCCGGAACTTTCGGCAGTCTCCGGCCGTCATGCCCTTTCGTGCGCTCGGTCTGGGAGACCGAATTCTCAGTGCCATCCAGGAGGCCGGTTACACCGAACCCACGCCGATCCAGGTGGCGGCCATTCCCGTGGTGCTCGCGGGTCACGATCTCATCGGCATCGCCCAGACCGGAACGGGCAAGACCGCGGCATTCACCTTGCCGTTGCTGACCCGTCTGAGTCAGAGCGCCGGACGCGGGCGCGGCTGCCGGGCCCTGGTGCTCGCGCCGACCCGCGAACTGGCGGTGCAGATCGAGGAGAACGTCCGGGCCTACGGCAAGCATCTGCCGTTTCATATCGCAACGGTCTTTGGCGGTGTGGGCGAAAGTCCGCAGATTCGGGCATTGCGGTCCGGAGTGGAAATCGTGATCGCCACGCCCGGCCGCCTGCTGGACCTGATGGGCCAGGGGTTCGGCAACTTCGACGGCTTGGAATTCCTCGTGCTGGATGAGGCGGACCGGATGCTCGACATGGGCTTCCTGCCGTCCATCCGCCGGATCGTCCGGGAGTTGCCGCAACGCCGGCAGACGCTGCTGTTCTCCGCCACGCTGTCGAAGGAAATTGAGGCGGTCACCCGGGAGTTCCTGCACAGCCCCAAGACGATCCAGATCGGCCGCCGGTCCAATCCCGCCGAAACGGTGACCCAGTTTGTTTACGAGGTGCCAACCCATCTGAAGCCCTCGTTGCTGCTGCACCTGATGAAGGATCCGGCCCTCAACATGGTGCTCGTCTTCACCCGGACCAAGCACGGCGCCGACCGGGTCGCACGCAAGCTGGAGCAAGGCGGCATCCGGACCGGCACGCTGCACTCCAATCGCTCGCAGAACCAGCGGTTGCGGGCCCTCAATGACTTCAAGGCGGGAACCGTCCGGGCGCTGGTGGCGACGGACATCGCGGCCCGGGGCATCGACGTGGACGGCATTTCGCACGTCGTGAACTACGACTTTCCGATGCACGCGGAGGATTATGTCCATCGCATTGGCCGGACCGGTCGGGCCCAGGCCATCGGCGACGCGATTAGCTTCGTGACGCCCGAAGATCAGGATGCGTTGCGGGCGCTGGAAAAGTTCATCGGTCGTGGCGTGGTCCGGAAGCGGGCGGAAGGATTCGATTACTCGGCCTCGCCCGCGCCCCGGCCGCCCGAACGATCCGGTCCGCCCCAGGGGGGGCCGCCTCGCGGCGGCAAAGCCGGGGGAAACTCCGGTGGTGGACGCCGCAGCCAATCGCGAGGCCCCCGAAGCGGCTCTTGGCGCCCGCGCCGTTAGGCTGGTTTTCGGCAGGTTGTCCGGGCATTTTCCCGAAAAATCCGACCGATTCCGATGAAGGACATTTCCCAGAGGCGCTTTGTCACCGCGGCTGAAAGTGTGACGGAGCTCAGTCCCTTCACGCTGAATGCCTGGCTTTCCCGGCCGGACATCGTCCCCTGCAAGGACCTGTTGATGGTGCGGGCGACGATGGAACCGGGACGATGCCATGCCTTTCACCATCATCCCACCCGCGAGGAGATCATCTACGTGCTGAGCGGCCAGGCCGAGCAGTGGTGCGGGAAGGAGTATCGCATTCTGAAGCCGGGTGAGATGGTCCTGATCCCGAAGGGGGAAGTGCATGGGACCTACAACCCCTTCCGCGAACCCGTCGTGTTCCTCGCGATCCTGGCGCCGGCTGAAGCCGACGAACCCGCGATGGTGGACGTTTCGACCGCGGAACCTTGGGCGTCCATACGGACCGGAATGACGCCGTGCCGGTGAAATCGGGAAAATGAATGAACTCCGATGAATGCCTTCCGTGCGCTGGTTCCTGTCGTCGGGTGGCTGATGATTTCCAGTCTGGCCATGTCCGCTGAAGAAACTTCTTCGGCGGTCGCGCGGCGGCCGGAGCTACCGCCGGTTCCCGCGCTGAATATTCCCCGTTCCCCGTCTGCGTGGGCCGCCCGGCAGGTGGAGATCCGCGCCACGCTGGAGCGACTGCTGGGGGAGTTTCCAGCCCGGCCGGCGATGCCCAAGGTCACGACCCTTTCGCGGGAAGACCGGGCCGATCACTGGATCGAGCGGTTCCAGTTCGACAACGGGCTGGGCGACCGTGTGCCCGGAGTGCTGCTATTGCCGAAACGCTCCGACGGCAAGGTTCCCGCCATCGTTTACCACCACTGGCATGGCGGCGAATACGACCGCGGCAAAGTGGAGCTTTTCGAGACCAACCACACCCCGGTCGCGCCCGGTCCGGCGCTGGTGAAGCGTGGATTTGCGGTGATGGCCATCGATGCCGCCTGTTTTGGCGAACGGCAAGGGCAGGGGGCGGATGGCTTGAAAGGTAGTGCCGGGGAGATGTCCGCCGCGAAGTTCGACCTCTGGGCGGGCCGGACCCTGTGGGGCCGGATGGTCCGCGATGACCGTATGGCGCTCGATTATCTGGTCCGCCGTCCGGAGGTGGATTCGGGGCGGATTGGCGCGATGGGCATGAGCATGGGCGCCACGCGGACCTGGTGGTTGATGGCGTTGGATGAGCGCGTCAGGGTCGGGGTCGCGGTGGCGTGCCTGACCCGTTATCAGGATTTGATCGCGGCGGACGGCCTCAAATACCACGGCATCTACTATTACGTTCCCGGGATGCTGCGTCATTTTGACTCGGAAGCGGTGATCGCCTGTGCTTCACCCCGGGCGCTGCTTTGCCTGAATGGCGATCAGGATGCGGGGTCGCCCGTTTCCGGAATCCGCGCGATCGAGAGCGCTGCCCGTCCCGCGTGGCAAGTGTCGGGACGTCCCGAAGCCTTCCAAAGCATTGTCTATCCGGGTGTTGGCCACACCTACACGGGGGACATGTGGGATCGCACGTTGGCGTGGTTCGACCGGTGGCTCGGCGAAAATCGTTGAAACGCAGGCTTGCGATGACTGGGGAATCGGCTATTCCAGCCGCCCGCATCGGACCTTTCGAAGAAGGGTCCGACTTGCACTCCGGCCAGTTCCCCGTGAACCGGTTGGTCGCGGAGTCGGGGCTGTCCGCAGCCCGGAACCGCGTGTGCAGGGAAGGAGTGAAAGTGACTTGAGCGAAATCAGACTGAAAAAGGGTGAGCCGATCGACCGCGCGTTGCGCCGGTTGAAGAAGAAGGTGGACCGTGAGAACACGCTGCGCGATGTCCGCGCCAAGCGGCATTACGAGAAGCCGACCGAACGTCGTCGCCGCAAGCTGAAGGTGGCGAAGTTCAACGCGATGTTGTCCCGCAAATACGCGGACGTTTAATTCGTCGTCACGGATTGCACTTCCACGCGCCGGATGTTGTTCTACCCGAACGCATCCGGCGTTTTGCCTTTCATGTATTCGCTTTCAACCTGTTGGAATTCGGGGCGCCACACCTGTGGCCGGGAAATGCTGCGGGAAATCCGTTCCCTCGGCTTCGAGTATGCCGAACTCAGCCATGGCATCCGCATCAGCCTGCTCCCGGGCATTTTGGAGGCGGTGGACGCCGGGGAAATCCGCATTTCCACCCTGCACAATTTCTGCCCGCTGCCGATGGGCATCAACTGGCCGGCGCCCAACCTCTTCAAATTCTCGGCCGAAGACCGTCGGGAGCGTGACAGCGCCCTGAAGCACACGCTGAAGACCATCGAGACCGCTCACCGGGTCGGCGCGAAACTCATCGTGCTGCACTCTGGCAGCGCGGATCTCAAGTCCGGCTCCCTGTTTTCCCGCAAGGTGGAGTATCAGGAGAAGCTCGAGGAGCTCGTCCTCGCGGGAAAGAAGGATTCCGACAAGTATCGCAAGCTGGTCGAGGATCTCGAAGTTCGCCGGGAAAAATACAAGGGCGAGCCCATGCGCCGGTCGCTCGACATGATCAGGCAGTTGGCCGAAACCGCCGGCGAAAAGGGCCTCCTGTTCGGCATCGAAAACCGCGAAGACGTGGAGGAGATTCCCTTCGACCATGACCTGCCCGAGTTTTTGGCGGAACTTCCGGAGAACGTCCGTTATTGGCACGACTGTGGACATGCCCAGATTAAGGAGAACCTCGGGTTCATCCTGAACCATGCCCACCACGTGGAAAACCTCTCGAAACGGCTCGGGGGATTCCACGTTCATGATGTCCTCCAGAACGAGGAAGGGATGCACGACCACTGTCCGCCCGGCGTGGGCATGATCGATTACGCCGCCATCAAGCCCATGGTGAAGCCGGAACACATCAAGGTGCTGGAGATGAGCCCGGGACTGCCCGCCGAGGAGGTCGCCAAGGGCTTTGCCCACATCAAGTCGGTCTGGGGGCCGGAATAGCGTGTCACTGTGAGCCGGTCCCGCCTGACCAGCATCGCCCGCTTCGCCGTCTGCCTGCTGCTGTTGGCGGTGATTTTCCACGTCATCTTTTGCAACGAGGTCCAATTGCAGCTCGCCGCGACCTCGGGACCGCAGTGGTCCGCTCTAGACAAGTGGGAACAGCGTCGGCTGGCGTGGACACAGGGCCCGGCCGGAGTGTGGGAAACGATCCGCAAGCTCGACGCGGCCAGTCTGGTTGTGTCCTTCGGCTCGTGTGGGCTGCTGGTGGCGCTCGGGGGGCTACGCTGGCGGGAAGTGCTCCGGGCCCAGGGAATCCAGATGCCGCTGGCATCGGTGCTGCGGATTTCGTTCGTGGCTCACTTCTTCAACGCCCTCCTGCTGGGCACAGCCGGAGGCGACGTGATGAAGGCGTGGTATGTCGCCAAGGCAGCACCCGAACGCGGCGCGGAAGCCGCCTTCAGTGTGTTCGTGGACCGCCTGCTCGGGATGCTCGCGTTGTTGCTGTTCACCGTGTTGCTGGCCGTGCCGAACTGGGAACTGCTGGCCGGCTACAAGCGGCATCTCGCGACGGCGCTGATGATCGGCGGAATGTTCGGGGTGGCCGGTGCCATGACCTTTCTCGGTTTTTTCACCGACACCTTGGGACACGATGGCGTCGTGCTGCGACTGGTCCGCCGGTTGCCGCGGGGCGAGTCGTTCGCCCAAGCTTTGGGTGGCTGTCGTCAACTGGCCCGGCATCCCGGTTTCCTGTGGCGCATGGCGGGCTGGTCACTGCTGGTGAACATCGCAATCGTCGGCGCTTTTGCCGCACTTGCGCGGGGGCTGGGCGTGGAAATTCCGACGGTGGCCCTGTGGTATCTGGTGCCGGCGATTGTCAGCGTCGCCGCGCTGCCGGTGACGCCCGCCGGGCTGGGTGTGCGCGAGAACCTTTTCGTCTGGCTGCTCACGGTTCCCGCGCTCGGAGTGAAGCCTGGCGCGGCGCTTTCGCTGTCGCTGCTCGGCTACACCGTGAACCTGCTCTGGAGCGTGATCGGCGGTGTGGTTTATCTGGCCACGCCCGGACGGGAGCAGTTGAAGCAACCCTAGGTGGGCGCGCCGTGAGTTGGGCTCAAAGCCCGAGGAGGGTCAGGCCTTCAAGGATGCCTTCGCCACACTTCTTCGCGGCGAGATAGCCGCCTTCGGCCGTCACCTGGGCCTTCACTTCGGGCAGGCCGTTGACCGGCGTCACGAGCCATTCCGCCACGCTGCGCCGCAGCATCGGGAGGTCGTTCAGGTGATCGCCGGCGGCGAACGTCTGGGCGGCGGAAAGTCCATGGCGACGCTGGATTTCCTGAAGGGCCGTGCCCTTGCTGTAACGGCGGTGACTCAGCCGCACATAGACGTCATTGCGGACCGGGACAAGTTCGCCGACTTCAGCGCAAAACGTCTCCAGTTCGGTCTGGATGGCGTCCATCTGGGCATTCGAGCGGGCGATGGCGCAGAGCGGCGACCACAGGTCCCGGTAAAAGTTCGCGTCGAATTTTTCCTCGAGGGAATCCATCAGCGCCGTGAGTTCCGCGGAGTGACGCGTAAAGATGTCCGCATGGTCGCGGGTGCAGTTGGTGTTCCACGGTTCCAGCGGCTGGTAGTGTCCCCGGACGTGCTGGTGGATTTCGCGTTCCACGGTGACGACATAATCGGGCTGCACCCGGCAGTGCGCGCGGCCAAGACTTTCCATGAGGCTCGACAGGTCGCGTCCGGTGTTGATCACCCAAAGGACGCCGGCCGCCTGGAGTTGGGCGAACTTCTCCTGCAGGGCTTCGGGAATCGCCGCGTGGGCGAAATCCTCGTGGATGGTCCCGTCGAAATCGGTGGAAATCAGGCGAATGTCAGCTGGCATCGTGCAGGCCGAAGGTGGCGGACCCGACGGATCGTGCCAAGTGTGGGCCCGCCGCCTTCCGTCGGCCGGAAAACCGGTTGACCGTTGGCTGCGGTCGCCCACCTTCCGAGGCATCATGAATCCCCGACTGTTCGCCTCCCTGACGCTTACTGCCGCCTTCGCGTCGGCCGCCTTGGCCGGAGACTGGCCGTTCGTGCGCGGTCCACATGGCGACGGTTCCTCCCCGGAGAAAATCTCCAAGAAGTGGCCGGATCAGGGGCCCAAAGTGCTTTGGAAAGTGGCCAGCGACCGCGGCTTCAGTTCCTTCGCCGTCGGCGGTGGCCAGGCGTTCACCCTCGAATGGCGGGAAGTGGACGGCGCTGCGCAGGAAGTCCTCGTGGCCCGCAATGCCGACACGGGCAAGGAATCGTGGGTCAAGCCGTTGGGCGTCGTGAAACTCGACGGCGGTGGGGACGCCGGGACGGGCGACAACAAGGGTGGCGACGGTCCGCGCTCCTCGCCGACGCTCGATGGAGATCGGGTTTACGTCACCAGCGCGAAGCTTGTGCTGGCCTGCTTCTCCGCGAAGACCGGCGAGGAACTGTGGCGCCATGACCTGATCAAGGAATTCGCGGGTCGGAACATCCAATGGCAGAACGCCGCTTCGCCGCTCATCGAGGGTTCGCGGGTGTTCGTCGCGGGCGGTGGCGCCGGGCAGTCGCTCCTGGCCTTCAACAAGGCCGACGGCTCAGTCGCGTGGAAGGCGTTCGACGAGACCATGACCCATGCCACGCCGACGGCCGCGACGCTGCACGGGCAGCGGCAGGTGATCTTCTTTGTGAAATCGGGCTTGCTCGCGGTGCATCCGGAGAGCGGCCAGGAGCTGTGGCGTTACGCGTTTCCCTTCCGCATTTCGACCGCCGCTTCGCCGGTGGTGGCGGGAGACATCGTTTATTGCTCCGCGGGCTACGGAGTCGGTGCCGGGGCCGTGAAGTTGACCAAAGATGGCGGGAAATTCGCGGCCACGGAGATCTACCGGTTTCAGGGTGACAAACCGCTGGCCAATCATTGGTCCACGCCGGTGCTCCATGACGGGCACCTTTACGGCATGTTCCAGTTCAAGGAATATGGCAGCGGTCCGGTGAAGTGTGTCGAAGTAGCCACCGGCAAGGTGAAGTGGGAGCAGAATGGTTTCGGCCCCGGCCATGTGGTGCTGGTGGATGGGCACATCCTCGCACTGGGCGATGCCGGACAGTTGGTGCTGATCAAGGCGACTCCCGACAAATATGTGGAAGTAGCCCGGGCCGACATTCTGGACGGCAAGTGCTGGACGACTCCGGTGATTTCCGGCGGGCGCGTCTATGCCCGCAGCACCAAGGAAGCCGTCTGTCTCGATCTCTCGGCCCAGTCCGCTTCCGCGAAGTGAGCGGTTGCCCGGTTGGCTCCGGTCGGCTGTTGGCTTGATCAGGAGCGGGGCGGCCGGTTCAGCCAGCGCCACACGCGCAGGGTTTCGGTGACGCTCCATGCCTGGGCGTCGCAGCCGCGTTGCGTGTGGGGCGCGTCGCCATCCACGATTTCCGGCAGGTGGCCGGGACAACCCTCGGCCAGCAGCCGGTCGGTGCTGCTGAGGTAGGCCCGCGCGGCGCCCAGCGCACCCACGTCGTCCGGAAACGCGAGCGCCAACGCCTCGCAAAACGCCGGGAAGGTCCACGTCCAGGCGGTGCCGTTGTGGTAGGCCGGCTTTCGCCGTGTGTCCTCGTCGCCCTCGTAGCGTGGCCAATAGGGATTGCTGGGGTCGTTCAGCAGGTGCCCGTGCGATCCGTAAATGGGCAGCGGCGGGATGACGGGCAGGGGGGCCAGCGAACGCAGCGCCCCCGGAACCACGAGGTGGCGCGCCGCGGCCAGCACCATCCGCCGGGCCCGCTGATGGAACTGCGGATGCCGGTTCAGACCGAGGCTGACCAGCAGGAGGCAATTGCTGCGGAGCGCATTGCTCGGCGGCGCGGTGCGGGCCGGCGTGCCGCTTCCGGCGAGGAGCACGTCTGCATACCAACCGCATTCTTCCAGCCAGAAACAGCGGTGGAGACTTTCTTCAGCCCGGCGCGCGAGATCTGCCCACGATTCACCCCGGCCGTCCCACGGCGTCATGCCCAAGCGGGCCAACTGCTGGAGCAGTCGGATCCAAAGCGCCTGGATTTCGACCGGGTAGCCCTCGCGCGGCGAGCCGGCCGGATGGTTGGTGTCCATCCACGTGAAGTGGCTTGGGCTCCAGACCAAGCCGGAGGCGTGATCCACGCGGATGCCATTGGCCGTGCCGTGGAGATAGCCCGAGGCGATGGAACGGAGGACGTCGCTCAACGTCCGGTCGGCGCCCACGGGCGTCCGGTAAAGCGCCTCTGCATCCGTCGGGGATAGGGTCGCGGCGAGCTCCTCACAGACGATGCCAAACCACAGGGGCGCGTCGCTGGTGTCGCGGTTGGAAGCGTCGGTGCCGTGGATGCTGTTGGGCAGGGTGCCTTGGTGCTCGAAGCGGCCGAAGGTCAGCAACAGGTCCCGCACTTCGCTGACCAGGCCGGCACTGATGAGTCCGCGTGCGGCGATGAGCGAATCGCGGCCCCAGTCCAAGAACCACGGATAACCGGCGATGACAGATTTGGTGTCGTCGCGACGAACGACATAGTCTTGGGCTGCTTTGACGAGAGCGCAGGAAAACGGGTCGCCAGGCTGTCCGACGGCGATGGCCCGGTTCACCGCGGCCTCCCGCAGCGCCAGGCGGTTCTGGACGAAGTCGCGCAGGGATTCCAAGGGCGGCGGAACCGGTTCCGCGGTGACGATCACGTGGGACGCGTCCCCGGGCGGAAGCGGGATTTCGAACCAACCCGGGCTGAACGCATCGCCGGAACCCTCCTGCCCCCGGCTGGCCTCCACCGGATGCGGCACGTTCTGGCTCCATTCCGACTGATGGTGATATGCGCCCTTGTCGGTCCAGACCCGGAGCTGCCGGTCGGCAGCGGGAGCGAACTCGAACCCATTGAACGCGGGTTGGGCGTGGGGATCGGGCGCCGGACCGAGACACACCTGCCGGCAATTGGAGCTGAAGTGATAGTCCGCGCCGTCGTTGCGTTTGGTTTCCGAATGAAAGTTCCGGTCCTCGATGTCCACCCGGGCGATGACGGAAACTCTGGCCTCCGCTGGCAATGGGCGTCCGAGCCGCACTTCGTGCTGCCCGCCGTGGGGGCGATAAAACTGGATGGCGACCGTGTTCTGGTCAGGCAGGAGGTCGATCAGCAGATGAAGTTCGACGCACCGGCCGTCGCCGGCACTCGCCACGAACCGCCAGTGCGCCGGCGGGCCGGCTTCGAAATCCACGAGGTTGGCCAGATTGAGGGGAGCGATGAATCCGTCCGCATTGACCCAGGCGCGGAGGCGTTTCGCGAAGATGTGGCGATCCACCGGCACGGCGGTGTGCAGATTTGCACCGAGGAGACAGTCGTATTTGGACCGGATCGAGCCCAGGTCCATGCGGAGCCGGCTCATGCCTCCCCGTCCGTTCGTCAGCAAGGCAACGGCATCGGGATGCTTCTCAGGCGTGACCGGGGGCAGGTCTGGAGCCACCCCCAGAAAACGAACCGCAGCGACTGTCCGATCAACCGAGCTAGCGAATCGTTCCAACGTGAGAATCGCGTCATGGGCACGCGGATCCTGCCGCGGCGGAAAGCACGCGATGTGTCCGCCATTCGCCGCGATGGAGACGACGTTCTTCGGGTGCCCTGACTCGCATTGCAGCCGGGCTCGGAAGGGGTGCGAAAGCCGCAGCAGCAGCCAGTGCCCGGGAGGAATCGGCGTCACCCTGCGCAGGTCGTCCACCGTCCAGTGGATGACCGGCGCATACCCGTTTTCGCCGGCAGATGCCCGCGCAAGGACCCGCCCTGCGTCGGCGTCCACCTCGGCTGCCAGTTGCGTCCATGGCATTTGAGGATAGCGCGATTCGGGAATTCCGGCCGCAGCGCAGGCAGCAAAGGCCCAGTCGGCCCGGGCCCGGATCTGCGGGTAAAGTTCCGGCGCGACTTCGTGGGCTCGATCTGCTCGGGCGAAACAGTGCACGGCACCAGGGGCCAGTATTACCTCCACCCAACCCGGTCCGGCGATTTCGGGCAGCGCCAATGGGTGCTGACGTGGTTCCAGCAGATCGATTCGCGGACTGACCAACTTGGCCCAGAGCTCCGGATTAAGGCGAATCGAACGCTCACGGCTGAGATCGGGATTGGCCAGCACCAGCACCTCATCGCTGCCATCGGCCGAGGTCCGGAGCAGAGCGTAGATGGGCGCACCCTCGGGGCTGATCCGGGTGAGTTTGGCGCCGTCGAAAAAGCAGGGATGGGTGCGCAGCAACCGGTTCAAGTGGGCCAACTCCTCGACCAAGTTGGGTTCACTGCCCCAAGCCAGACCACGCGCGCTGTGCACGTTGATCTGCTCGGTGGCCAGCCATTCGACGCCGTTGGTGAAGGCGAACCCGCCATTCACGCTGATCAGGGCACAGAGCCGGTTCCGATGTCGGGACCAGGCTACGTTTGGAGTGGCGTCCGGAGACTGCGATTCCGGAACCGAGGCGGCGGACGGTGACGGCTTGGCGGCGAGCCGCGAGTTGTCGTGCGTTTCGCTGTAGTGGATCAGCGCGCCGGTGGTGAGCGAAGCCCGGCTCGCGTGGTCGAGGTAGCCGCTCAGCGCGTGACCGTCGAAGTTCTGGAACAGCTCGCTGTAGGCCCACTGCATGCCGCCTTCGGTCAGCAGGGACTCGGTGGCTTCCCACGAGCCGCCGAGCCCTTCGAGGAGAAACACGGTGTCGGGAAACTCCTGGCGCACCCGGGCCGTGATGAATTGCCAGACATGGGTCGGCACCTTGTAGCCGGCATCGCAGCGGAAGGCATCCACACCGCGGCGACACCAGACCAGGAACGCTTCCGCGAGATGTTCCCAGAGCGCGGCGTGCCGTTGGTCGAGTTCGACGAGGTCTTCCCAGACAACATCCCACGCGCCGGGGCTCTCAAACTCCCCGTTGGCCTTGCGCACGAACCATTCCGGGTGCTGTTCCCACAGCGTGCTGCCCCAGCCGGTGTGGTTGATGACCAGATCAAGCATGAGCCGCGCGCCTTTGGCGTGCACCGCGGCGGAGAGTTCGCAGAACTGGTCCACTCCGGTCGTGCGCTTGTCGAACTCAACGAGGGCCGGATCAATGGCCGTCAGGTCCTGTAGGGCGTAGGGCGAACCAAACCGGCCGAACCGGGCAAAAGTGGTCGGGGTAGGACTCACGGGCAGCAGGTGCACAATGCGGCAGCCGAGGGTGTCCACGATGTGCGGCAATTCGCGGATCACATCGCGCAACGTTCCGCTGGGCGGAATCACCGCGAAGCCGGCCTGATCCAGTTTGGCGATTTCCGGATCCGGCACGGGCTGAACTGTGGTTCGCCGGCTTTTGTTCGGGCCAAACATCCGCGGAAACGCGCAGTAGATGGTGTTGCCGGTGCGCGTCCATGACGGGTGAATGGAGACCGCGAGGTCCGGGCCCTCCGGCCAATGCTGGGCGTGGCGAGGATCGAGCGCGTAGGCCTTGGCCTTGAAAAAACCGACTTCGCCGAGGGGAAGATCGAGCCTGTGGACGCCGTGTCCCAAGTCGATCATCTCGAGGTCACGCCAGGAAGCCCCCGCCAGCGGCACCGACCCAAACCTGGCCCGGACGATTTCCTCCCGTTGACGTCGGGCGCGTCCGAGGTTGGTCCGCAGGCGGGCAGTCCAGCCCGCCGGGACGCCCCGGAGTTCGATGGTCAGCCGGTCGCCGACATGCCGGACCAGTCGAGTGCCGGTCGGCGGATGCATCTGGAGATCGCCCATGACTTTTCCTGGCGGTGAGTCTGTTGAACCGACCCGCCGGGAAGCAAGCGGCCCGGGCGAAAACCCGGGCGGCGCGCATGAAACATTTGGGTGATTCCGAGGCCGGCTCTCAGGCCCCGATCGAGTTCAAGATCGCGGTGATATCGGCGTCGGGAACCCGTTGACCGGTGACGACGTCGCCGATGGCGTTCGCGAGCACGAATTTCAGCTCGCCTTGTGCGACCTTCTTGTCGAGCCGCATGGCGTCGAACAGCGCCTCGCGTTTCTTCGGGGCAAGCTTGACCGAAATGGGCAGGCCGCAGCGTTGCAGCAGGTCGCGGATCCGTTCCGCATCCTTCTCCGGAAAACCCAGCATGCGGGTGGAAAGCCTTGCCGCGGCGACTTGGCCAATACTGATCGCCTCGCCGTGAAGGTATTCGTTGTATCCGGAAATCGCCTCCAGTCCGTGGCCGAGCGTGTGGCCCCAGTTCAGGGTCGCCCGCAATCCGGTGGTCTCAAACTCGTCGGCGCCCACGACCTCCGCCTTGATCGTGCAGCAGCGGGAAATGATTCCAGTGAGCGTGTTGGCGTCGCGTTTTAGGATCTTGTCCAACTCGCGTTCGAGGCGCCTGAACAACTCGGAGTCCTTGATCACGCCATACTTCACAATTTCCGCGAGGCCGGCCCGATACTCGCGGTCCGGCAACGTGCCCAAGGTATCCAGATCGCAGAGGACCAAGCGCGGTTGGTGGAACGCCCCCACCAGGTTTTTTCCCGCCTTGAGATTGACGCCCACCTTGCCGCCGACCGAGGAATCGACCTGGGCGAGCAGCGTGGTCGGCACCTGCACGTAGGCGACTCCCCGCAGGTAAGTGGCCGCCAGAAAACCTGCCAAGTCGCCCACCACGCCGCCACCGAGCGCGATGATGAAGGAACGGCGTTCCAGCCGTTTCATGGCGAGCTGATCGAAGCACTCGCCCACGACCTTCAGCGACTTTGAACCTTCTCCGGCCGGAACCGTCACCACGTTGGGCACGAATCCCGCCATCTTCAGGGTGCGTACCAAAGGATCGGCGTATTTGGGGCCGACGTTGGAGTCGGTCACGATCACGCACCGCTCGCCGAGCTTCAGGCGACGGCAGTAGTCACCGATTTTCGGCAGCAGACCGTTGCCGACGTGGATCGAGTAAGAGCGGTCTCCGAGCGAAACTTGGACCGAACGCATGGGGCGGACGCTATCAGGCGTTCCGGAGCAGGGAAAGCCCTCTCCGAACTCACGCCTCTTCGGCCATCCGCTCGCGGGAGGCAAGACGGTCGCGCAGCTTCTTCAGGGCGGCTGCCTCAAGCTGGCGGATACGCTCGCGGGTCAGCCCGAAGTCCGTTCCGATCTCCTCCAGCGTCCGGGGTTCGCCGCCGTCCAAGGCAAAACGTTCCCGCAGGATCTTCTGTTCGCGGCCGTTCAGCGTGTCCACCAGTTCCCGGATCAGTTCCGCGTTGGTTTCTTCGCTGACGGACGCCCAAGGCATTTTCGCATTGTCATCCGAAATGACGTCGGCGACCCGTCCGGAGTCGGTGTCGTTGCCCAACGGAGCATCGAGGGAAGTTGTTCCAACCAAGGCGCTTTCGCGCCAATGAGCGATCTCGTCTTCGGTCACCCCGAGCACCACCGCCAATTCGGAATCACGCGGGGGGCGACCGTGTTTGGCCTCGAACTGATTCTCGGCGCGACGCAGTTGGGCGATTTGCTGCACCAGATGAATGGGCAGCCGGATGGCCTTCGACTGATTGGACAATGCCCGCTTGATGGATTGTTTGATCCACCAGGCCGCATAGGTCGAAAGTTTTGCGCCCTTGGTCGGGTCAAACCGTTCCACAGCGCGCATCAGGCCGATGTTGCCCTCATTGATCAAATCAAGCAGCGGCAGGCCGTAGTCTTCGTATTCGCGGGCGATTTTGACGACCAGCCGAAGGTTGGCCTTGATCATGTGCTCGCGGGCTGCCTCATCGCCGGACTGGACCCGCCGGGCGAGCTCAATTTCCTGCTGCGGGGTCAGCAAAGGGGTTTCCACCGCTTCCCGCAGGTAGAGTCGCAAGGAGGTGTTTTCGTCCCAAGTGCCCCGTTCCCGCACCGGCAACTGGGAAGGCAGCCGGACCGAAGAATCACGGCGCACTTCGCCAAGCGGCACCGTGTCCGGCACAATCACGACGTTGGCGTCGTGCACGTGGGATGGGTTCACCTTCAGCGGTTCGGCCGATGCCGAAGGCGTTTTGGAAGGGGCGCTCTTTACGGCAATCCCGCGGTTGGAACGGGACGGCAGTTGCTTGCTCGGGCGGGCTGAGGCCGGCGACTGCGCCTTCGAGCGGCGCTTCGCAACCCGAACGGTGGTGGCTCGCCGGCTGCGGACCGGCTTCGACGCCTTGGTGACCTTCTTCGCAATGTGCGCATTGGCCTTCATGATTGTTCGCTTCGTTCGTTGTTCCGCCAAAATGTTCAAAACCGTCTGCATGACGGCTGCCAAGTTGCCTTGGACTTCTCTGCTGAGAACCCAAAGTAGCACCGGCTGGGCCAACTGATGGACAGCCCCCAACAGGTTGTTTGTTCAAACAAATCGGGCCAATTCACTCCGATTTGAGATAATGTCAACTCGTCGCAGGCAAGTTTACTTGGGCCAGCCGTTGGGACTGGCGCAGTGACGGCTTGGCGCAGTTGACCCGACCATCGGCTCAGAAGCCGAAATCAGGCTACCTTGGCGCGCGAGGATTCCGCTCCCGCAGCCACAAAGGCCCGAACATCGGCGACGATCCGTTCGACCGACAGTCCGTATTTTCCGCGGAGATAATCGACCGAACTGGCGTGTTCGATGAACTGGTCTGGCCAAGCGACCCGGTTGACGGGTGTCTTGATGCCAGCCTCGTTGAAGAGCTCCAGCACGGCACTCCCGTAGCCGCCGGCAAGGACGTGATCTTCCAAGGTGATCACCAAGTCGGCAGTTTGCCCGAAGAACTGGTGAACCTGGCTGTCCAAAGGCTTGAAGTAACGCGGGTTAACGACCGCAACGTCCACGCCTTCTTTGGTTAGCAAGTCCGCGGCCTGCTTCGCCAAAGTCAGCATCGGGCCCAAACCGAACAGGGCGACTTTCCGGCCCCCGCTGTTGGCGAAGTGCCGGATGACGTCCGCCTTGCCGACTTCAACCACGGTCGGCTGTTCCTTGATCGCCACCCCTTCGGCGTTACCCCGGGGGTAACGGATGGCGACGGGCCGATTCTGGAGCGTGGCGGTAAACATCATGTCCTGCATTTCGTCCTCATTGGAGGGCGCCATGCCGACGATCTCCGGGAGGCAACGCAGGTAGGCGATGTCGAAAAGGCCGTGGTGGGTCGGGCCGTCGTTGGCGCTGAGGCCGGAGCGGTCCATGCAGAAAATGACCGGAAGATTCTGCAGGCAGACGTCGTGATGGATACAGTCGTAAGCCCGTTGGAGGAACGTGCTGTAAATGGCCACCACGGGGTGAAAGCCCATCGTCGCCATGCCCGCGGCAAAGATGACGGCGTGTTCCTCCGCGATGCCCACGTCGTAATACTGCTGAGGCAGGGCCTGTTCCAACAGCTTCAGGCTGGTGCCGGTCGGCATGGCCGCCGTGATGCCCACAACGTTTTTGTTCTGCTGGCACAGCTTGACCATCGTGCGCCCGAACACCTCCTGCCACATCGGCGGAGTTCCCGGCTTCGGTGCCGGAGTCTGGCCGGTTTGGACGTCATAAGGTCCGAGGCCGTGAAACTTCTCCGGATGCTTGAGCGCCGCCTCGAAACCGCGGCCCTTTTGGGTCAGCACGTGGATCACCACCGGCTCATTGCAGCTCTTGGCGAATTCCAGGGCGCTGATCAGCTGATCCAAGTTGTGACCGTCCACTGGTCCGAGGTAACGGAGTCCGAACTCCTCGAACAGCACCGCCGAGCCGTGGCCACCGCGGCCGTCGGCGTCGAGTTTCCCGCCCGAATGCTCCAGGCCGACTGCGTTGGCAACGCCCTTGATCGCCTCCTCGGCCTTTTGGCCAAGCATGGAAACCACCTCGCCGCGGGGCAGTTTCTTCAGCCAGTGGCTGAAATCCTCCCGGAGGCGATTGTAGCGGGGGTTGGTGGTGAGTTTGCCGAGATAGGTCGAAATCGCGCCGACGTTCTTGGCGATGGACCATTCGTTGTCGTTCAGGATGCCGATGAACTTCTTGGTCGTCTGTGCGATGTTGTTCAGCGCCTCAAACGAGATGCCGTTGGTGAGGGCGGCGTCGCCGAAAATGCAAACCACATGCTCGCCGGTCTTGCGCTGGTCGCGCGCCGCGCACATTCCCAGCGCAGCGGACAAAGCCGTGCCGGCATGGCCGGCGCCGTAACAGTCGTGCTCCGATTCGGTGCGCAGCGCAAAGCCGTTCAGGCCGTCCGTGGTGCGGATCGTGTGGAACCGGTCTTTTCTGCCGGTGAGGATTTTGTGGACGTAAACCTGGTGGCTGACATCCCACACGAACTTGTCCTTCGGGGTCTCGAAGCACCGGTGCAGGGCGATGGTCAGCTCGACAACCCCGAGATTGGGCCCGAGGTGCCCGCCGTTCTTGGCGAGCTTGGTGATGAGTTCGGTCCGGATGTCCGCCGCCAGTTCCACCAACTGTTCAGGCGTGAGTTTCTTCACGTGCGACGGATGATCAACCATGTCGAGATAACGGCTCATTCTGTTAACGTTCGGGGAAAATCGGTGCAATTTGTCCGGCGGCAAGTCGGCGGCAGCCGTTCAGTCGGCCAAGTCGCCTTCGGCGCCGGCGACCGGTTGCAGTTCGTTTCGTCCGCCCAGCGCCTTTTCGAGCTTCTGGACGCGCACTTCCGCAAGATCGAGCTGCCCCTGGCAGGCCTGGGCCAGCCGGGTTCCGTGTTCAAAACGCTCGAGCAGCTGTTCCAAGGGAAGATCCGTCGTTTCCATCGCTTCCACGATGGATTCGAGCTGCTTCAGCGCCTCCTCGAACGGAAGCGCCGCTTCGGCGGATGTTGCTTTGCCAGCCTTGGACACGCGGGCGGAACCTATGGGCAACCGTGGCGCCTTGCCTAGCGGATTTACGAGCCAGCCGGGGCGGTTGCAGTGGCCGGTTGGCATCGGGCCCGGGTTGGCGCAGGGTTCGGCTCCATGAAACGGCTCCTGCTGCTCTCGTCGCTATTGCTCAAAATCACCTTGGCCGCGGCCATCCGCACGGAAGTGATCGAATATCGCGAGGGCGACGCGGTGTTGGAGGGGTTCGTTGCGTGGGATGACACCAAGACCCAGCCGCAGCCCGGCGTGGTGATTGTGCATCAATGGCTTGGCCTCGGCGCCTATGAGCACAAGCGCGCCCAAATGCTGGCGGAACTCGGCTACGTGGCCTTTTGTGCGGATATCTACGGCAAAGGAATTCGGCCCGCCTCCCCGGCGGACGCCGGAAAGCTGGCGGGCCAATACAAGTCGGACCGTCCGCTGCTCCGCCGCCGGGTCAATGCTGCTCTGGCCGCCCTCAAGAACCGGCCGCAATGTGATCCGAAGAAGACCGCGGCGATGGGATACTGCTTCGGCGGCACCACGGTCTTGGAATTGGCCCGTAGCGGCGCGGAAACACTCGGAGTGGTCAGTTTCCACGGCGGCCTGGGTTCGCCGACCCCTGAAGACGCCAAGCGGAGCAAGGCCCGGGTGCTGGCGCTTCACGGGGCCGACGATCCGTTTGTGCCGCCCGCCGAGGTAGCCGCCTTTGAGCAGGAAATGCGCGCCGCCGGGGTGGACTGGCAATTGGTCGCCTACGGCGGCGCCGTCCACAGCTTCACCGACTGGAATGCCACCGGCGCGATGAAAGGGGCGCAATACCACGAGAAGGCAGACCGCCGGTCCTGGGGCGCGATGCAGGCCTTCTTCGCGGAACTCTTCCGCTGACAGACAATTCCGGCCCGCACGACCGGCTTGCCTCTGGGCCGAACGCGGCGGCACCTTCGGTCCGGTGAATCGCATCGAGCAACGTTTCGCGGATCTTCGGACGCGGGGGCAGAAGGGACTGGTCATCTACATCGGCGCCGGCGACCCGGACTTGGAAGCGACCCGGCAGCTGGCACTGGCGTTTGACCGGGCCGGTGTTGATGTCCTCGAACTTGGTGTGCCCTTCAGCGATCCCCTGGCCGACGGCATTGTGAACCAGTTGGCGGCGCAGCGCGGCCTCGAGAGCGGCACGAATCCGGCCAGGGTGCTGGAAACGGTGGCGGCCATCCGGCGCGATTCCCAGGTGCCGCTGGTGCTCTACATCTATTTCAATCTGCTTCACCGCGTGGGCGTCCGGGAATTCTTGGCCGCGTCAGCCAAGGCGGGGGTGGACGGCCTGCTGGTGCTCGACCTGCCGCCGGAGGAATCCGAGAACTATGAGGCCCTGATGGCGGAATTCGGTCTCTGCCCCATCTACCTGATTGCGCCGACGACTCCGGAATCCCGCATCGCGGTCATCGCGCCGCGGGCCCGGGGCTTCATCTATTACGTCAGCCGCGAAGGCGTTACCGGGATGCAGTCTAAAGTGAGCGACACAATCGGCGATATGACCCGTAGGATTCGCAGCCACAGCGCGCTGCCGATTGCGGTTGGATTCGGCATCTCCAATCCCGACCAAGCCCGGCAGGTAGCCGCCCATGCCGAGGCGATTGTCGTGGGCAGCGCCGTGGTCAATCGCATCGCCGAGCTCGGCCGTTCGCCGGAAATGGTTCCGCGCGTCAGTGAGTTCGTCGCGGGTTTGGCCGGTGCGGTCCGGTCGGTCTGAAGAATTTCCTGCTCCAACAGGCCCACGAAAGATGAATCATGAAGCTCCAGAAACACGTGTGGTTGGCGGCCGCCTGTGCCGTCGCGCTGGTCGGTTGCGCCGGTGGTAAGGTCGATTCGGGCAAGCTTGCCGCCAGTTGTGCTCACGGAGGCGAGCCGGCCGAGCATGTCTCGGCCGATCAGGCGCTTTCGAGACTCAGGGAAGGCAATGACCGTTTTCGCAACGGCCACCTTCGCCATCCGGATCAGGGGATATCCCGCCTGCATGAGATTTCATCCGCGCAGCATCCGTTCGCGGTCATTGTGAGCTGTTCCGACTCCCGGGTGCCGCCCGAAATTGTCTTCGACGAGGGCTTGGGCGACCTCTTTGTGGTGCGTGAGGCGGGGCATGTGGCCGATGCGGCCACGTTGGGCAGCATCGAATACGCGGTGGAACACCTCCACGCGCACCTGGTCGTGGTCCTGGGCCACGAAAACTGCGGCGCGGTGGCGGCAGCAGCGGACGTGATCACCAAGAACGCCAGACCCGAAGGTCACATTGTCAATCTGGTGGACGACATCCGGCCGGCCATCGAACGGAGCAAGAGCGGATCGGGCAGTCTTGTCGCCCGGGCAGTCCGGGCGAATGTGGACTTGGTCGCTGAGAACATCCGCGGCTCGCATCCGATTCTCTTCGAGCATCTCTCCCACGGGGACATAAAGGTGGTAGGAGCGGTCTATGACCTGAAAACTGGCGCCATCGAATGGCGCTAGGCGTGCTTACGCTTGGACGTCCAAGGACAGGACTTCGCCGGGTTCGCACTCGGCAAAAACCTCGAACGGCCGGCAGCACACTTCGCAATCGGTGGTGAAGCGCTGGTGTGCCACGCTCGTGTCCACCAGCAGTTCCATCGGCTGGCCGCAGTAAGGACATTGGATTCGTTCGCTTTCCTGCACGGCTGGAAACTCGCACGAAACGGAGGCTCCGCCATCCGCGAGAACGCAGAATCTGCGGCAAAGTGGCACAACCGGTTCCGTGATGCGGCTGGCCCACCCCGGACCGGATCCCTACGCTGCGCCAGTTTTCGGCATGAAACGCATCCAGCCCTGGTTCCCGACTTTTCTCTACTGCGACCGTCTTCAACGTGGCGCCTGGCAACGCTTCAATCGTGAGCTGCTCCGGGAGTGCCACCAGATCCGGGACTTCGACGAGGTCGGGCAGAAGTGGTCGGCGAAGAATTATCCGGGCGGTTTCACCAGCTACGGTTCCATGGACAAGCTGCATCAGTTCTCGTCCACGTTCATGGACTTGGAACGGCTCATCGACCGCCATGTAAAGGCCTACGCCCGGGCACTGGAATGGGACTTGGGCGGGCGAGCCCTGAAAATGACGGACTGTTGGGTGAACATCATGCCCTTCCGGACCGCTCACAGCCTGCACCTGCACCCTAATTCCGTGGTCAGTGGCACCTACTATGTCGCCACCCCGAAAGGCTGTGCGGGCCTCAAGTTTGAGGATCCGCGGCTCAGCAAGTTCATGGCGGCGCCCCCGCGTAAGGCGGCCACCAAGCCGGCAAACCAGCTTTACGTCAATTACTCGGCGGAAGCGGGCAATGTCGTCCTCTTTGAAAGCTGGCTCCGCCACGAGGTGACCGCCAATCCGGTCGAATCCGAGCGGGTCAGCATCAGTTTCAACTACGACTGGGACTGAAGCTCCGTCTCCGTTGGAGGCCGTCGTGCGCCTGACAAATCTTCAGTCCATGCAATGGGTGTTCCGGCGCTTCATCCGCCGCTGGTCCGGCGGCTTGGCGGCGGCATTGGCCGGTTGGGCCGCGTGGGCGCATGGCCCATTGCACGAGCAGATCCAGTTGCTTTCCGAGCGTCTGGCGAAATTCCCGGAGGATGCGGAAGCCCTGTCCCAGCGGGCCGAGCTGTATCGGGCTCACGGGCTGTTTCCGGAGGCTCTTGCCGACACGGACGCCTTGGAGCGGATCCTGCCGGGAAACATCACCAACCGCCTGCGCCGCGGGCTGATTGATCTGGGAGCGCGGGAGACGAATTCCGCGGTGGAAAACCTTCAGCACTGGAACCGCGCCCGGCCCGATGATTTGTCCGGCAACTACGCGCTGGCGCAGGCCCTGATGCTGGCGGCGCGTCCGGTGGAAGCCGTGCCCCACTATCACCGCGTCATCGCCGGGGCGACCCGGGAAGGCGCGGCGGACTTCAGTCAAAGCGGAGCGCGGCCGGAACTGTATCTCGAGCGCGCCCAAGCCCAGCGGGCGGCCCGCGTTTCGGTGGCAGAAATCCTCGCCGGCATCGACGCCGGAATTGCCCGACTGGGGCCGCTGCCCGTGCTGGAGCGATTCGCGGCCGAACTGGAAATGGAACGGGGAAATACCGATGCGGCCGTGGAGCGCATCGCCGCCATCGCCGCCCGGGCAGAACGCAAGGAGCGCTGGCTCTTCCAGCAAGGCGAACTGTTTCTTCGGGCCGGACGCACCAACGAGGCCCGGCGAAAGTTCGTGGCGGCCCGTGATGCCCTGGCACAACTTCCGGACAAGCTGCAACGCACGTGGATGGCGACGGAATTGCGCCAACAGATTGATGCCCGCCTTGCCGGCGCCGCCACCAACCTGCCAGCATCGAACCGCCCATGATTCGCGTCTGGATTTCCCTCGCCCTCGGCCTTGCGGCCTTTTCGGCCTGCGCCGTGGCGGCACCCAAACTCATTCGCGGGCCCTATCTGCAGTCGGCGACGACGAACTCGATGGTGATCCGTTGGCGCACGGATGATCCGGCGAAGGGGATGGTCCGGTATGGTCTGACCGAGGCGACGGCCACCAACTTGGTTTCCCATGCCGGCAAGCTCACGGAGCACATCGTTCTGCTGTCCGGCCTGAAGCCGGCAACCCGATACTTTTACTCCGTGGGCACGGAGACGAACGCCTGGCTGTCGCCGCTGACCAACACCATGACGTTTGTCACCCCGCCTCCCGTCGGGCCGGCCAAGCCCACCCGGATCTGGGTGATTGGCGATCCCGGCACCGCCACCGCGAACCAGCGGGCGGTTCGCGACGCCTTTTTTCGTTGGAACCGGGCGGAGGCGCCCGATCTCTGGCTGATGCTGGGCGACAATGCCTACAGCGCCGGCACCGACGCCCAGTATCAGGCGGCGGTGTTCCACATGTATGCCTGGCTGCTCGCCAATTCGCCGCTTTGGCCGACGCTGGGCAATCACGATGCCGGCAGTGCGAACTCCGGGACGCAGTCCGGCGTTTACTACGACATCTTCACGCTGCCCACCTTGGGCCAGGGCGGCGGCCTGCCGAGCGGCACGGAAGCCTACTATTCGTTCGACTACGCCAACATCCATTTTGTCTGTCTCGACTCGCAGGACACCGACCGCAGCCCGACCGGCATGATGGCCGAATGGCTGCGTGATGACCTCGCCTCGACCGCCCGGGACTGGATTGTCTGCTTCTTTCACCATCCGCCCTACACCAAGGGCTCGCACGATTCCGACAAGCTGAGCGACAGTGGCGGACGTATGGTTCAAATGCGGGAAAACATCCTGCCAATTCTCGAACAGGGCGGGGTGGATCTGGTGCTGACCGGCCACAGTCACAGCTATGAGCGTAGCGTGCTGCTGGACGGCCATTACGGCTACAGCACGAACCTCGCGGCAGTGAACTTCAAGGACCGTGGCGACGGCCGGGTGGACGGCAGCGGCCCCTACCGGAAACCCGCGGGAACCAAGCCGCACGAGGGGGCCGTTTACGTGGTGGCGGGAAGTTCCGGTCAGACCAGCGGCGGCAAGCTGAACCATCCGGTGAATTTCCTGTCGCTCAACAAGCTCGGTTCGGTGGTCCTCGACATCAACGGTCCGGAACTGAACCTCAGGTTCATCACGGAAAAGGCGCAGCTCCGGGACTATTTCACGATTCGGAAGTGATCAAAACCGCGCCTGCGTCTTGGCATCCGCGCCGGTTCCGGTTAGACCCCGCGGCGTGCCTGTGAAGTCACCGTCCCTAGCGCGTGAAAGCAACCCGCCGGTTCCGCTGGATTCGCCCCAGCGTCGTCGGCTGCCGCCCCTGTTGCGGCGGGCGTGGTATGGCCTGAACCAGGCGTTTCGCCGGCGGATCGCCCATACCGGCGTTACCCCGGACCAGTTCACCGCGATGCGGACCCTGCTGGAAGGGGATGGCGAAGGCAGCACGCAGCGGGACCTGACCCAGGCGATGTCCAGTGACCCGAACACCGTGGCATCCCTCCTCGAACGGATGGCGGAGGCCGGTTGGGTGGAGCGCCGGCCGCACGAACGGGACGGACGGGCTTACCGGATTCGTCTGCTGCCGGCGGGCAAGGAGAAATACGAGGTCGTGCGCGACGAGGCTATTGCCCTGCAATCGCAGGTGCTGGCCTGTTTGCCGGAAGCCCAGCGGGAGCTGTTCCTCGAACAGTTGGACCTCGTGGCCACCGCCTGCCGCAAAGCCGCCGAAGAGGCGCCTCGCGCCTCGCGTTAGCCGAGTTTCCGGGCGGCCTCGGCGAGCGCGATGCCGTCGAGGCGGATCGTCTTGTGGGGCGAGGTTTGCCCCCGCACCAGATTCACTGCCCGACGTGGCAATCCGAGATGCTCCGCGAGGAATTCGACGACCGCCTCGTTGGCGGCCGAATCCACCGGCGGCGCCATCACCTTCAGCTTCAGCTCCTGCCCAAGCGGACCGGCGATTTCATTCCGGCTTGCCCGGGGCTGCACCTTGAGCGCGAGCATCACGGCGCCGTCCTGTTCGCGGAGGAAAGCGGGTAGAGTCACAAGTTCAGCCGGGCGAATGCCCGGGCCAGGCCGGTCTCAAAGCCCAGCCAGATGGCCCAGATGGCGGCCGCGGCGATCAGCGGCGTGAAGTCCAGTTTGCCAAACCGGACCGGTAGCCAGAACAGCGGGCGGATCAGCGTGCCGCCAGTGCGGTGGATGAAATCCCAGATCGGCGCGTTGCCGAAATAGATGTAGGTGTTGACCAGGCGGAGCAGCAGCACGCCAGCCAGCAGCCATTTCAGGCTCAACCAGACGCTGACGCCGACAACCGCTGCCTGCGCCAGCAGTTCCGGCATCGCCGGCACGCGGGGCAGTATTCCGAGGGAGGTGAGCGGCAGCGTGAGGGCAGCCCACGCGGCGGCGCCCGCAAGGAGCGGGAAGGGGAGCTGAAACCAGATGGGCGTGCGCCCGAGCCAGCCGAGGAATTCACGCAGGAGCCGCGACCAGCCTTCCGGTTCCCGTTCGAGCGCCGAAAGTGCGATCAACACGGTGGCCCAAGCCTGGGCAATGAGCCAAGCCCAGCCGAAACTGAGCAGGGAATGCAAAAGCAGCCGGCCCGGATCGTCGGCCCGAAACGCCAACGCGGCCGGACCCAAGCCCAGCATGGGTGTCCAGTTCAGTCCGACGGCGGCGACCGAATACAGGATGGGGCGTGCGACCAGCACTCCGGCCAGCGCCAACAGGTAGCCCCATCGCTTGGTGGGACGGGACTCCGCCGGCTTGAGGTTCGAGAGCAGGGTTCCTGCGCCCCGGACGGTCGCTGGACGCCCAGCGGTCCGCCAGGCGAGCAGGAGCACCAGGCCGATCAGGTTGAGCAGTTGGTCAACGAGGGCCATGGTGGATTGGACCGGGCCGGCCCGCGGACGATTCCGGCCGAGGGCGAAGGGTCAGGACAACGCCACGCCGGTGCGCTGGGCCGTGCGGATGAGTGCGTCGGCCATGTCGCTGGGCGTCGCGGCCACTTCGATGCCGCATTCTTGGAACACGGCAATCTTGGCTGCCGCAGTGTCTTCCGCGCCGCCGATGACGGCACCGGCGTGACCCATGCGACGACCGGCCGGAGCCGTCGCGCCGGCGATGAACCCGGCGACAGGCTTTTTGCAGTTCGCCTTGATCCAGCGGGCCGCCTCGACCTCGGCGCTGCCGCCGATTTCACCGATCATGATGATTCCGACGGTTTCCGGGTCGTCGTTGAAGAGCTTGATGACATCGAGATGCGAGGTGCCGTTGACCGGGTCACCGCCGATGCCGACGCAGGTGCTCTGGCCGATGCCCTTCACGGTGAGCTGGTAAACTGCCTCGTAGGTTAGGGTGCCGGAGCGGGAGACGACGCCCACGCGGCCCTTCTTGTGGATGTAGCCGGGCGCGATTCCGATGCGGCAGCCGCCCTTGGAGCCCTCACCGGTGCCGGGCGTCACGACGCCGGGGCAGTTCGGGCCGACCAGACGGGTCCGGCTGCCCTGCATGGCGCGCTTCACACGGACCATGTCCTTGACGGGAATGCCCTCGGTGATGGCCACCGCGAGATCAAGGCCGGCACTCACGCTTTCGAGAATGGCGTCACCCGCGAACGGCGGCGGGACGAAGATGGCGGAAACCGTCGCGCCGGTCTCCCGGGCGGCATCGGCAACGGTGTTGAAGATCGGCACCTTGTGTCCGGCGTGTTCGAAGAACTGGCCGCCCTTGCCCGGCGTGACGCCGGCGACGACCTGCGTGCCGTAGTCGAGCGAGAGCTTGGTGTGGCGGGCGCCGAATTCACCGGTGATGCCTTGGACGAGGATCTTGGACTGGGGAGTGACGAGAATGGCCATGTCGGAAAACGGATTGGGTGAAAAGAGGTGGTTCGATCAGTGCTGACAGCCGGAGTTGCCAGGTTCGGACTTTCGCTTGTGGACGCAGAGCACGTTGTTGTCGGGGTCGAAAATGAATGCCATCTGGCACACGGGTGTGGGAAAGGGCTCGATCTTGAAGCGAACCCCGGCGGACTTCAGGGCGGCGATCGCGGAGTCGAAGTCTTCGACCTCGAGAGCCACGGAGCAGCCGTCGGAACTGGGCAGCCAGCCCGGCGCGCACCCGAGCGCGAGGGTGCCGGCACCGAGATCATACTCAGTCCATTGGACGCCGCCTGGTTCGCCGTGGACCATGGTGGGGTTCAGCCCGAGCACGCCCTCATAAAAGGCCCGCGTCCGTGCCATGTCGGTCACGGGATAGCAGGAAAAGGCGATCTCGGAGGCCTTGAACATTGGTGCGAAGGCCGGGTTAAGACGCCACCAGCTTCACAATCTTCTGAGCGGCGTCGGCCATGCTGTCGCCGGAGACCAGCGACAGGCCGGAGTCGGCCAATGTCTTCTTGCCGGCGACGACATTGTTGCCCTCGAGACGGACGACGAGGGGCAGCTTCAGGCCGACTTCCTTCACGGCCTCAACAATGCCGGTGGCGATCACGTTGCAGTCCATGATGCCGCCGAAGATGTTCACGAAGATGCCCTTCACGTTCGGATCGCCGAGGATGATCTTGAATGCCGCAACGACCTGATCCTTGGAGGCACCGCCGCCAACGTCGAGGAAGTTGGCCGGGTTGCCGCCGTAGTGCTTGATGATGTCCATCGTGCTCATGGCGAGGCCGGCGCCGTTGACCAGGCAGGCGATGTTGCCGTCGAGCGCGATGTAGCTCAGGCCGAACTTGGACGCCTCGATCTCCTTGGAATCCTCCTCATTGAGGTCACGGAGTTCGGTGATGGTCGGATGCCGGTAGAGCGCGTTGTCGTCGAATGAGACCTTGGCGTCGAGGGCGAGCACCTGGTCGTCGGGCGTTGTGATAAGCGGGTTGATCTCGACCATGGAGGCGTCAGTGTCCCAATAGAGGTTCCAGAGGGCGCGGATCAGCTTGGAGGCGTTCTTGGCTTCGGCCGGATTGAGGCGCAGCCCGAAGATGAGCTGGCGGATCTGGTAATCGGCCAGTCCGTAGGCGGGATCGACATGGACCTTGAAGATCTTCTCGGGCGTCTCATGGGCGACCTTCTCGATCTCCACGCCGCCTTCGGTCGAGGCGACGATGACCGGCCGGGAGGTGGCGCGGTCGAGGAGGATGGCGAGGTAGTATTCCTTTTTGATGTCGCTCGCGACGGTGAAATAGATGGTCTGCACCTTGCGGCCGGCGGGGCCGGTCTGGAGGGTGACCAGCGTGTTGCCCAGCATCTTGCCGGCAATCTCCTTGGCGTCGGCCTTGGTCTTGCAGAACTTCACGCCGCCCTTGAAGCCGTCGGTGAAGGTGCCCTTGCCGCGACCGCCGGCATGGATCTGGGATTTCACCATCGTCGGTCCCTCGGGCAGGGCGGCGAGCGCGGTGACAAACTCTTCGGGGGTCTTGGCGGGCGCGCCCTTGGGCACGGGAACGCCGAATTTTTCGAGGAGCGCCTTGGCCTGATACTCGTGGATGTTCATTTCGGATTGGCTTGGTCTAAACTGGTGAAAATGAAGACGGCGGACCGTGGCCCGCCGTGCTCGGTGAATTCAATTCAGCGCTGGTCAACCGGCAGCACCTTGAGCCCGACGGGACCGGTGTAAACGGACTGCGGCCGGATGAGGCGGTTGTCCGCGAGCTGCTCAAGCACGTGCGCAGTCCAGCCACTGGTGCGGGCGATGGCGAAGATCGGCGTGAACAGGTCGGTCGGGATGCCGAGGCTGTAATAGACCGTGGCACTGTAGAAATCGACGTTCGCGTGCAGGTTCTTCTTGGTCAGCATCAGTTCGGCGATGCGCTCGGACATCTGGATCCACTTGGGTTCGCCGAGCTTCGCGGACAGGATCTGGGCCATGCGCTTCAGGTGCGGCGCCCGCGGATCGAGCACTTTGTAAACGCGGTGCCCGATGCCCATGATCTTGCGCTTCTGGGCTAGGCAGTCGTCCACATACGCATCCACCGCCTCCAAGGAGCCGATTTCCTGCAGCATCTTGATGACTCCTTCGTTGGCGCCGCCGTGCAGCGGTCCCTTGAGGGTTCCGATCGCAGTGGTGATCGCCGAATACATGTCGGACAGGGTGGCAATCGTCACGCGGGCGCTGAAGGTCGAGGCGTTCATGCCGTGGTCGGCGTGAAGCACGTAGCACATGTCCATGGTGCTCTCCTTCTCGGCAGAAGGCCGTTCGCCATCGATCATCCAGAGAAAGTTGGCCGCTTCGCCGAGGCTCGGGTCGGGCGCGATCAGGGGCAGTCCCTGGCGGCTGCGGTGGAAATAGGCCATCACCACCGGGATCTGCGCGATGAGCCGCTGGGCCTTCCGGCGTTGGGCATCCATCGTATCGTCGTCGGCCACGCTGTCATAGCAGCCCAACGCGCTAACGCCGGTGCGCAACGCATGCATCGGCGGGCAGTCCTTGGGCAGCTTGGTGAGCAGCTCGATGACACCCTTCGGCAGCTCGCGATAGCCGGCCAGGGTCGCCTTGAGTTCCGCCAGTTCCTTCTTGTTCGGCAGGTGGTTGTGATGCAGGAGGTGAATGACCTCCTCGTAAGACACCTTGCCGGCGAGTTCGTTGATGTCGTAGCCGCTGTAGATGAGCTGGCCCACATCCCCGCGGACGTCACTGAGGCGGGTATGGGCGGCGATGATGCCTTCGAGGCCCTTGGAAACGGCGGAGGGGGATGCGGGAGTGGCGTTGCTCATCGTGGAGTGCGGTTTTCGGTCCGAAAAATCGTGTGCAAAGTCTCTGGTCGCGTCTTGGGCCGTCAACGGATTTCCCAAAACTGACGCGCAACCTTGTCCCGCAGCCGGGCAATTGGCAAATGGTCCAAGCTGGGTCACCTTCAACACAATCCGTGTTCATCTCCGTCATCATTCCCGCTTTTAATGAGGAAAAGCTGCTTCCCGGCACCCTGGCCGCCGTGGAGCGCGCCCGGCAGGCTTTCCAGCGACGCGGCTGGGAATCTGAAATCGTCGTGTGCGACAACAACTCCACCGACCGCACCGGCGAAGTGGCCCGGGCTGCCGGAGCCACGGTGGTGTTCGAGCCGGTGAACCAGATTTCCCGTGCCCGCAACGCCGGAGCGTCCGTGGCGCGTGGCGACTGGTTTCTGTTCGTGGACGCCGATTCGCAACCTTCGGCGGAGCTTTTCGCTGACGCGGCGGATGCCATCGCGTCCGGCCGGGTCATCGGGTGCGGGGCGACGTTGCAACTGGACGTTCCCGGTTGGTGGTATCATGCCTTGGCCAAGGTGTGGATTTGCTGGAGCCGGCTGGCCCGGCACATGGCCGGTTCGTTTGTCTGCGTCGAGGCGGCGGCCTTCCGGGAATTGGGCGGCTTCTCCGACAAGCTTTTCGCGGCCGAGGAGCTGGAGTTCTCGGCCCGCCTCAAGCGCCTCGGGCGTCAGCAGGGCCGGCGCGTGGTCATCCTGCACCGGCATCCGCTGCTGACTTCCGGCCGCAAGATCAAGCTCTACTCCGTCCGGGAGACGCTTGGATTCTTCCTGAAATCCGTGCTGCGGCCCCGGCGCATGCTGACCGACCGCAAGCAATGCGTGCTGTGGTATGATGGCCGCCGCTGAGTCGGGCCGGATTCGCCCGCGGAACCCGGTGTCCGAACGCGGCGGGCTGATGGCGATGGATTGACGGACCCGCGGGCGGCTCCCAAGCTCCGCCGACTTCCGCACTATGAGCAACGCCGCTGCGTCCACGAACATCGAATCGCTTCTCAAGGAATCCCGTGTCTTCAAGCCGGCCAAGGAGTTTTCGGCCAAGGCCCACATCCGGAGTCTTGCCCAATACAAGAAGCTATGGACCGAGTCGGTGAAGCACCCCGAGAAGTTCTGGAAGAAGCAGGCCGAGGCGGAGTTGGTGTGGCAGAAACCGTTCACGAAGGTGCTCCAGTGGAAGGAGCCCTTCGCCAAGTGGTTCACCGGCGGTAAACTCAACGTCTCCGCCAACTGCCTCGACCGTTGGCTCGATTCCGGCGTCGCCAACAAGGCCGCGCTGATCTGGGAAGGCGAGCCTGCCACCGACGGCAAGCCCGGCGAGGAACGCGTGCTCACCTACAAGCAGCTTCACCGCGAAGTGTGCCGGTTCGCGAACGTGCTCAAGCGGAACGGCATTCAGAAAGGCGACCGCGTGATCCTTTATCTGCCGATGGTGCCCGAGGCTGCCATCGCGATGCTGGCCTGCACGCGCATCGGTGCCGTGCACAGCGTGGTGTTCGGCGGCTTCAGCGCGCAGTCGGTGGCGGACCGCATTCAGGATTCCGGCGCCAAGATGGTCATCACGGCCGACGGCGGTTACCGGCGCGGCGCCGTGGTGCCGCTCAAGAAGAACGTGGACGACGCGCTCAAGTTGAACGACGCCGCGGGCCAGTCGCTCACCAAGACCATCGAGAAGGTCATCGTGCTCCGTCGCTGCGCCAACGAGGTTCACATGGCCGAAGGCCGGGACGTCTGGTGGCATCGTGAGCTGGATTACGTCAGCGACGTTTGCGTCGCGGAGAAGATGGATTCCGAGGCGCCGCTGTTCATCCTCTACACCTCCGGTTCAACCGGAAAACCGAAGGGAATCCTACATTCGACCGCCGGCTACCTGCTCGGCACCAAGCTGACTTCCAAATACGTCTTCGACCTCAAGCCCGAGGACGTTTACTGGTGCACTGCCGACGTGGGCTGGGTCACCGGCCACAGCTACATCGTCTATGGCCCGCTCGCCAACGGCGCGACTGCGCTGATGTATGAGGGCGCGCCCAACTGGCCCGAGCCGGACCGCTTCTGGCGCATCATCCAGAAGTATGGCGTGACCATCCTCTACACCGCGCCGACCGCGATCCGCGCCTTCATGAAGTGGGGCGACGAATGGCCGAAGAAGCACGACCTTTCCTCGCTCCGCCTGCTTGGCAGCGTCGGCGAACCCATCAATCCCGAGGCCTGGATGTGGTATCACACAGTCATCGGCGGTGGACGCTGCCCCATCGTGGACACCTGGTGGCAGACCGAGACCGGCAGCATCATGATCACGCCGCTGCCCGGTGCGACCCCGACCAAGCCCGGCACGGCCACACTGCCTTTCTTTGGCATCCTGCCCGAGGTGGTGGACGAACAGGGCAAGGCGGTCCCCAAAAACTCCGGCGGCAAGCTCGTTGTGCGCAAACCCTGGCCTTCGATGCTCCGCGGCATCTGGGGCGACAACGAGCGCTACAAGCAGACGTATTGGAGCGAGGTCAAGGGCAGCTATTTCACCGGCGACGGCTGCCGGCAGGACAAGGACGGTTACTTCTGGATCGTCGGGCGCATCGACGACGTGCTGAACGTCGCCGGCCACCGCATCGGCACCGCCGAGGTCGAGAGCGCCCTCGTCAGCCATCCGAACGTCGCGGAAGCCGCGGTCGTGGGCCGGCCGGATGAGCTCAAGGGGCAGGCGCTGGTCTGCTTTGTGACGCTCAAGACCGGCGTTAAGGCGACTCCGGAGCTGAAGAACGAGCTCCGTAATCACATTGGCAAGGAAATCGGTCCGGTGGCGAAGCCCGACGAAGTTCGTTTCGCCGAAGCGCTGCCGAAGACGCGTTCCGGAAAGATCATGCGCCGTCTGCTCAAGCAGATCGCCAGCGGCCTCGAGGTGAAGGGCGACACCACCACACTCGAAGACCTCAGCGTTATCGCCAAGCTGGCAAGTGGGGAGGAGTGACCTCCCCTCACGCACGCAGAGAGCCCGGGGTGGCTCCCCGCAGCCGCGGGCTCATTGAAGTGCGAAAGAGCCTTGCCGGGCTCGGCGGGGAGGCAGGCATCGCGCGGGAATGCCCGCCTGATCACGGCAACTTTGCCAGGATGCATTCGTATCCCTCGCGGTAGGTAGGATATGCCGAAACCCAGCCCAAATGTTCGCGGAGCCGGCGATTGCTGATCCGCTTGTCGCTGGCGCCGCGTTTGCCGCCTCCGGCTGCTTCTGGCTTCAGGGCGTTGAGGTCCAAGTTCAGCCGCTCGGCCAGCCAGCGCTCGAATTCGCCGGCTCGGACCGGCTCGTTGTCGGCCACGTTGAAAACCTGGCCGCCAGCGTCCGATTCCAGCACGCGCAGGATTGCCCCGGTGACATCGTCGCGGTGCACCATGTTGAGCCAGCGCGCAGGGCTTCCAGCGGATTTCAGCCCGTGAAGCAAGCGAGTGAGCAAGTGATGGCGCTCTGGGCCGTAAATTCCAGCGACGCGCAACACCGTGGGGTGGAAATCCCGCGAGGCGGCGGCCAGGAGTTCCATTTCGGTTTGTCGAAGGATCAGGCCAGTGGTCGTGGTGGGGCTGGCCGCGGAATCTTCGGCGACCCATTCGCCATCGGTTTGGGCGTAGACGCTGGTGCTGCTCGTGTAAACGAACCGGCACGGTGAATGGGCGAAAGCCCGGACCAAGTTCCGGGTGCTTTCCAGGTAGGCCGAGCGATACGCGGCTTCGCCTCCATGGGCTGAGCTCACCACGTTGATGACCCAGTCGAATGGGCCGGGCAATGCCGCCACATCGGCCGGGTTGGCCAGATCGCCGTTCAGCGGCGTGATACCGGCGGCGAGCAGTGAAGCGTTACCCTCAACGGAACGGCGCAGCCCAAAGACGGCGTGGCCTTGGGCGGCGAGGCGGGCTCCAACCGCCTGACCGACATAGCCGCAACCGCAAATGAGCACCCGTTTCGTCATTTCCGGCGGACGATTGGGGGGCGCCTCGGGCGGTGCAAGCGTCGCCTTCATGCGGGTAGACAACAAAGCGGAAGCGAAACGCCAACGCGGGTTTGCCAATTGCCGGGACTCGCCCAATCCTCCGCCCATCATGTCTTCGCCGGATCATTCCGATTCGCCGTCCCGCCGATCATTCGTCAAAGAGGCTGCCGCCGTGGTGATTGGCGGCATTGTGGCCTTGGTTCCGGCTGCAGCCGGCCTGTTCGCCTGGTTGGATCCGCTCCGGCGCAAGCAGGGGGCGGCCGGATTCGTGAAGGTGGGCACGCTGGATGCCCTGCCGGCCGACTCCATCCCGCGCAAGTTCGCCATTCTCGCGGACCACGTGGATGCCTGGACCAAGTCGCCGCAAGTTCCGGTCGGCGCGATCTACCTCCGGCGGCTGAAGGACCGCGAGGTGGTCGCGCTGCACAGCATCTGTCCCCACGCGGGCTGCTTCGTGGATTATCGCGACTCGGCGAAGGACTTCTACTGCCCTTGCCACAACAGCACTTTTGCCCAGGACGGTTCGATCAACGACCCGAAGAGCCCAAGCCCCCGCGGGATGGACACCATGGAGGTCGAGTTGCGGGGCAATGAAATCTGGGTGCGGTTCCAGAACTTCGCCGCCGGCCACAAGGAGAAAAGGCCCGTGGCATGAAGCAGATCTTTGACTGGCTGGATTCGCGGACTGGCATCAAGCGCCTCACCCACGAGGCGCTCTACGAGAACATCCCGGGTGGCGCCCGCTGGCGTTACATCTGGGGCAGCGCGCTGACCTTCTGTCTCGCGGTTCAGTTCATCACCGGAATCTTCCTGTGGATGGCCTACAGCCCGAGCGCTCAGACCGCCTGGGAATCCGTTTACTACATCCAGCACGAGATGGCCGGCGGCTGGTTCCTGCGCGGCCTCCATCATTTCACCGCGCAGTTGATGACCGTGTTGCTGGTCCTGCACCTGATGCAGGTCATCATCGACGGCGCCTACAAGGCCCCGCGCGAGGTGAACTACTGGTTCGGGCTGGCGCTGCTGGGGCTGACGCTGGCGATCTCGCTGACCGGTTACCTGTTGCCGTGGGATCAGAAGGGATATTGGGCCAGCAAGGTGGCGACGAACATCGCTGCCATCACGCCGGTCTTCGGCGAGCAGATCCAGAAGCTCATCATCGGCGGCAGCGACTATGGGCATCACACGCTGACCCGGTTCTTTGCGCTGCATGCCGGCGTGTTGCCCGGTGCGATCATCCTGCTGGTGGCCGGGCACATCGCCCTCTTCCGGAAGCACGGGATCACGCCCAAGCAGCCGCTGCGCAAGCCGGATGCGGCCTTCTGGCCGGATCAGGTGCTGATGGACGCCGTCGCGTCGTTGGCAGTGCTGGCGACGGTCGTGTTCCTGACCGTGAAGTTCCGCGGAGCGGAACTGGCCGCCCCGGCCGATCCCAGCGAACCCTATTCGGCCGCCCGTCCGGAGTGGTATTTCCTCTTCCTGTTCCAGTTCCTGAAATACTTCCCCGGTGGGACCGAGGTCTGGGGGGCGATCGTCATTCCGAGCCTCGCCATGCTGGTGCTGGCCGCGATGCCCTTCTTGGGGAAATGGAAGCTGGGCCACAGGTTCAACGTGGCGTTCCTGCTCGCGGTGTTGCTCGGTGCCGGACTCCTGACCTGGGAGGCGAAGAAACAGGATTCGGCCGACGAGGCGTTTCACCTCGCGGTCCGTCAGGCCCATCAGGATGCCGAACGGGTGGTAGAGCTGGCCAAGGCGCCGACCGGCATTCCCGCGACCGGCGCGGTCAACCTGCTTCGGAACGACCCGTTCACGCGCGGCCCGAGGCTGTTCGCCCGGCATTGTTCCAGTTGCCATCAATATGACGGGCACGACGGAACCGGAGTTGCGCGAACGCTCGAACATGAAGTCCAGGCCGGCGACGCGACCGCCTCCATCGAAGCCAAGTATGGCGCCCCTGCGGGTGATCTCGTGCGCCTGAACGGCGCGGACGCGGCGGCACCGAAACCCGGTCAGAAATTGCGGGTCACCGATCCCGGTTCGGCACCCGACCTCAAGGGCTTCGGATCGCGCGAGTGGCTTGCAGGCATGCTGGACCCGAACCTCGTGAGTTCCGACCGCTACTACGGATGGACCAAGTTCAAGGACGGCAAGATGGCCCGTTGGGTGAAGGAGAAGCTCGCCAAGAAGCTGCCGGCGAAACGGGCGGAGCTGGAGAAGGTGATTGCGGCCGTCAGCGCCGAGGCCGAACTGCTTTCGCAGAAGTCGGCCGACGTGCGCGACCGGTCGATCATCGGGCAGGGCCGGGAACTGCTCCGCGACGAGTTTGGCTGCACGGACTGCCACCAGTTCCGCAAACCCGATCCGGATGCCAACACCGTGGACCTGACCGGCTGGGGCTCCCGGGAATGGCTCATTGGAGTCATTGCCGATCCCGCCCACGAGCGCTTCTACGGGAAAAAGAACGACCGGATGCCGCGCTTTGAAAAGGACGGAGCCCTCAAGCGAGAGGAAATCGAGCTGATCGCGGACTGGCTCCGGGGTGAATGGTATCGGCCGGAAACGGCGTCCCGCTAGCCGGGTTCAACCCTTCGCCTTGGAATTGTCACTCGCCTGTAGCCCGGCGCCGGCTAGCGTCCGCGCCGCACATTCATGCCACCTTCCAAGTCAAAGTCCCGCCCGACGGCCGCGGCGCCGGCCCGTTATTTCAATCGGGAGCTGAGCTGGCTGGAGTTCAACCAGCGTGTGCTGGATGAGGCGCTGACTGCGACGACACCGCTGCTGGAGCGGGTGAAGTTCTTCTGCATCGTCAATTCCAACCTGGACGAGTTCTTCGAGGTGCGGGTGGCCGGGCTCAAGCAGGCCGCGGAGGAGGGTGTGACGGAACGGACGCCCGATGGGCTGAATGTCCAGCAGACTCTCCGGGCGGTGCGGCAACGGGTGTTGCGCCTGGTGGACGAGTCGTATCGCTGCTGGCGCGAGCAGCTCGTGCCGGCCCTCGCCAGTTCGGGAGTCCGCTTTGTGCCGGCCGACCGGGTGCCTTCGGCCGACCGCGGATGGCTGGATGCCTATTATCGCGAGAAAGTTCATCCGGTCCTCACGCCGCTGGCAGTGGACCCTTCGCATCCATTCCCGGAACTGCTCAACAAGTCGCTCAACCTGATCATCCAGCTGCACGGGACATTCCGTGGTGAACTTCGTCGCTGGCTGGCGGTGGTGCAGGTTCCCCGGGCCTTGCCCCGGCTGGTGGAACTGCCCAGGCCCGAATCCGGCGGTCGCGACTACGTGTTCATGGGGGACCTGATCTCCCACCACCTGGCCGAGCTCTTTCCGGGCATGCTGATCGAGGGGGCCTGGCCGTTTCGGGTCACCCGCAACAGCGAACTCTACATCGATGAAAACGAGGTTCCCAACCTGCTGCGCGCGGTCGAGCACGAGCTCGACAAACGCCGGAAGGGGGCAGCTGTGCGCCTCGAGGTGGCGGCAGATTGCCCGCCCTCGGTGTGCAGCGAATTGCTCGCCAACGTGGGGCTCACGGTGGACGACCTTTATCCGGTGGACGGTCCCGTCAATCCGACCCGCCTGATGATGATCCTCAATGGCGATCATCCGCCGGAACTGAAGGACCGGCGCTTCAACGGGCCCGTTCTGCCCGCGCTCCGCGAGGGTGACGCCCCGTCGATCTTTGACGCTATCCGCGAGCGGGACCTGCTGCTGCATCATCCCTACGACAGCTTCAACAGCGTCGTGGAGTTCCTCGAACAGGCGGCGGCCGACCCGAAGGTGCTGGCCATCAAGCAGACGCTCTACCGCACCGGCGGCGACCAACGCATCGTCGGGGCGCTGATGAACGCCGTGAAGAACGGCAAGCAGGTGACCGCCGTGGTCGAGCTCAAGGCGCGGTTTGACGAGGCCAACAACATCCGCTGGGCCCGGGCCCTGGAAGAGGCCGGCGTCCATGTGGTTTACGGCATCGTTGGTTTCAAGATCCACTGCAAGATGGCCCTGGTCGTGCGGGCCGACGACGATGGCATCCGTCGTTACGTGCATCTCGGGACGGGCAACTACAATCCCAGCACCGCCAAACTTTACACCGACCTGAGCCTGTTGACCTGCCGGTCTGAGTTCGGCGAAGACGCGACCAATCTCTTCAATCTCCTGACCGGCATCTGCCAGTTCCAGGGCACCCGCCGGCTGCTGGTCGCGCCGTTCCAGATGCATGCGGAGATTCTGCGGCTGATCCGGCGTGAGGCCGATCACGCACGGGCCGGGCTGCCGGGCCGGATCGTGGCAAAGATGAACGCGCTCGTGGAGACCCAGGTGATCGATGCGCTTTACGAGGCGTCGCAGGCGGGGGTGGAGATTGACCTGATCGTCCGCGGCATCTGCTGCCTTCGGCCGGGTGTTCGCGGACTGAGCGACAACATCCGCGTTCGCAGCATCGTGGACCGTTTCCTTGAGCACTCGCGCATCTGGCACTTCGGCAATGCGCGCCAGCCGGAAGTGTATGTGGGCAGCGCCGACTGGATGCCGCGCAACCTTTTCCGCCGCATCGAAGTGGTGTTCCCGATCCTCGACGGGCGTCTCCGCGAGCGGATCATTGCGGAGGTCCTCGCGGTTCAGCTCACCGACAACGTGAAGGCCAGGAGCCTCCTGGCCACGGGCGAGTATGTGATCGCCGCGCGCCCTCCGGGGCGGGAGGCGGTGCGGAGCCAGGCCCGTTTCATGGAACTGGCGGAGAAGGGGGCTGCGACCACGGCCCGGCCCGGCGAGGGCAAGGGCCCACGCATGCGGGTTCGCCGTCGGCCGGAGTAAGTCAGCCCGATCGTGTCCGTGGGAAAGCAAAAGGGGCAGCCGAAGCTGCCCCTCTTGTGTTTGAGGAATGGTCCTGCGGCCGACCCGCAGTTACTTGGACTGGATCTCCTCGATGTATTTGATCACGTCGCCGACGCTCTGGAGCTTTTCGGCTTCCTCATCGGGGATCTCGGCGCCGAATTCCTCCTCGAGAGCCATCACGAGCTCGACGGTATCGAGAGAATCTGCGCCCAAGTCCTCGATGAACTTGGCTTCGGGTGTGACCTGGTCGGCATTGACCCCAAGCTGCTCAACGATGATGTCCTTGATCCGTTGCTCGATGGTTTTTTCAGCAGCCATAATGCGTATTCAATTTGCGGCGCCTGTCTAGGCGTGGGGCATCTGACCGTCAAGCCCTGTTCCCTGAAATTTTCGGCAGCGCGGGGCAATCAGCGGAACGGCGAGCGACCGGTGTAAGGCGAGCTGTTGGTCAGCGGCTTCACCTGCTTGGGTTTGTAGAGCAGTCCGTGCTTCGCGAGGTTGCTGCTCACCACGGTGAGATTGCTGATGGTCAGCGAGAAGTTGTCGCGCACCGCCTCATCGTGCAGCAGGGCTCCGACCATGCCGCGTCCCTCCCGGATCTCACCGGTGACCACGCGCAGGTCGGCGGTGGCGGCGGCGGCTTCCTTGAGGGCGGTCTGGAAGGCCGGATCCGCGCGCTGGAACGTCGAGTTGAGGTTGGTCGCCACGCCCTGGAGGGACACCGCCACGGCGTTCAGGTTGCTCAGGGCGGCGGTGAACGACACGGCGTTGGTCGCGACCAGCAGGTCCACGCGGCTCACCGCGCTCTTGGCGCGCTCGGTGACTTCCCGGATGTTGGCCGCGGTGGCGGAAAGATTCGTCAGGGTCTGCTCGGAGAGGAGCAGCTTGTCCACCCGGCCGATGGCGCCATTGATGCGGTCCACGGCAGCATCAAGCTTGGTCAGCAGGTGGGTGGCCGACCGGGCCGCTTCCTGAAGGTTGAACGGCGACTGGGCTTTTACGGTGTCGCCTTCCTTGAGGGTGCTCCCCTTGTTCTCCACCGGCACGATGGAAACGTATTGGTCACCTAGGAAACCCGAGGTCTCGATGTCGAACTTCGCGTCCGAATAGACCTCGTAGCGTTTGAGGATGCGGCAGGTGATCGAAACCGCCCGCCGGTCGGCGGTGAGCTCGATCGCCATCACGCTGCCGATGGGCACACCCGACATGCTCACCGCGGCGCCGGGCTTCAGGCCGCCCACGCTCTCGGCAATGACGGTGACGGTGTAGGAAGGCGTGAACAGGCCGCGGCCCTTGCTGAAGTTCAGGATCAGCGCCACGACGATGGCAAGCGCCAGGGTCACGAACAGGCCGACTTTTCGAGAATTGGAGGAGGCCATGGGGTCAGAATTCGGGAGAGTTCGGGGCGAGCGCCGCCGTTGCCGCAGGACGGGCAGTGGGAATGCCGTTCACGAAGTTGTAGATGATCGGATCCGTCGAGGTCAGGATGTCGCCGGTTTTGCCGTCCGCGTAGATCACGCCGTCGTGGAGCATCAGGATGCGGTCGCTGATGCGCCGGGCACTGGGCATGTCGTGGGTGACCGCGATGCTGGTGACGTGGAGTTGCTCCCACACGCGCCGGATGAGGCTGTCAATGCGGGCGCCGGCGATGGGATCAAGGCCGGTGGTGGGTTCGTCGTAGAGCAGGATTTCAGGCCGGTAAACGATGGCCCGGGCAAGTCCGACGCGCTTGCGCATGCCGCCCGACAGCTCCGCCGGCTTCTTCTGCTCGATGCCGGGCAGTTCGACCATCTCCAGCGCCTCCGCCACGAGGCGGCGCATTTCGGCCTCCGTGTGTTTCCGTTCGCGGCGCAGCACGAAGCTGACGTTCTCGTAAACGGTCAGGGAGTCGAACAGGGCGGCCATCTGGAACAGCATGCCGAATTTGCGCCGCACCCGGAGCAGTTGCCGTTCGTTGAGCTCGCAGAGGTTTTGGCCCTCGATGAAGACCTGCCCCTGGTCCGCCTGCAGCAGCGCGATCAGGTGCTTGAGCAGCACGCTCTTGCCGCCACCGGAACGGCCGATGATGACGACGGCCTCGCCCTTTTCGATACGCAGCGAGGTGCCGCGCAGCACGGGCTGGGGACCGAACGACTTCCAGAGATTTCGGACCTCGATCATCTCAGTTGAACAGCCGTGTGAGGAACAGCGTGAGGAAGAAGTTGCTGATCAGGATCGTGATGCTTGCCGCCACCACCGCCTCCGTGGTCGCCCGGCCGACGCCTTCCGCGCCCTGCGGACAGGTCAGCCCCTTGTAGCAACTGATCATGGCAATGATCCCGCCAAACCACGTGGCCTTGATCAGGCCGATCACCACGTCGTGGGGTTCGGTGTAGCGGTTGATGTAGGCGAGGTAGTAGGCTCCCTCGATGCCGAGCAGGTTGACGCCGACCATGTAGCTGGCCGCGATGCCGACGATGATCGCCTCCGCGGTCAGGAGCGGGCCGGCCACCACCGCGGCGAGCAGGCGCGGAACCACCAAATAGTCCACCGGGTGGGTGGCGAGGGTCCGCAGGGCATCGATTTGCTCCGTGACCTTCATGGTGCCGAGTTCCGCGGCCATGGCGGCGCCCACACGGGCCGTGAGCATCAGCCCCGCCAGCACCGGTCCCAGTTCGCTCGACATGCCCACGCTGACCACGGCGCCGGTCGCGGTGTCCATCTTGACCTTGTGGAACTGGAAGAAGGTCTGGGCGCACAGCACCATTCCGGTGGCCGCGCCCGTGGTGATGACCACACTCTGGCTTTTGACGCCGACGAAGTAGAGTTGATCGATAAAGTCCCTCCAGGACGGCCGCTGGTGGCGCAGGGAAGCGACCGCTTCCCCAATCAGCTGGGCTAGTTCACCCAGCTGTTCGAGGAAGTTGCGCACGCGGCGCTGGACCAAAGAAAGCGGCATTGGCGTCCCGAGATTCAGGTCTGCGGACGTTCCGGCAACAGGTATTTGAAAACCCGACCAAAAAAGTCCGTTTGCCAGTCTCCGACTCTACGCCAGACTTGCCGCTCAGATTTTCTATGGATGTAAAGCTCCCCAAAATCGGTGAAACGGCGGACTCCGGCACCGTGGCCAGCATACTGGTGAAAGTGGGCGATACGGTTGAAGTGGGCCAGACCGTCATCGAACTCGAACAGGAAAAGGCGGTCGCCCCCATCGCGTCCACCGCCGCCGGAACCGTCACCGCCATCCTCGTGAAGGAGGGCCAGAAGATCACCGTGGGGACGGTCATCCTGTCTGTGGGCGGTGCCGGGGCACCTCCCGCTCCCGCCAGCGCTCCAGCGGCTGCCGCCGCACCTGCGGCCCCAACCCGCCGTGCCGCCCGGGTGGTTGAGGTGGAGGAAGATGACTTCACTCCCGAAGACGAAAGCGTGTCCGGGCCGGAACCGGCCGCTTCTCCCTATGTGCGCAAAGTGGCGCGCGAGCTCGGCATCCGCCTGGCGCGGGTGAGCGGCTCGGGCCCTGGTGGCCGCGTGGTGGTAGCCGATCTGGCCCGCTACGTGTCCCGGCTCGAACGGGGCGTGGCGCGGGCCGGCCGGCATGCCGATGAGCCCAAAGGCTTGGTTTTCGAGCCGGTGAATGCGGATTTCTCGCTGTTTGGTCCGGTGTCCAGCGAACCGCTCAGTCCGCTGCGCAAGGTGATCTCCGCCCGCATGGTGGAGAACAAGGTCTCGCTCCCGCACGTCACCCAGTTCGACGAGGCGGACATGAGCCGGATCGAGGCCCTCCGCCGGCAGTTCAAGGCCGCCTACGAGGCGGCCGGCGCCAAGCTCACCCCGACGCCCTTCATCATCCAGGCGCTCGTCAGGGCGCTGAAGAAGCACCCGAAGTTCAACGCCAGCGTCAATGAGGTCGCCGAAACGCTCGTGCTGAAGCATTACTGCCACATTGGCATCGCGGTGGACACCGACGCCGGCCTGCTGGTGCCGGTGCTCCGGGATGCGGACAAGAAATCACTGCTAGAACTGGCCCGCGAACTGGCGGTCATCGCCGAAAAGGCCCGAGACCGGAAGCTGGGTGCCGACGACATGAAGGGCGGTTCCTTCACCATTTCCAACCAGGGTGCAATCGGCGGCGGACATTTCACGCCGATCATCAACAAGCCTGAGGTCGCCATCCTTGGAATCGGCAAGACCGCGCTGAAGCCGGTAGTGCTGGCCGACAGGAAAATCGAGGCCCGTCCGCTGATGCCGCTCACGGTCAGCTATGACCACCGGGTGATCGATGGCGGCGCGGCGGCGCGCTTCACGGTGGACCTCGTGAAGGAACTCCAGGAATTCCCGGCCGAAGCCGTAGCCCTCTGATTTCAGACCATGGACCCCATTCAAACGGAGATCGTTGTCGTCGGTGCCGGCCCGGGCGGATACGCGGCGGCGTTCTATGCCGCCGACCTCGGCAAAAAGGTGATTCTGGTGGAGCGCGACCCGCGGCTGGGCGGCGTCTGCATGAACCGCGGCTGCATCCCCTCCAAGGCCCTGCTGAACGCATCGCATGCCATCCACACGGCCAAGGAATCCGCCAAGCGGGGCATCAGCTTCGGCGAGCCCAAGCTGGATCTGGAAGCATTGCGGGCGTGGAAGAACTCGATCCTGGAACGACTCGGCGGCGGCATCGCCAGCCTCGCCAAGATGCGGGGCGTGACCGTGATCCACGGGCGCGGACACTTCGAGGATTCCAACACCCTGCGGGTGGAGGTCGAAGGGCAGGGGAACCAGTTCATCCGTTTCGAAAAGGCGATCGTCGCGATCGGTTCCAAGCCGGCCCTTCCGCGGGCCTTTGACTTGGGCAATCCGCGGGTCATGACCTCAACCGAGGCGCTGGAGCTGCCGGACATCCCGGAGAACCTGCTGGTGATCGGCGGCGGTTACATCGGCATGGAACTGGGCACGGTTTACGCGACGCTCGGGTCCAAGGTCACCGTGATCGAGGCGCTGGACGCCATCCTCGCCGGCGCCGATCCTGACCTGGCGCGGCCGGTCGCCCTGTATGCGAAGAAGGCCTTCAAGGAAGTCCGGCTCAAATCCAAGGTGTTGGAGATGAAGACGGTCGGGAAACAGATCAAGGTCGTCAGCGAGTTTAACGGGCAGAAGCTGGAGGAACTCTATGACCGCGTGCTGGTTTCAGTCGGACGGGCGCCCAATGGCGCCGACCTCGGGCTGGAGAACACCAAGGTCGAACGCGACGAAAAGGGCTTCATCAAGGTGGACGAGCGGATGCAGACCACCGATCCGAACATCTGCGCCATCGGCGACATCGCGGGCGGAATCCTGTTGGCGCACAAGGCCAGCAAGGAGGCCCGGATCGCCGTGGAGAATCTCGCCGGCGACGGCGGTGCGGTGAACCGGGACTACGCGTTGCCGGCGGTCGTGTTTACCGATCCGGAAGTGGCTTGGGTCGGCCTCACGGAGCAGGAGGCCAAGGCCAAAAACATCGCGGTTGAGGTGGCCAAGTTCCCGTGGGGCGCTTCCGGCCGTGCCCTGACCTACGACCGCGTTGACGGACTCACGAAATTGATCCTCGAACCCGGCACCCACCGCATTCTCGGCGTCGGTCTGGTCGGCCATGGCGCCGGCGAACTGATCGGCGAAGGCGCCGTGCTGGTCGAAATGCAGGCGACCGCGGAAGACTTGGCGGCCATCGTGCATCCGCACCCGACCCTGTCGGAAACGATTCTGGAGTCGGCCGAGGTGTTCTTCGGTCACGCGACCCACGTCTTCGCCAAGAAGAAGGCAGCCCACTGAAGTGTCGGCGCCGTTGACATTGATCTGCGGTTTGCCGAAGTCTCCCGCGCCTGTGACGAAATCCTCGCCAGCAATGAAGCCGACCGCGCTGAACCGCGCGGTAGCCATCATTGCTGCCTGGCCGATGGCCAAGTGGGCCATTCGCGTGGCCGGGGAGGCGGGACTTCGTTGAACAGACCGAACACTGACTGATTCAAGAACCCGCCGCTGAAGCCGGCGGGTTTTTTGTTTCCGCCGTCCGACCGCTCCCGGGTGCAAGCCCCCATGAAAGACGACCTGCTCCAACCGACCCACCGGCCGCCCCGATCCCTGGTGATCCTGGCCTTTGCCGCGGTCTATCTGATCTGGGGCTCGACCTATCTCGCCATCCGGATCGGCGTGGAGACGCTGCCGCCCTTCCTGCTCGGCGGCGTCCGTTTTGCCGTCGCCGGAGCTCTCCTCGTGGCTCTGCTCAAGTTCCGTGGCATGGCGTGGCCGACCGCGCGCCAGACCCGGAATTCACTCGGTGCCGGGGCGGTGATGCTGCTCGGCGGCAATGGTCTGGTCGTCTGGGCCGAACAGCACGTCTCCTCGAGCTTCGCCGCGCTGTTCATCGCGTCGGTGCCGGTCTGGTTCGCGGTGTTTGACTGGATGCGTCCGGGCGGTTCGCGGCCGCCGTGGCATGTGTGGAGTGGCATCGGGCTGGGGCTCGCCGGCGTGGGCCTGCTGGTGGCGCGCCAGGAAACTGCCGCCGGCGGCATCCACTGGAGCGGGGCCGTGGCGCTCCTGCTGGCGACGATGAGCTGGGCTTCCGGTTCGATGCTGGCCAAGCACAGCGACAAGCCGCCGTCGCCGTGGATGGGGGCCGCGCTGCAGATGGTCGGCGGCGGCTTGGTGATGTGCGTGACCGCTGTCGCCCGGGGTGAACTGGCTGATTTCGACGCCACCGCAGTGTCCGGCGCCTCGCTCGCCGCGATGGCCTATCTTATCGTGTTCGGGTCGTGGATCGGCTTCAGCGCATACGTGTGGCTGCTGGGAGTGGTCTCACCGGCCAAAGTTTCCACGTATGCCTACGTCAATCCTGTCATTGCCGTCTTCCTCGGCTGGGCCCTGCTGGGCGAACCGGTGACGTCCCCGATGCTGCTGGCGGCGGCGGTGATCGTGGTCGCCGTGGTGATTCTCACCTGGCCGCGGCCCGCGGTCCGAGCCTGAGCTTTCTGCACCGGCGGCGGCGGTCTGCCGGCTTCCCAAGCGTTTCCAACCCCCTTAGCCTCCTTTCCCATGCTGCTGGTCATAGACAACTACGACTCGTTCACCTTCAACCTCGTCCAATATCTGGGCGAGATGGGCGTGGACATGCAGGTGCATCGCAACGACCAGATCGGCGTCGAGCAGGCCCTTGCTCTCCGGCCCGAACGGGTGCTGATCTCGCCCGGCCCGTGTTCGCCCCGGGAAGCAGGGCTCTCCAACGAGCTGATCCGGGCGTTCGCCGACCGGCGGGTGCCGATTTTGGGCGTCTGCCTTGGGCACCAGTGCATTGCCCACACCTTTGGGGCGTCGGTCGTGGTCAACTACCGGATGATGCACGGCAAGACCTCGCCGATCTTCCACGACGGCAAGGACCTGTTCACGGGCATGCCGAATCCGTTCAATGCCACCCGCTATCATTCGCTGGTGGCCAAGCGTGACACCATCCCGGCCGAGCTCGAGGTGACTGCCTGGACCGCCGAGGACGAGATCATGGGCCTGAAACATCGCAGCCTGCCCATCTGGGGCGTGCAGTTTCATCCGGAGAGCATCCTGACCGAAAGCGGCCGGATGCTGCTCGCCAACTTCCTCAAGCTCAACTGAGCGCCATCAAGTGCCTGCTTCAGCACAGTTTTCCCCAACCACCGGCGAACGTGCCTATCCGGGCATCGCGGCTGCCGGTGGCGTGGTCCATGCCCGGGTGCTGGTGATCGGCCACGGGCCGGCCGAATTGCCGGAACGGGAACTGTCCGAATCCGAGGTGGCCAGTGAGCTGGACCGGTTTCAGCGGGCCCTGATGGAAACCCGCCAGGAATTGCACGAGGTCCAGCGGCAGGTCTCCTCGGCCATGGGCGCAAAGGAGGCAGAGATCTTCGAAACGCAGCTCCTCGTCCTCGATGATCCCACCCTGTTGGACGAGGTGAACCGGGGCATCGCGGAACGCCGGCGGAATGCCGAAGCCGCCTTCCATGAAGTGGCCGGCAAATACGCCGACGCGCTGGCCGCGGTGGATGATGACTACCTGCGCGAACGGGCGGCCGATGTGCGCGATGTCGAACACCGGGTGCTCAACAACCTGATGGGCGTGGCGTCCGCCTCCGACCTGAGCCGGCTGGCCGAGCCCGTGATCGTGGTGGCGCCGGATCTCTCGCCGAGCACGACGGCCGTGTTGGACCGGAGCAAAGTCCTCGGCTTTGCGACCGACGGTGGCGGGCAGACAAGCCACACGGCCATCATGGCCCGCAAGCTCCGGATCCCCGCCGTGGTCGGTCTGGGGCAGGCGACCCGGCTGGTGCGGTCCGGGGAATACGCCCTGCTGGACGGGCACAGCGGCACGCTGATCCTCAACCCGACCGACGCGACGCTGTTTCAATACGGCCAGATCCGCGAACGTCGGGCGGCCTTCGAGCAGCGGTTGCGCGACCTGCGGGACCAGCCGGCGGTCACCTTTGACGGCACGAAGCTCATTCTCGCGGCCAACATTGACGACCCGTCCGATGCCGCCGCGGTGAAGGACGCCGGGGCGGAAGGCGTCGGGCTGTTCCGCACGGAATTCCTGTTCCTGAAGTCGCCGGAGGCCCCGGATGAAGAGGCGCAGTTCGTCGCCTACCGCGACGCGGCGGCCGCCTTGGCGCCGGCGGGGGTGGTGATCCGCACCCTCGACCTGGGCGGCGACAAGCTTCCGGCGGAGGATGCGCACCGGGAGGAAAACCCCTTTCTCGGCTGGCGGGCCATCCGCATCAGCCTCGACCGGCCGGCACAGTTCCGGCAGCAGCTTCGCGCGATCCTGCGGGCCAGCGCCCACGGCAATGTGAAGCTGATGTATCCGATGATCTCGTCGCTCGACGAGCTGCTGGCGGCGAACGCCCTGCTCGACGAGTGCCGCACCGAACTCCGGAATGCCGGCGTGCCGTTCGACGAAGGGATGGAAGTCGGCATGATGATCGAGGTGCCCTCGGCGGCCCTGATCGCCCCGCTGCTCGCCCCGCACGTGAAGTTCTTCAGCTTCGGCACCAACGATCTCACCCAATACACGATCGCGGTGGACCGGATGAACGAACGTGTCGCGCACCTGCATCAGGTGTCGCATCCCGGCGTGCTGCGCCTCATGCAGATGACGATTGAGGCGGCCCGGGTGCATGGCTGCTGGGTGGGCGTCTGCGGCGAGGCGGCGGGCGATCCGGCGGTGATCCCCCTGTTTGTCGGCCTGGGCGTCCACGAACTCAGCGCCACGCCGGCGGTGGTGCCGGCCGCGAAGTTTCTCCTGCGGCGGCTGAAGGTGGACGAAGCCCGCGCGATGACGGCCGAAGCGATCCGCACCGGCACCGCCAAGGGCGCCTACGAACGCTCCCTGGCCTTGGCCCGACAGGTCGCGCCCGAGCTGTTTCCCACCTGACGGTTCAGGGCTTGGGAGCCGCGGCCGCCTTCAGTTCGGCCAATTTGGCGGCCAACTGGTCGAAACCAAACCGGTCCCCGTTGTTCTTGCCGACGTAGCGGAAAACTTCTTCGCCGGACGCATTCAGCAGCACCAGGGCGGGATAGTGAACCGTCTCGCCGTGGAACGCATAACCGTCGGGAATCTGGAGTCGGCGTGCGAGGGTGGCGTCCGGGTCGCGATAGATCACGGGCTGTTTGGCGGCCTCGTCGCCGAGTTTGCCCAGCCACGCGCGGATCTCGTCGGCGCTGTCGGGCTTGAGGAACACCGGCACGACGTCCGGCAGTTCGCCGGCCCGTTTGAAGTGCTCGCGGGTGTGCCGCAAGCAGACCGGGCATTCGGTCTTCAGGAGGAAGTGGACGGCCACGTATTTCCCGGCCGCATCGCTGCGGGAGAATTTGGTCCCGGTCGCCGGCGCTTCGACGGTGAACTCGACCGGAGCGGCCAGCGCGGCGGTGGCGGTCAGGGCGGTCAGGAGCAGCGGGAGAAAGCGCATGGGAAGGTCGTGTTGCGGCGGATGGTCGTCGAAAACCCGCCGTTGCCAAGCGGTCCGATTGCGCCGGCTTGTTTTGCGCGGTGTCCACGGTGAAGCTGCGTGCGTGGAGGCGTCCTCACAGTCCGAATCCCTGCGGGACCAGCCGCTGCGGTGTCCGCTGGTGATGGAGGAGATATCCTGCGGCGTGGTGTCTCCGGAGCGCCTGGACCAACTCTTGAACTTGGGCTGGCGCCATTTTGGGCGCACGTTCTTCCGCTACTCGCTGTTCTTCGGCGAACGGTCAATACGCTGGGTTCAGCCGGTGCGGGTGGACCTCGGCCGTTGTGAACTCACGGCAAGCCAGCGGCGCATTCTCCGGCGGAATGCCGACCTGGAAGTGTCCGCGGGATCGGCCCGGCTCGATGCGGAGCGCGAGGATCTGTTCTGCCGCCACCGCACACGGTTCCGGGAAGACGTGCCGCCGTCGCTGGCGGACTTTTTCGGCCATGACCTTGTGGCCTATCCCTGCTCCCTGCTGGAAATCTCCGCGCGACTCCAAGGGCGGTTGGTTGCAGCGAGCTTTCTGGATCTAGGCGCGGAATGCGTGTCCAGCGTCTATGCGGTTTTCGACCCGGAATTCGCCAGACGTAGCCTCGGCATTGCGACAATGCTCTGGGAAATGGCGGAGGCCCGGCGCCGGGGAGCGAGATTCTATCATCCCGGTTACGCGTTCCATGACTGCCCGTCCATGGACTACAAGAAGCAGTTCCGGGGCACGGAGTGGTTTGACTGGCAGTCCGCGTGGCACCCGCTGGAACGGCTTCAGCGCAGATAGTCCATCAGCGAGAGGTTCATCAGCTTTGACGCGCTCTGCAGCGTGGCCTGATAGGCGGTCTGGGTCTCGTTGAGGCGCACCAAGGTCTCGGCGAGGTCGGCGTCTGCCGTGCGGGAGGTTTCGCCCGTGAGCTCGCTGCGGAGGTTGGCCGCCGAGGCGCTGGCGGATTCCAACTGCGACAGCGTCGCCCCGTATTCGCCGAGGTGGTAGATGAGGTTGTCCTCGTCCGCGGCCAGCTCGGCGCGATTGGTGTCGGCGATCGCTTGGGTGTTGCCCGCGAGCAGGTTGTCGCGGAGGGAAATCAGGTGCCCGAAGAAATCCGCGCCGTGGCGGCTGTCGGCCACGAGGCCGCGCGGGCCGTCGCCGGTGGCATTGGCCCCGGGAACATTGGCGATCAGCGTCACCCCGGCGGCGATCTCCGAAGGGTTGCCCGCGGTGTTGCCCTGAAAGGTGACGGCGGTGATCTGCCCGTTGGCGTCCTTCTCGACCGCGAACGGCGGCTGATCGGTCCGGGTGCCGCCGAAGAGGTAGCTGTCCCCCTGCTTGCGGTTCAGTTCGCTGACGGCCTGGTTGATGAGCTTGTTGACTTCGGTGGCGTAGGTCCGCAACTGCTCGGGGGTCTTCAGACCGTCGGCCAGCGTGGCGATCTCGCCGGCCCGGTTGGAGAACTTCTGGACCGAACGGAGGCTGGAATAGCCGGCATTCGCGGAATCCTGGAGCCGGCCGATGTTCTTCTGATACTGGGCGACCGCGCCGGATTGGGCCTGCAGATCCAGCAGGCGTCGGGTCGCAACCGGATCGTCTGCGACCGACTGCAGCCGCTTGCCGCTGGCGGCCTCGGTGTGAAGACGCTCCTGCCGGGTGGAGAGCTTGCCGAGTTGGTTGATCAGCGAATTCGAGAACTGGTTGGTCGCGACGCGCATGGTCTGGTCCCTCCTTTGATGTGCCTCTCAGCGGACGTTCGGTGGCCGGCTAGCGTTTGAGGTTGATGACGTCATCGAGCATCTCGTCGATCGTGGCGATCAGCTTGGCAGACGCGGCGTAGGCCTTCTGGTATTTCATCAGGTCCGTCATTTCCTCGTCGAGGGACACGCCGCTCACCGATTGCCGCTGGCTGGTGAGCATGTCGTCCACGAGGCGCTGGTCCGCGAGGCTGCTTTCGACGCCGGCCGCGGCATTGCCGAGATCGGCGACGGCCTGGTTGAAGTTCTGTCCGACCGTCCGGTCACCGAGTTCCGCCAGGGAGCGGTCGGCCAACTGGGCCAGCTGAAGACCCACTTTGCCGTCGCCCTTGGCGCCGGCCTCGGATGCGAGCTGGAGCCGGGCCGGTTCGCGGATAAGGTCCGGATTGACGGCCATGTCGGCCGCTCCCGTGCCGGTGAAGAGGTCTGCCCCGGTGGTGTCGTTGAGGCCGAAGCCCTGCTGGTGAATGGCGTTGGCCTCGGCGATCAGCCGGCCGGCCGTCAGGTTGACCTGCTCGCGCAGGCTCGCGACCGCGCCGTCCCGGGCCTCGATGGTTCCCTGGATGCGTCCGCCGGTCAGGTTGAGCTCGGTGCCCTCGCCAGCCGTCCGGACCAGGATCCGGCCGTCGGCATCGGTGAACGCCTGCAGCTGGTCGGCCACCTGGTTGCCGCTGACCAGGGTGGTGCCGCCCACGGAGACTTCCAAGCCGCCCTGGTCGTTGGTGGCGGTCTCCACCTTCACCAGGCGGGAGAGCGATTCGAGCTTCTGCTGGCGCAGATCGCGCAGATCGTTGGCGGTGCTGCCGTCGGAGAGTTCGGCCCGGCCGATCTGTTCGTTGAGGTGGGCGATCTCGCCCAGCAGGCCGTTGGCCTCGGTCACATCAGTCGCGACGGACTCGTTCAGCGAATCCGTGACGGCGCCGAGGCGCTGGTCCACCTGGCGAAAATGGGCGGCGAGGTCCGACGCCTGCCGGATCAGCGAACTGCGTTCGGCCGAACCGCTGGGCGACGCGGCCGCCGCCTGGAAGGCCTGGAACAGATCCGTAAGCCGGCCGGCGAGCCCCTTGGAACCGTCCGCCGAACCGTCAAGCGGCTGGCCCAAGCCGGCCTCGGCGCGTTGCAGCGCCTCCTGCTGCGCCTCAAGGGCTCCGCGGGCGCTGGTTTCGACCTGAATCGTCTTGTCGAGAATCGTGTTGCGGACCTGGGTGACCGCGGTGCCCTCCACCCCGTTGCCGAGCAGGCCGTAGGCGGTCGTGACCGGCGCGGCCGTGGCGACGTTGAGGCGCTGCCGGGCGTAGGCGGTGTTGTTGACGTTCGCGAGGTTGTGGCCCGCGACCGAGACGCCCTTCTGGTGGGTCTGCATCGCCCGGGAACCGAGGCTGAGACTGTCGAGAAGACCAGGCATGGCGCTAAGGGGTGAGAGGGGTCAGCCGACAACTTCGAGCAAGGCGGCCCGGGCGGGCAGCGCCGACGTGGAACGGTGGCCGCCACCGTTGTAAACGACCGTGGGCGGAGCCGGCAGCAGCGTGTTGATGAGGCGCTGCATGGACTCGACCGAACGGGTGAGCAGGAGGTGGTTCTGCCGGGCGCGCTGCTGCACGCGGATGAGCAGTTCGTTGTTCTCGTCCACCAGGGCGGAAACCAGCGGCCGATAGTCGGCGGGCAACCGAGGGATGAGGTTCGCAAAGGTCGGCTCGGGACTGCCCATTTCGTCGGCCAGTTTGAGCTGGGTCTGCTCCCGGAGCGCCCGGGCCTGCTGGATGGCGGCGGCCTGGGCCTGCACGGAAGAGACGCTGGCCAGCAGGTCATCGGACGCGCGGTGGATGACGAGGTCCTGCTGGTGGTCGAGCCGCGCCAGCATCTCGCCGTAATGCTTCAGTTCCTCGCGGAGGAGATTGATCAGGCGTTTCAGCGTGTCCATGACTGGGAAGAGGTGGCGGCCGGCAGGCCGGTTGAAAGGGAGTTGAGCTGGTGGCGGGCAGCATGGCGTTCGCAGGCTTCCGTCTGCGCGTCCGAATTGGACTGGCGGCCGAGGTCGCGGGTCAGCTGGGTGGCCAGGCCGGTGCCCGGCCCCTGCGTCATCTGTTTGGCCATCTCCGTGATCAGCATGTCCTGATGGACCGAGGAGGCGGCGGAGCCCAGCGCCATGGACGACTTGAAGACCGGCTTGTGCGCCTCGGTCAGGATTTGCCGGAGCAGCACCGCCTCGAACTGGCGGCTCATCTCGGACAGCTTTTCGCGCTCGGAGAGAACCGGGCTGTCCGCGACCTGTTCCGGAGTGAGGCGGGCCGCGTTGACGGCCGGGTTGGAAAGGGGGGAGATCATGGTCAGCGCATGATGAGTTCGGCTTGGAGAGCGCCCGCCTCCTTGAGGGATTGGAAGATGGACATCATGTCGCGCGGCGTGACTCCGATGGAATTCAGGCCGGCCGCCACCTGCTCGATGGTGGGCATCTCGTTGAGCGTGATGAGCCGGGCCTTGGCCTCGTTGATCTGGGTGTCGGTCCGGGAAGTGACTGCCGTGGAACCGCCCTTGCTCAGGGCGTTGGGCTGCGAGACGTCCTGCGAATTCGCCACGCTGATCGTGAGCTCGCCGTGCGACACCGCGCAGGCGGCGATCCGGATGTTCGCCGTGGCGACAATCGTGCCGGTGCGCTCATTGATGATGACCCGGGCGGGCACGTCGGGGATGAACTCGACCGATTCCAGCCGCGCGATGAACTCCACCGCGGCCTCCTCGGGCAGGCCGTCCGGCATCGTTACCCGCACCGTCGTCGGATCGATCGCCGTGGCGGCATTGGTGAAGACTTCGTTGACCGCCATCGCCAGCCGGGCAGCGGAGGTGAAGTCCGGTTCGCGGAGCATGACCTCGATGTTGCGGTTGCGGACGATGGTCGCCGGAATCTCCCGCTGAACCAGAGCGCCGCCGGCGATCTTCGCGACCGTCGGATGGTTCTTCTGCACGGTCGCACCGCCGGCACCGCCGGCGCCGCCGACGAATCCGCCGACGGCCAGGGCTCCCTGGGCAATGGCGTAGATCTTGCCGTCGGCACCGTAGAGCGGGGTCTGCAGGAGCACGCCGCCCTGGAGGCTCTTCGCGTCGCCGAAGGAGGAGACCATCACGTCAATCCGCGCGCCGTCCTTGAGGAACGGGCCGATGTCCGCGGTGACCATCACGACCGCCAGGTTCTTGGTGGAAACCGTTGCGGCCGGCACGGTGACACCAAACTTCTGCAGCATGTTCGCGAGGCTCTGGACGGAATAGACGGGATCCTTGTCGCCGTCACCCGCGAGACCGCTGACGATGCCGTAGCCCACCAGCTGGTTGTCCCGCGCCCCGGCGATCATGGTCACATCCTTGAGCCGGGCGCCGGCGTGCAGCGGCAGGAGCGCCAGGGCGAACAATGCGCTGAACAGCAGGCGACCGAACGGAGGGCGGGAAGTGCGCATGGCGGAGTCTCAGAACGGGGTGACCTTGTCCCAGGCCCGGCCGAACCAGCCCTTCTTCTGCGAGTCGGACACGGTGCCCTTGGAGATGTAACGGATGTTGGCATCGGCCACGTTGAAGCTGAACACGGTGTTCGCCGCGGTGACGTCCTCGCCACGGACGGTGCCGCGGAGGACGGCGTCGAGGGATTCGTTCGCGAACTTGGTCCGGCGGGTGCCTTCGACGATGAGGTTCCCGTTGGGCAGCACGTCCACCACGGTGACGGCGATGCGACCGGTGATCCGCTCGGTGTTGGCCACCTTGCCGCCGCCGTCAAAGGTCGAGGACGAGTCCATCTTCATCGCCGGCATCTTTCCGCCCTTGGTCAGCAGGCCGCTGGCCGACGGTGCGTAAAGGAAGCTGGCGATGCTGGCGTCGAGGCCGGACTTCTTGGCGGTCGAGGTCGTGTTGTCCTTCGTGGAGGAACTGTTTTCCTCGACGATGATCGTGAGGATGTCGCCCACGGCCCGGGCCCGGCGGTCGGCCGTCAGCGGACGCGAGACGTCGTCCTTCCACAGCGAATCCGCACCGGCGCGCAGGGCCGGCAAGGCGGAGATGGCGAGGGCGACCACCAGCGGACTACAGCGAAACAAGGATTGTCTGTTCATCTTGGACCTTTCCACGGAATTCCCTTTTGGACCTGAGATTGCGGACGCGGACGACCTGTCCGGGCGCCCCGTCATCCAGCGCTTCGGCGCGGACGGTGATGCTGAGTGCGCCGTTCATGACCACGGCGTCCACCAGCTTGCCGCGGCGGACGACCACGCGGGGGCGCAGCGCCCGAGCGATGAGGGGGGAGCCGGCGGCAACGTTTTCGGCGAACTCGAGGCGTTCATCGTCGGGGGAAATGTGGGCGGGGCTGCCGCGCAGGGTGAGCAGGTCGCGCCGTTCGCGCAGGAGCTCGGCGTCACCGAGACCGAGTCCCCGGGGGATCGTCGTGCGGGCGACCCAGACTTCGGCCCAAACCTTGGCGTCGAAGGCGACCGAGAAGACCCCGAACGACTCCTGCTCCCCGCGGAGCTCGAAGCGGACGATGCCGTGCGCCTGAAGACCGGCTCCGGACGGGTCCGTCAGCTTCACAGTGAAGGGTTCGTCCGGGATGTTCGCCCCGGGCCAGGGCCGGCTGAGCTTCAGTTCCAGCGTGCCGGCGTCGCGCACTGCCTCCCGTTGCAATGTGTCCGTCAGCGCGTTGAGGAGCTCGGTCTCGTCGAGGCGGCGGGTGCGTCGGCTGACCTTGGTCTGCGCGGGACCGGCCCAGTTGGTGACCGTGAGATCCGGCGCCGCCTGGCGGAGCGCGGCGGTGATCTGGACCCGGGAAAGATAGAGGACCTTGCCGAACTCGGGCGCCGCGGAGAGGCGGACGTCGGGAAGATTCGCCGCCTCGGGCGCCAAATCGCGGAGCTGGACGCCGTCGCGGCCGACCTTGAGTTCGGGCGGCAGCGTGAGGGTGACGGGCAATGCCTGGAACACGAACACCGCGAGCAGCAGCAGCAGGCCGAGGGCGGCGCGGACGACGTTGTTCAGGGAAGGGCGCATGTTCAGCGGCGGAGGTTGTTGCTGATCTGCATCATCTCGTCCGAGGCCTGCACGGCCTTGGAGTTCACCTCATAGGCGCGTTGGGCCACGATGAGGTTCACCATTTCCTCGACCACCTTGACGTTCGACATTTCGAGGTAGCCCTGGCGCAGGGAGCCGAAACCGTTCTCGGCCGGATTGCCGAGCTCGGCGGTTCCGGACGCCTCGGTCTCGCGGTAAAGATTGCCGCCGAGGCTTTCGAGGCCGGCTGGATTGACGAAGCGGGCGACCTGCACGCGGAAGCTCTGCGTGCCGGCGGCACCCTTGGTGGTGACGAAGCCGTCCGGCGAAACGGAAATGTCGGTGGTGCCGGCGGGAATGGCCTGGAAACCCTGGAGCGGCAGGCCGTCATTGGTCGTCACGCGGCCCTGCGAATCCACCTTCCACGCACCGTCACGGGTGAAGGCGCGGGAGCCGTCGCCCATGGTCACCTCGAAGAAGCCGTCGCCCTGGATCGCCACGTCGAAACGTTCGCCCGTCTGGGTGAGTTCGCCGGTGGTGAAGACCTTGGAGGTGGCGGCGAGGCGGGAGCCATGGCCGACCTGAAGGCCGGTCGGGAGCCGGTTGCCGGCGCCCTGTTCCGCGCCGGCGCTCCGGGCGGTCTGGTAAAGCAGGTCCTGGAACTCGACCTTGTTCTTCTTGTAGCCGGTGGTGCTGACGTTCGCGAGATTGTTGGCGATGACGTCGAGGTTCGTCTGCTGGCTCTGCATGCCGGCAGCGGAAGAGTAGAGGGCGCGGAGCATGGTCAGTTCGGATTGCCGAGTTCGCTGATCGCGCGACCCATCCGCTCGTCATTGAGCTGAACGATGCGCTGGTTGGTCTCGAAGCCGCGCATGGCCGTGATCAGGTTGGCCATTTCGGCGACGGACGACGTGTTGGCTCCTTCCAGAAATCCCTGCCGGACCGCCGGGGTCCGGAGTTCCTCGGGCATCATTCCCGTGGTGCCGGTGATGAAATAGCCGCCGGTGACCGGCATCAGCTGCTGCGGCTGGTTGAAATCCACTAGCTTGAGTTCGCCCTTGCTCTCGCCGCCCTGCGACACCTCGCCGGTCGGCGAGACCGAGATCGGCGCGGGGGAGTTGCGGTCGAACTGGATCGGACCGTTCGAGCCCATCACGGGGTAGCCCAGCTTCGTGACGAGCTGCCCCTGGGCGTTCATCTGGAACGAGCCGTCACGCGTGTAGCCGAGCGTGCCGTCGGGCATCTGCACCTCGAAGAATCCGGGGCCCTCGATGCCGACATGCAGCGGGTTGTCCGAACGGTAAAGTTCGCCGCGCTGGAAGCTGGTGGTGTTGGTCGCCTTTGGCAGCGACCAGTGCTGGAGCGTCGGATCGTTGCGCATCACGCCGGCGGCCACGGCGGAAAACGACACCTGCTGGCGGCGGAATCCGGGCACCGAACTCGCCGACAGGTTCTCGGAAATGACCTCCTGCCAACGCGCATTGGCGTTCATCGCGGCGGCGGCATTGACGAGACTCACATTCATCGCGGGAACCACTGAGCAACGTGTGTGCCACGCGGGAAAACCCCCGATTCACAGGGGTTTTCGCATCGCCTGCCGGGGGGCTCCCGGCAGATTCTGCCGTGCCTCCGGACGGGCTGCGCATGAATTGCCGGGGTCGCCCCGGTGTCGGCTTGCGCCCATACCCAGCTCGCCCGCTGGCATCGAAGGCTGTGCGCGGGGAAGGGGGAAGGGCGATTCCCCGCGTCCCGTCGATGCCACGGAGGCAATTCGGAAAACGGGGGACGGAACGATGCCGAACCGATGGCGGACGGGCGCTGGTCCCGTCCCGCCCGCAGCGCCTAGGCCGGCAGATTCTCCAGCGAGGCGAGCGTCTGCTTTTCCTTGGTCTGCCAGTCTACGAGGCGCTGTTTGTGCTCGTCGAGCACCTTGGCCGGGACCTTCTCGGTGAAGGCCGGATTCGCGAGCTTCGCCTGCACCTTCTCGATCTCGGACCGGATCTTCTCCAGCTCCTTGGTCAGGCGGGTGCGCTCGGCGGCGTAGTCCACGAGACCCGCGGTCGGCAAGAAGAGTTCACCCAAGGCGTTTGCCGCGCTCGGCGTGCCCTTGTCCGGGGCCCAACTCGCGCCCACAACCTCGACCGTCTCGGCGTTGAGCAGCAGGCGGAGCACCTCGACTTCGGCCGCCGCGAGCTCACCGGCGGGACGCAGCACAAACTTCAGCTTCTTGGCCGGGTCCAGCTTCAGGTCGCGACGCAGGCCGCGGCCGAGGGAAACGAGATCATACTTCGCCTGCGCCTGCTGGTCGGCGGCGGCGTCGAGGCCGAAGAAGGCCTTCTCGTCGTCGTCGAACGGCTTGGGCCAGCGGGCGAACATAATCGTCTTGCCGCCCTGGTCTTCGGGCATGTCTGCGCTGAAGCCCATGCCGTGCCAGAGTTCCTCGGTGATGAAGGGCAGGAACGGATGGAACAGCCGGAGCAGATGGCCGAGCACGAAGTCCATGACCGCGAGCTTGTTGGCCTTGAGCGCGGCGTCGCCGGACTGGAAGGCGGCCTTGGAGGCCTCCACATACCAGTCGCAATACTCGCTCCAGAAGAAGCGATAGAGCGTGGCCGTGGCGTCGCTGAACTTGTAGTCGGCAAAGGCCTGCGTGACTTCGCGGATGGCCTGGTCGAGACGGAGCAGGATCCACTTGTCGTCCGAAGTGAGCAGCGCCGGATTGATCTCCCCGCAGACATCGTCGCCGCTAGTAGCGCGGGCAGCCGTGCCCGCATCCGTAGAACGGGCTGCCAGCCCGTTCGGATCGGCCGCCTGTTCGGGCTGGCAGCCCGAACTACCCGGCAGGCTGGCAGCCTGCCCTACTAGCTGCCGGAAGCGACAGGCGTTCCAGAGCTTGTTGCAGAAGTTGCGGCCGAGTTCGACGGTCTGTTCGTCGAAGAGCACGTCCTGGCCGAGCGGCGCGGCGCGCATCACGCCGAAGCGCAGCGCGTCGGCGCCATACTTGGCGATGAGGTCGAGCGGGTCGGGCGAATTGCCGAGCGACTTCGACATCTTGCGGCCCTGTTTGTCGCGGATGATGCCGGTGAAATAGACGTTCCGGAACGGCAGGTCGCCCATCCACTCGTAGCCGGCCATGATCATGCGCGCGACCCAGAAGAAGATGATGTCCGGCCCGGTGACGAGGTCGGTCGTGGGATAGAACGCCTTCAGCGTAGGGTTCTTGGCGTCCGTGTCCTTGTCGCCGGTCCAGCCCATCGTGGCGAACGGCCAGAGCCAGGAGCTGAACCAGGTGTCGAGGACGTCGGAGTCTTGGGTGAAGCCCGCACTTTCGAGCAGTTTGGCGTCCTCAGGTGATTCAGTCGCTGAGTTGATACTGATGCACCCGTCGGCGTCGTAGCTCCAACGGAAATAGACCGTTTCAGCTCCGTCGCGAAGTGGAAATCCTCCAACTGCCCATCCGTTGTTCTCTTTGCTCTTCGCTTCCCACTCCAAGGCTTTGCGAAGCTCATCAATCTTGAGGGAGTCAACTTCGGTTCGCTTCACCCGGAATGTCCACACCGGAATCCGATGCCCCCACCAGAGCTGGCGGCTGATGCACCAGTCCTGGATGCCGCCCATCCAGTGGTCATACACCTTGGCCCAGCGGTCCGGGTAGAAGCGCATCTGGCCCGCCGGGTGGGGCGAGACTCCGTCGAGCCCACTTTCGAGCGCAGCGAGGCGACCGGAGGGAGCGTCCTGCCCCGAGATGCTCGCGGTGCTCGCGCCGGCTTCGCCGGCAGAGTGGGCTCGAGTGGACTCTCGCCCCACCGAATCACCGGGCTGTGCCACACACGCCTTCGACGACTCCACGCTGGGATACTTGAGGAACCATTGTTCGCTCAGGCGTGGTTCGATGGGCACGTCGGCGCGTTCGCTGAAGCCCACGTTGTTCGTGTAGGGCTCGGCCTTTTCCAATGAGCCGGCGGCTTCCATCAGTTCCGCCGCCTTCTTGCGCGCGACGAAACGGTCCAGTCCGGCGAGATCGGCGCCGGCTTCGGCCGTCATCTTGCCGTCGGGCGTGAGGATATCGATGACCGGCAGCTTGTGGCGCAGGCCGATCTCGAAGTCCGCCTTGTCGTGCGCGGGAGTGACCTTCAGCACGCCGGTGCCGAAGTCGAATGTCACATGTTCGTCCGCGATGATCGGGATGATCCGCTGTTCCTTGGGCACATCGAGCGGCAGTGCCTTGATGACGTGTTTGCCGATGAGGTGCTGGTAGCGCGGGTCCTTGGGATTCACCGCCACGGCGGTGTCGGCCGGGATGGTTTCCGGACGCGTGGTGGCGATGGTGAGGAAGATGCCGGTCGGGACGATAGTAGGACGGGCTGCCAGCCCGTCAGGTAGTTCGGGCAGCCTGCCCGAACTTTCCTCCGCAGCGTTCTGTCCAGGCTGGCAGCCTGGACTACTTGCCGGGCTGGCAGCCCGGCCTACTAGCTCCACCACTTCCACGCGGAAGTGATACATGAAGCCCTTCTGCTCCTTCATCACCACTTCCTCGTCGGACAATGCGGTGAGCGAAGCGGGGCACCAGTTGACCATGCGTTTGCCGCGGTAGATCAGGCCCTTCTTGTAGAGATCGACGAACACCTTCTGGACGCAGCGGGAATACTCCGGGTCCATGGTGAAGCGGGTGCGGGTCCAGTCGCAGGACGCGCCGAGCGCACGGAGCTGCTTGAGGATGATGCCGCCGTATTTCTCCTTCCACTCCCAGATCTTTGCCACGAGCGCCTCGCGGCCGAGATCGTCGCGATGCTTGATCTCGCCGGCCTTCTTCAGGGTCTTCTCGACGACGTTCTGCGTGGCGATGCCGGCGTGGTCGGTGCCGGGGAGCCAGAGAACTTCCTTGCCGTCCATGCGCGCCTTGCGGGCGAGGATGTCCTGGATGGTGTTGTTGAGGACGTGGCCGAGGGTGAGGACGCCAGTGACGTTGGGCGGCGGGATGACGATGGAATACGCCGGGCGCGTGGCGGAAACGCGGGCGGGATCGGCGGTGAAGCAGCCGTTCTGGTCCCAGAACGCATACCACTTCTCTTCGACGGACTGCGGCTCGTAGGCCTTGGAAATCTCACTCATCTCGGTCCGGCAAGCCTACCGGAGCGGGGCGCGCGCCCGCAACAGGTGTCCGCGAGGCGGGGTGAGAGGGAATCGTGAAGGCAGGAAAACAGGAAAACGGGAAGACGCGAGCGACAACCAAGCGTCGCGTTGAAGCCGAGGTCCAGTTGAATACGCCACCTTCGCGAATCCTGTCTGCCTTCCAGATTCCTTGCCGGTCACCCCGTCACTGAATGCACTTCGACAAGGCCGAATTCGAGCCATTTGCCGTCCTTGAGTTCCTGGTGACGGGCCTTGGCGAGGAAGAGGCGGCTTCCGTCCGCACTGAACCGGGCGTCGGTGATGCGGTGCTTGGCATCGGTGCTGAAGACGTTCTTCCCGCTCGCCGCGTCGAACAGGGCGAGGTTCCAGGTGCCTTGGAACAGCCGGCCGGCCATCAGGAAGAGTTTCCCGGCGGGATGGAACGCGAGCGCTTCCATCAGCCCCTGGCCGCTTTCGCCCTCGTGGGTCTGATCCAGCTTGTTGCCGGTGCGCCAATCGAAACGCTGCCAGCGTTGGACGCCGTTGCCGGCCATCGGATCGCGCATCGGGCCCATGCCGCAGGCATAGAGCGAACTGCCGTCAGGGCTGAACTCCAGCGCGAACACGCCGCCGAGATAGTGATGGCTCTTGATGATGCCCCAACTGGTGAGGTCATCCGTCTTCCACTGGGAAACCTGCTTGCCGGTGGCGAGCTCCCAAACGCGGATTTCCCCCATCAGGTTGCCGGCGGCCACATGGCGGCTGTCCGGCGAGAACGCCACGGCCTGCACCGGCGGAACGTGCGGGAACGAATGCCGGAGTTCGCCCGTCGCCGCGTCGAAGACCTTCACGGAAGGCTCCCGCTCCGGGGCCGGCTCGTATTTGTAACCGCCGGCGAGGTATTGCCCGGTGACCGAGGCGACGAGTTTGCCATCAAGCGAAGCGGCGAGGTCCCACGACCAAAACTCGTGGGCCTTGAGGCGACGCGAAACGGTGCCGCTTGCAAGGTCATGCCAGAGCAGCGTGCCGTCGTAGCCGCCCGAAACCAGCGTGGCGCCGTTCGCGATCAGGGCCACGCCGCTGGCATAGCTCCCGTGCCGGCCCAACTCGGTGAATTTGCCGGATTCCGCCTCGATCCGCAGCACGGCACCGTCGAGGCACGCGGCGTAGAGCGTCCGCCCATCGGCCGCGGCTTCGAGCGCGAGCACGGCGGCGGGCAGCTTGAACTCATTCAGCTTGGTGAGCTTCGGTTCGGAGGCGGGGGAAGGGGACTCAGGCATGTTGGGCGGTGGCCGGGAACTGAACTGGGGTTTGTCGTTGCGCGGGACCGTGTCAGGCCAGGATTTCCCGGATCATTTCGCCGTGATCGAGGTCGAGGCGTTTGCGGCCGGGGACTTCCAGGCGGCGGGAGTCCAGGCCGAGCTGATGCAGCACGGTGGCGTGGATGCCGGTGACGTAGCGGCGGTTCTCGGCGGCGTGGAAGCCGAGTTCGTCCGTCTGGCCGTATTGCACGCCACCCTTGATGCCGCCGCCGGCCAGCCACGCGCAGAAGGCCTGTGGATGATGATCCCGACCCGTGCCTTCGGCGCCCGGGGAACGGCCGAACTCCGTGCCGAAGACGACCAGCGTGTCGTCGAGCAGGCCGCGTTGCTTGAGATCCTTCAGCAGGCCCGCGATGGGCTGATCCACCTGCGCGGCGAGCGTGGTGTGGTTATTCTTGATGTCGCCGTGCGCGTCCCACGCACCGCCCCCGCCGCCGCCGTGGAAGAGCTGCACGAAGCGCACGCCGCGCTCCACGAGCCGCCGCGCGACGAGGCACTGTTCCCCGAACGCCTTGGTGTGCTCCTGGTCCAGCCCGTAAAGGCGCCGGATGTGCTCCGGTTCGCGGTCGAGCTGCATCGTCTCCGGAATGCTGGTCTGCATCTGGTAGGCGAGCTCGTAGGCCTTGATGCGGGCGCGAAGATTCTGGTCGTCGGGATAGTCGATTCCGGCGAGCCGGTTCAGCTTGCCGAGCAGGCTGAGGTTGGCGGCCTGTTCCTCGGCGGTGAGCGCACCTTCGTGCGGCCGGATGAAGGGCAGCGGGTTTTTCGGATCGGTGTTCAGGCGCACACCACCGTGCTCGGGGCCGAGATACGCCGCGCCGTGGGTGAAGGCGCCACCGCAGCAGTCGCCGGTGGGCACGCCCAGCACGACATACTCGGGCAAGTTCTCATTCAGCGTGCCCAGGCCGTAGGCGGTCCAGGCGCCGAGGGTGGGATGCTCCAGTTCGCGCGGATGCCGGCCGGTCTGCCAGGTGAGCTGCGCGCCGTGGTCGTTGTGAATGGTCCAGAGCGAACGCACGACCGCCAGGTCGTCGGCGCAGGTGCCGATGTGGCGGAACCAGTCGCCCACCACGAGGCCGCATTCCCCGTAGGCCTTGTAGCCGGTCTGGAGCGGCATGATCACCTTGCGGTTGCCGTGCGCCGGGTTCGCCCCGATGACGTCCTTGCCTTCCGTGGCGACCACGCCCGCGTAAGGCGTCTCACTGATGGACTTGCCGGCGTATTTCGTCAGCTCCGGCTTCACGTCGAAGCTCTCGACGTGGCTCACGCCGCCGCAGAGGAAGATCCAGATGACGGACTTCGCCCGCGGCGCGAAATGCGGCGCGCCCGTCGGTGGCTGCCACGCGGCGCCCGGTGACTCCGCCCGGACGCCGTCGCGGAATAGCATCGAGCCGAGCACGAGGCCGGTGAACCCCATGCCGGTGTCGGCGAGAAATGAACGACGCGTGATGCCGGGGCACGGCGGGTGACGGGGAGCAGCCATGGGAACTAGGACTCAATAACGCAAACCGAGCCCTTTTGGAAATCATGAACCTGAAGCCGGGTGTCCAGTGTGGCGAGCCGACCGCCGGCCTGTCGCGCTACTTCCACCAGCCAGGCGTCATTGACCTGCTGATGGCCGAGGGCATGGGCATAGATTTTGGGCGAACAGGCGGCCGGTGACCTCCAGAAGACGTGCTTGGGATGGGCGACCAACTGTTCCAGCAACGCGGCCGCTGCGGCCGGCGAAACGGCCTCGGGTGTGTAGGCCGGATTCGAGGAGAGGCGGATGAAGCCGAGCTGGGTAAAGGAGCAGGTGGCCCAACCGTGCTTTGACTCGCGGGCGAACCACCGATGGGCGGCCGCATGGTGCTGGTGATTGGGCCAGGCCAGCGCCAGCAGCACGTTGGTGTCCAGCAGCGCCGCCTTCATGTCACATCCTCGGCCAGCAGGTCGCGGGCGCGATTGCTCGGAATCACCGGTGCATCGGCGGACACCTTGAACACGGGCAATCCGGCGCGATTGGCGGAGTCCGGTGGGGCGCGCAAGCCGCGGCGGGCGAGCTGGGACACCACTTCGCCCAGCCGCTTGCCGGACGCCTGTGCCATGGCCTGGGCCGCCTCGAAGACATCCGGGTCCAGCGTGATGGTCGTTCTCATTTCGTTGATACGCTGATGCGCTGATGCGGTGGTGTCAACCCGGTGGCGGTTCCCAGGCGCGCACAACCAGTGAAGTCAATGCCCATGCCGGTGTCGGTGAGGAACGAGCGGCGGGTAATGCCGGGGCAAATTTGGTGGCGAAGAGTGTTCATACAACCGGCGTTAGGTGATTCGGAACTTCACGCGAAAATTCGACTTGCTCCACCAAACCTCCGTCCATGGTTCAGAATCTTTTAGGGTCCAAACCAATAGCTTCAGTTCGGGAGGCATGTAGAAGTCATCTTCCGGCCACTGAATATGCCATCCACCTAATACCGCTGCGCAGTCATCCGCGAAAAGTGGGCACCGTTGCCGCCAAACATCCGTGTAACGTTCATTGTCGATTCCATCGTAATCGAATCTTTCAAGCCCTTGAGACTTAAGCCACGCAGCTACGGCCTCACTCCCATGAAGGCAGATAGCTTGAAGGGGCGGAAACGAGGTTGCTGCCTTTGCGAAGAGAGGTGTGCCATCAATCCGTTGTTCTTTGAACGCGAGGTCTTGCCCGTGGAAAACGCTGCCAACACTTCCGCCTTCCGTCCGTTCATCTTCGTAGAGGCTTAAGGTTCCTCCCATCCGAAACCCGAGCCTTGCCAACCAGTCACAATCTACCGTTATCCAATGGCGACGTTCGGAATATGCCGTCACAAATTCAGGAAATCCGATCGGGATGTCGGCCCTGCCGGTCCCGCCCCAGTAGGCAACGATTCCACTTTCTTGAGGTTCCTCAGTTAGCAGAAAACACGGCTTTGAAAGCCGTTCGCCCTCCGCAATCAGTTGCTCGTCAGTCATATCGTCGTTCCGATTTAGGAAAATTCGGCGGGGTGGACTTACCGGACGGTCACGAAGTCGTTGTGGTTGAAGAGCACGAGCACGAGGTTCTCGGCGGCGCGGGCGAAGTTCTTTTCCGCCAGGTTGGCGCTCACCGGAGCCGGGCCGAAGAACTCCACGCAGGATTGACGTTCGGCGTCGGTCGGGCGGCGGGCGAGGATGCGCCGGAAGGCGAGTTCTACGAGGCGGGCATGGTCACCATCGGACTCTTTCGCAAGCCTCGCGGCAAGGACGCGGGCCTGCTTCACGGCGAGTTCGCTGTTGTTCAACGCCAGCGCCTGCTGGGGCATCACGCTGGGGCGGCGCTCGTAGCATTCGGTCACCGCCGGGCCGTCGAAGATCTGGAGGAACTCGGCCTGCTTTTCGGCGGCGTGACGCAGGTAAAGCGAGCGGCGCGGCGAGGTGAGCGCCTGCTGGTGGTCGATGTCGGGACCGCCGAACGCGGGGTCGAGCGTGCCGGCGGCGTGCAGCACGTTGTCGCGCACGGCCTCGGCTTCGAGTCGGCGTGAATTCATGCGCCAGAGGAAGTGGTTGTCGGGATCGGCGGCGAGGTTGGCCTCGTCGGGCGTGGAGGCCATCCGGTAGGCGGCGCTGGTCACGAGCAGGCGGTGGAGGTGGCGGAAGCTCCAGGGAGTGGATGGGGTTTTGAGTGGATGGTTGATAGATGGTGTCGCGCCATCGGGCCTATCCACCATCAACTCACTTTGACTATCCACTACCTCCGGTTTCACGAATTCCGCCGCCAGCCAGTCGAGGAGCTGCGGGTGCGTCGCGGGCCGGCCGTTGCGACCGAAGTCGGCGGGCGTGGGCACCAGGCCACGGCCGAAGTGCCGGAGCCAGACGTGATTCACCGCGACCCGGGCGGTGAGCGGATGGCGCGGTTCGGTGAGCCACCGGGCGAGGGCGAGCCGGCGTCCCGTGCTGTGGGTCGGGTAGGCGGTCGCGGGCCGGGGCGTGAAGGCGGCGTCCAGCGGCTGGGCGAGGGACTCGACGGCCTGTGCCAACTGCTGGTCGGCCTCGGAAAGCTTCTTCTGGGCCTCGGCGAGCTTGTTCGTCGGCGCTGCGGCGAGGGCAGTCTGCGCCTGATGCCGCTTCAAGGTCGCCTCGGCGACCGTGGCGGTGCGCTGGAGCAGGACGGCATTGGTAGCCGCCGAGGTAACGAGGCGGACGGTAGTGGACGGGTCCGCCTCCTCACGTCGTCGGCTACCGGGGAGCGTCAGACGCTCGGCTTCGACCGCGGCGACCAAGGCAGCGTGTTTCTTCTCGGCGAGATCGAGCGCCAAATCTGCTTCGCGGAGCTGGGCCGGCGTGGCGTTGGTGGCGCTGTGGGATTTCACCCAAGCCGCCTTGGCAGTGGCGACCGATTGCTCGCTGGCTGCCAGCGTGTCGCGGATCACGAAGTCGCGCTGGTCGGGGTTGCCGGCCAGCCACGGCAGGTTCACCGGTTGGACATCCAACCTTCCGCCCAGCAGTGCGGGCACTGCCGGTAGGATGACCTCGTTGGTCAGCGGATGCCGTTCGTCGCCGCGCACGAAGACGTAGGTGGGCGCGTTTGTGGCGTCGTAGGCGCGGGGCAGCCCGTTTTTGGTCAGGTCGAGTTCGCCGGGGATACGGTCGGTGCGGACCTGATGCGGCTCGAACACGGCGCGCAGGCCGTAGTATTCGCGCTGCGAAATGGGGTCGGCCATGTGGTCGTGGCACTTGGCGCAACCCATCGTCACGCCGAGCAGAGCCTGCGAGGTGTGCTTCACCGTGTCCTCCAGCCACTGCTCGCGGGACAGCATCTTGTAATTGCGCACCAGGAAGCCGGTGGCGCGCAGGGCGTCGGGGTCCTCGGGGGTGAGTTCGTCGGCCGCGAGCATCTCGGTGAGCATGCGGTCGTAGGGTTTGTCCGTGTTCAGCGACTCCACGATCCAGTCGCGCCAGCGCCAGATGTGCCGCTGCGAATCGCGGATCTGCCCGCCGTCGGTCCAGCCGGCCCAGTCGCTGTATCGCCACACGTCCATCCAGTGACGCGCCCAGCGTTCGCCGTGACGCGGGTCGTCGAGCAGCCGGTCCACCAGCCGCTCGTAGGCGTTGGGCGAGGTGTCCGTCAGGAAGGCGTGCTGTTCCTCGGGCGTCGGGTTCAGGCCAATGAGGTCGAGGTAAACGCGGCGCAGCAGAACTTCCCTCGAGGCTTCGGGACGGGGTTTCAAGCCGTGGGCGGCCCATTCAGCGGCAAGGAAGGCGTCGATGGGATTGCGGATCGTGAACAGCGGAAGGCGGACTTCGGGAACCGCGGGGCGTTTCACCGGCTCAAACGGCTGCCAACGGTAGCTGGCGAGAAACTGGGTGAACTCAGTCTGCCGGTCTTTCAGCTGGGCCAGCTCGCTGGCGGTGGGCTGGTCGTGAGCGTCACCTGGATTGTGACCGAGCAGGAGCTCGGCTTCGTTGGCCACGCCGTCGGCGTCGGTGTCCTCTGCGGCCACCGCTGTGAGGCGGCTGGAGAGGTCGCGCTTCTGGCCGGCGGACTTCAGTTCCTCACCCAGCCGGCGCAGACGATCGCCAAAGGGATTGTGAGGAAACTCACCGAGGCTCTCGGGGAACTTGTTCGGGCTGGGCAGGTGGCACGTCGTGCAGCGGGCGAGCGGCCGGGCGAGAAAGCGGTCGTAATGCTTTTCGAGCGCGGCCTTGTTGGCGGGGGTGGCGGCGGTCGGAGCGACTCCGAGCAGCAGTCCGGCGGTAAGCAGCCAGGCGACGAATGACGCACGTGGATTCATGGTCACGAGGTTCAGGCGAGCACGCCCCGAATCGGTTCCGCATGATCCTCCACGCGGTGAAAGGTCGGCAGGTCGCCGAGGTCGTAAGCCGCGTAGGGATCAATGCCCAGCGCGGAGAAGATCGTGGCGAAGAGGTTCCTCTCGTTGAACGCCTGGCCTTCGACATTCACGCCGTCCGCATCGGTGCCACCCACCACGACACCGCGTTTGATGCCGCAGCCGGCAAGCATCAGCGACCAGGCCTTGTCGTAGTGATCGCGTCCCCGGGCCTGGTTCAGCCACGGAGTGCGGCCGAACTCGCCCATGGCGATCACCAGGGTCGAATCGAGCATCCCGCGTTCCTCCAGGTCGGTGATGAGCTGGAAGATCACGTTGTCCAGCTCCGGCGTGAGCATCTGGTAGATCTCGTTGTGAAAGACGTGGCTGTCCCACGGCATGCCGTTCGACACCATGACGAACGGCGCGCCGTTCTCGACCAGATGCCGCGCCTGCAACGTGTGGGTGGCGAAGGCGCCCGGGCCGTAGCGTTCGCGGTCCTTGGCCGGAAGCTGCTCCAGGTCGAACAGGTGCGCGCAACTCATCAGCCCCTTCACGCGCTCGAACACCGCGTTCTGCGACGCGGCCGCGGCCGACTTGCGCTCGTTCTCGAACTTCTTCGTGAAGAAGCGGCGCAACGCGTTGCGCGCCTCGTGATCCTCCGCGCTGAGGTCCGCCTGCCGGGCCACATCCTCAATCTTGTAGTCGCCACCCACGCGCACGGGACCGTATTGCGCGCCCAGCCAGCCGGCCCAGTTGCCGGCCTTGAACTCCTTGAACTCGTTTCCCTCGGGGCAGGGGTCGAGCAGGATGAAGTTGGGGATCGGGTTGTCGAGGTGGCCGAGCTGCTGGGCGAGCACCGAACCGAGCGTGGGCCGCACGAACGGCGGCCGGGGCGCCGCGCCCCGCTGGAGCAGATTGATGCCCTGGAGATGCTCGCTCTGGTCCGTCTTCATGCAGCGCACGACCGCGAGCTTGTCGGCGATGGTGGCGCACTTGGACATCAGCTCGCCGAACTGCACGCCGGGCAGCTTCGTGGGGATCGCCCGGAAGGGTCCGCCGGTGATGCGGCCGGGTTTGGGGTCCCACGTCTCGAACTGGCTCGGCGCGCCGCAAAGCCAAAGCAGGATGCAGCGCTTGGCCGTGCGCTTGACCTGCTGGGCGAAGGCCGGCACCGAGAACAGTCCTGCCCAGCTCGCGACTGACACCGCTCCGGCCGTGGCCATGCCGGTGAGGAACTTCCGCCGGTGGAACACGTGATCCGGCTGCCCGCAGAGCGAGCCGGCGAGGCTGGGAATTAACTTGGGGGCGGTCATTGGATATACGATCCAGCAGGAGGCCGTGGCGGAAGCTGCTTCACGACCACGAAATGGTGTCTAAAGCTGAATTCGGTTGTGGCCATTGGCGGCGTGAAATTCCATGCCTCTGAAGGAATTCCCCCGAAACCTCCGGATTCAAAGCCTACTAATCGAACCGCCCCACCTCGAACGTCACGCCCGGCAAGTGTCCGGAGTTCCAAGGTTACAGAGGAATTCAACCGCTTGTCGTTTACCGATGTGACCTCAAGCATCAGCACGGATTCCAGTGCCTTCATTCTTAAATCAGCCCCGGGGAAAACCGTGCCCTCGACGGTAACTAGTGTGCCAAAGCGGGCTCCCAATTTCGGAAGCACTTCGCCGGAGCCGCCAGAGTCTCCCGAACCGAGATTAGTGGTCCTAGGTTGAGGAATGACGCAACCAAGGCAGATCAATGCCACAATGAACAAGCAGCAGAGCATTCGGAGAAGCTCGCCTCTGCTTGATACCGGGTGAGTTCGCCCGCAGAGCGAGCCGGACAGGCCGGGATGAGAGGGCGGCGTCATCGAAGAGTGGAGCGGGAAAACAGGAAGTCGGGCGAACAGGTCGGCCGGGATTCACTCGCGCTGCGGCGAACCGGCAAGCCCATCGCATGGAGGTGTCCGGCGGCAGTAGCGTCTCCCTCTCCGCCCGCCTTAGCGGGGGGAGAGGGCCGGCGTGAGGTGGGCGTTGAGCAGGCGGTGGAGATTCGATGCGGCTTGGCTTCACAAATGGCCGCGATCAGGGGCGAGCCATCGCGGCTGTTTTTCACCAAACGCGGTTCCCCCTCACCCTGTCTCTCTCCCTCAGGGAGAGGGGAAGGCGCACAGCGGCCGGCGAACTCCACAACCCAGATCGACGAGGACAGCACGGCGGCGCAGTGCCTGGGCAGGCTGGCAGCCTGCCCTACTCTGCCGGGCCGACGAGCCGGCCTACTTCGCAGCCTTCTGGGATTGTCGGTATGCATCGGGTTCGGCGCTCAGTGGTTCACCTGGAATTCCGTGCTCGTCAGCAAGGCCCAGAGGAGTTGTTTCCGGCCGCCGTTACCGGGGTGCGCCTTGAGGTAAGCCAACGATGTCTTCAGTTCCTCGCGGTCCGGCGCCCGGCCAAACACCGCCTGGAACGCTGCCTTCACGCGCTGGGGATCATCCGGCAGCCCGGCGAGGCGCGCGGACAAGTTGCCGTCGCGGGGAGTCACCAGCGACTCTAGCAGCGGCGAGTTCGCCAGAAACATCGCCTGCTGCAGCGTCGCGTTGTAGTCGGGCGCGAAGAGGTCCGGGAACTGCCGCACGAAGGCCTTCCGCAGTTCGCCTTCCGTCAGCCCGGCCGCCTGGCCGTCGGCGCCGGCTTGGTTGCCCGTGGCGAGCAGCAGCGAGCGGTAGAGTTGCTCGGCGGACAGCGGCTTCTCCAAGGCGCGGGCGAAAGCTTCGTCGGGCGGCGCGGTCCTGCCGGTCGGCCGGGAATCCAACTGATAGGCATGCGTCAGCGTGAGGTTCCTGATCAGGCGGCGCAGGTCGTGGCCGCTGCGTTCGAAATCCTTGGCGAGCCAGTCCAGCAGGTCGGGATGGCTGGGCGGGTGCTTCGAGTCCATCAGGTCCACCGGATGCACGAGTCCGCGGCCAAAGAGCATCGCCCACACGCGGTTCACGGTGGCGCGGGCGAGCAGGGGATTGTCCCGTGTGACGGCCTCGGCCAATGCCTCGCGGCGGGAGAACTTCGGCTCCGCGGGGGCTTTGGGCTTCTGTTTCTCGGCCGGTGGCGGCACCCGGTATTTGTCCGGCGCATCGGATTCCTTCTCGCCGTCGGCGGGCCAGGCTTCTTCCACGGAGCGGCCGTTGAAGAACAGGAGCCGCGCGGGCTGCGATTCCTTCTTCAGGTTGGCAAAGCTCACGAAGCCGCCAATCGCCGACTCGGCGAGGCCGGGCCCCGATTCCGCGTCCACGTTCTTGGTGCGGTTGAACGCGGCGACCATGCCCCAGTAATGCGCCTGCTTGATCTCGCGGGCGACCATGTGGTCGTGGCACTGGGCGCACTTGATCTGCACACCGAAGACGATGGGCGCGAGCGCTTCGGCCATCGCCTGGGGATTGTTCTGCCGTTCGTAGAGGAACTGGATGACTCCGCGTTCCTCGGGTTGCTTCGGCCGGGCGACGATCAGGTCGCGGACCACGGCGTCCCACGGACGGTTGGTGCGGAAGCTCGCTTCCAGAAAATCAAACCAGCCGTGCGACTGACGCTGTTCCTCGAAGCGCTTGGCCGCCCGCCCCATGAGGATGTAGTCGAACACCTCCCGCAGGTGCCGCGCGTGATCCGGATGCGCCAGCAAGTCGTCCACGAGCGCCGCGCGGCGGTCACGGTCCTTGCCGCTCAGGAAAGCGCCCGCCTCGGCCTCGGTCGGAATCCGCCCGAGCAGATCCAGATACGTCCGGCGCACGAACGTCGCGTCGTCGGCCAATTTGGCGGGGCGCACCTTGCGCTCCTTCCAGCCCAGTTTGATGAAACGATCAACCACCGCTGGAACCGCCATTTCCGCGGGCGGGATCCAGATGGGTTCGCGTGGTTTCGCCGGAGAAAAAGGCGGCGTGGGCGCGGAGGTTTCGGCGGTCTTCGCCGATCCCGCCTTTTCGATGCCGGTCTTCACGAGCGCGATTTGCTCGTCGGAGAGCTGGCGCTTGGGCGGCATGTGCGGATCGGCGCCCGGCTGCAGGACGAGGTAAAGCTGGCTGTCGGCGGGCTTTCCCGGCACGAAACCCGCACCCCGATCGCCCCCGCGCAGGGCCAGTTGGAATGTCGTCAGGTCGAGTCCGCTTTTGGCCTTGGTCTGGCTGTGACATTCGACGCAATGGTCGCGAAGGATGGGTTCGACCTGGTCGCCCCAGAAGTCGGCTGCCACGCCGGTGGCCAGAATGTTGCAAACAAACAGAGCGCCGACCGTCAGGCGGAGGAGTTTTGCCGGTTTGTCGCGGAAACGAGTCATCGGGAACCGCACTGTGATAGGCGTTGGCGCGGCTGCTCCGCAAGCGTCCGGCGCGGGAAAGTGCCGGCCGGTTGCTGGAACGGCATTCCGCCATAAACTGACCGCTCAGTTCATGAGCGAATCGAGTCCATCTGTTCCCAAAGTATGGTTCATCACGGGGTGCTCGTCCGGCTTTGGGCGGGCCCTGGCCGAGGCGGCGCTGGCCGCGGGTGATTCCGTGGTGGCGACGGCTCGCCGGCCGGAGGTGCTGGCGGAGTGGGTAGCCAACGCCTCCGACCGCGCTCTGGCGCTGCCCTTGGACGTAACCGAGCCGCAGCAGGTCGAATCCGCGGTGGCGGCTGCGGTCGCCCGCTTCGGCCGCCTTGATGTGGTCATCAGCAACGCCGGCTACGGGTTGCTGGGCGCGGTCGAGGAATGCGACGACTCCCAGATCCGGCGCTGCTTCGAGACGAACTTCTTCGGGGCGCTGAACGTCATCCGGGCGGTGCTGCCGCGCTTTCGCGGGCAACGGGCCGGCCACTTGGTCAACCTCACCGCCGCCGCTGCGATCGCCAACTACCCCGGGTTCGGCGCCTACGGCGCGGCCAAGGCGGCGCTGGAGGCGCTGAGCGAAAGCGTTCGCGCGGAGACCGCGCTGCTGGGCATCAAGGTCACGCTGGTCGAGCCCGGCCCCTTTCGCACCGAGTTCATCCACCGTTCGCTCGACCGGGCCACCAACCGGCTCGCCGACTACGACCGCACCTCCGGCAAGTTCGCCGCCGTGCTCAAGGCCATTGACGGCAAGCAGCCCGGCGACCCTGCCCGCGCCGCGGCGGCCATTGTGGAAATGGTGCGGTCCGGCAAGGCGCCGTTCCGGATGCCGCTGGGCCGCTACATGGTGAAAAAGCTGCGTGACCGCGGCGCGGAACTCACCCGCGCGGCGGACGAAGGCGAGGCGGTGGCGGTAAGCGCAGATTTCCCCGCGGGCGCATGAAGCGACCGGTCTGCCGCAACTTGGTCGTCGTGCTCGGCGACCAGTTGGACGCCGGCTCCGCGGCCTTCGACGGCCTTGATCCGGCCGGGGACCTCGTGTGGATGGCCGAAGTCGCCGGCGAATCCACGAAGGTCTGGAGCTCGCAGCCGCGCATCGCGGTCTTTCTCGCCGCCATGCGGCACTTTCGCGACGAACTGCGCGGCCGCGGCTGGCAGGTGTGGTATCGGACGCTGACCGCCATAGGTGCGGCGTGGGAAGGTGAAGGCTCACCGAAATCTGCCCCGGCTGAATCTGCTGAAACCCTCGCCGCCCAGCTCACCGTGGCGTTGCGCCGGCTCCGGCCCGAGCGGGTGGTCATGGTCGAGCCGGGCGAATGGTCCGTGCGCGAGGCGCTCAAGGAAACCTGCGCTGCCGCCGGCGTGCTGCTCGAACTCCGCGAGGATCGGCATTTCCTCTGTTCTACGGCCGAGTTCGCGCGCCATACCGCCGGGAGGAAGCAGCTCCGAATGGAGTTCTTCTACCGGGAGCTGCGCCAGCGCCTCGGCGTGCTGATGGACGGCGACCAACCGGTCGGCGGGCAGTGGAACTTCGATCACGACAACCGGGAGAGCTTCGGCAAGAAGGGGCCGGGCTTCGTGCCCGCGCCGCGCCGGTTTGCTCCGGATGCCATCACCCGGGAGGTCCTCGAATTGGTCCGGACCCGGTTCGCGACGCATCCGGGTTCCGTGGCGCAGTTTGACTGGCCGGTGACCGCGGCTGAGGCCCGGCCGGCGCTCGACGACTTCATCGCGCACCGGTTGGCGGACTTCGGTCGGTGGCAGGACGCGATGTGGTCGGGCGAACCGTGGCTTTACCATTCACGCCTGAGCGCGGCCCTGAATCTGAAGTTGCTGTCCCCGCGCGAGGTGATCGCCGCCGCGGAACAGGCGTGGCGCGCCGGGGCCGTTCCGTTGGCGTCGGCCGAGGGGTTCATCCGCCAGATCCTCGGCTGGCGCGAATACGTCCGCTGCATCTACTGGCGCTTCATGCCGGGTTACCTCGACCGCAACGAGCTCGGCGCGGACCAACCGCTGCCCCGGTTCTATTGGACGGCCGACACCGAGTTGAACTGCCTGCGCCACGCCCTGCGGCAAACACTGGACCACGGCTACGCCCACCACATTCAGCGCCTGATGGTGACCGGCCTCTTCGCGCTGCTGCTCGGGGTCCAGCCGCGCGAGGTCCACGAGTGGTATCTGGCGGTGTATGTGGACGCCGTGGAATGGGTCGAGCTGCCCAACACGCTCGGCATGTCGCAGTTCGCCGACGGCGGCGTGATGGCGTCGAAGCCCTACGTGGCGAGCGGCAAATACATCCAGCGCATGTCAAACTACTGCGCCGACTGCCGGTTCGATCCCGCGGTGGCCACGGGGCCGAAGGCGTGCCCCTTCACGACGCTTTATTGGGACTTCCTTGCGCGCCACGAGGCGACGCTGGCGCGGAATCCCCGCATGGTCATGCAGGTGCGGAACCTCGTGCGTTTGCCGGCGGAACAACGCGCTGCCATCGCCCGGCAGGCGGATGAAGTGAGGGCAACATGCGCGGCGTGAAGAAGCAGCATCTGCCGGAGAAGATGTGCGGCGCCTGTGGGAGGCCGTTTGCCTGGCGCAAGAAATGGGAACGCGATTGGGCCAACGTGAAGTTCTGCAGCGACGCCTGCCGCCGCGGGAAGGGGCCGCGGGCGGCGGCCGGAACTTGATTCCGGCTGGCGGGCCCGGCGCAGCTCCAGGAAAATGAACCGCACCGATGCACGACGGTTTGCCCAATCTTCTGCCCCCAGCAGATGACCACTGGCCCACGCTGCTGGGCCGGAAGCTGACGGCACTGGCGGCCGAAGGCATCTCCTTGGGCACGTCCTCGTGGAAGTATCCGGGCTGGCTCGGCGGGCTCTACTCCGAGGATCGCTACCGCTACCGTGGCAAACTTTCCGACACGCGCTTCCAGCAGCATTGCTTGGAGGAATACGCCGCCGTGTTCCCGACCGTGGGCGTGGACGCGACCTACTACACCTTCCCGACCGAGAAGTTCGCCCGCGGCCTCGTCGCGCAAGTGCCGGCGCACTTCCGCTTCTCCTTCAAGGTCACCGACCACGTGACCGTGAAGCGTTACCCGCCGTTGCCGCGCCATGGCGAATACGCGGGCCAGCCCAATCCCGGTTTCCTCGACGCGGAACTGTTCCGCCGGGAGTTCCTCAGCCCGCTGGAGCCGGTCCGCGAATCCGTCGGGCTCGTGATGTTCGAGTTCTCGCGCTTCCACGCGCAGGACTTCGCCCGCGGCCGCGACTTTGTGGCGGCGCTCGACCGTTTCCTCGGCGATCTGCCGGGCGGCTGGCGTTACGGCGTGGAGGTCCGCAATCGCGGGTTTCTGCATCCGGACTTTTTCGCGCTGCTGGCCGCGCACGGTGTCGCCTACCTGTTCAACCAGTGGTCCGACGGCCCGTCGCTCGACCATCAGCTCGCGCAGCCCGGCTGCTGGACCGCGCCCTTCGCCGGTGCCCGGCTGCTCACCCGTCCCGGCACGGTGTATGAGGAACGCGAGGAGCAAATGAAACCGTTCGACCGCTTGAGCGAGCCGTTTCCGGAAGCCCGCGCCGCCACGGTCCGACTGATCCGCGAAGCCCGCCAGCGGGGGATTCCCCTGTTCGCCTACCTCGGCAACAAACTGGAAGGCTGCGCGCCCCTGACCGCAGCCACGTTAGTCGACGAGTTGGCCGACGATGGTGCAACGGCGGTGTGATTGACCGGGGACGCGCCGGCACCGCGCAATTTTCCCGTGCGGTTTTGTCGTCCGCGGGCATTTGCTGGTGACGATGATGCCTGCCGCTGCCACTCCAACCGATGCCGAACTGCTTCGCCGCTACTCGGACGAGCGGTCGGAGGCGGCCTTTGCGGAACTGGTTCGCCGCCACTTGGATGTCGTCCATTCCGCCGCGCTCCGGCAGGTCGGCGGCAACTCCGCCGCAGCGGCGGACATCGCGCAGGCAGTCTTCACCGAACTCGCCCGCCAAGCGAACCGGCTTGCCCGACATCCGGCGCTGGTGGGCTGGCTTTACACGGCTACCCACCGCCTGGCTGTCCGGCAGGTCCGCGACGAAACTCGCCGTCAACGCCGCGAACGGGAGGCCCACGCCATGCACGAAGCCCATCGTTCCCCCGATCCTGAAGCCGATTGGAGCCGCCTCGCCCCGGTGCTCGACGAGGCCATGCACGAGCTGGCCGAAGCCGATCGGCTCGCGCTGCTGCTGCGGCATTTTGAGCAACGTCCCTTCGCCGACGTGGGCGCCCGGTTGGGGCTCAGCGAAAACGCCGCCCGGATGCGGGTGGACCGCGCGCTCGACCGCCTCCGTGGGCGCTTAGCCAAGCGCGGGATTACCTCCACGGGTTCGGCTCTCGCTCTCGCACTGGGCGGACCCGCCGTGGTCGCCGCCCCGGCGGGACTCGCCGCGAACATCGCGGCCGGCGCGGTGGCTGCCGGCGCCCTTACAGCCTCCACCTTCGGCCTCCTTTCCCTTATGGCTTCCACCAAATTCAAGATCAGCGCGGTCGTCGTGGGCTTCGGCCTGCTGAGCACGGCTCTGCTCGTGCAACAACAGGACCTGAAACGGCTGCGGACCGATCAAGCCGCCCTGACCGGCCAGGTGGCGGAACAATCCTCCACCCTCCGCGACGCCCAACAACTCATCGCCCGAAAGGACGCCGAACTCGCGGCCTCCCAAGATACTCGCGCGGAGCTGCTGCGACTTCGCGGCGAGCTGGCCCGCCTACGACGGCAAACCGCGAAGCCATCGGCTCGGCCCGAGGCCAAGCCCGACACCAACCCCGGTAACAGGCCGGGCCCGCCATTGATCACCAACGTCCGAACACAAGTCCCGCCGGGAGCGACCATGGTCGTCGGCGGATGGAATTGGTCCGAGGGACGGCGCGCACTGCTGTTCCTGACGCCGGTGACGCGTCAGGGCGACGATGGGAAATCGGTCGTGGATGTCGAATCGAGGATCACGCTGGTCCCGGAGGGAGCCTTGGCCGAGTTCGGTTTGGGGCGTTTCGCGACCAGCGACGACCCGGAGGCGCACGAAATGATGGCCTCGGCGCAGGTTCAGGAAATGTTCGACCGGTTGTTCCAACGAAAAGACATCGAAACCCTGCAATCCGCCCAGATAACGACCGGCGACGGACAGCAGGCAGCGGTGGGAATCAGCAGCGATGACCTGCCAGACGTCGTGGTCGTGGAGGTGACTCCGACGGTTTTGCCAGACGGGCGGATTGACGTGACGCTCGCGGGCAAGCTTAGGCCGCGACCAGACGCCAAGGCGCCGTGAAACGCGCAGGGGACTCCCTGATTACCCAATGACCTCGAACCCGCCGACCTGCCGGAAGTGGTCGTCAAAGGCGGCGACCCGCTTCACGCCCAGCCGCCGCATCACGACGAACGAAATGGCGTCGCAGAAGGGATACGACTTGTCCGCGTGCTGCCGGAGCAACTGGATGGCCGCGCGGTGGTCGGCGTCGGTCACCTCCGCGAAGTGGAGGAGCGGGTTCTCCCAGAAGTCGGCGATGATCTTCTCCCGCACCGCCTGCGACCGGGCGAAAGTCGCGTGCGTCTCCGCAAACACGAACGGCGTGCTCACGAAATGGGTCCGCTCCCGGAACAATGCCGCGAGGCAGTCACGCGCCCGGGCATGATGCGTCTGGCGCGCATCGCGGAAAGCGATCCAGAACGACGAATCGAGGAACACCCGGTGGCTGTGCATCAGCGCCCCGCCTCCGGTTCGGCCAGCACCCACTGCCCCCGCTTCTTCACATACTTCTTGGGTGCGCCATACAGGTAGTGGTCGTGGTTGATGGCGGCATCTTCCGGCAATTCCAGCCCGGCATCCGCCGGCGTGGGCTCCAGCATGGGGTTGGCCGCCCACGCGGAGTCCGGCAGCCGCATCTTGTCGTCAATGTAGCCTCGAATCACCGCCGCCATCGGTTCGCCCCGGCGCACCGCTTCGGCCGCAACGAATCCGTGCTCGGCGCGGGTGAGGTAAATCTGGGTGCGGACCATGCCCGCGGACTCTTCGCCTCCGGGGGTTGGCCCGGGAACATCGCGAACAACGTCCGGGGGCGTCGGCGCGCTCGAATATCTCACTGGCTTCTTCATGCGACACATATACATCGCCACATATAGGCGTCAACCAAATGCCCGCTGCCACCTGCACCGGATGTTCCGCGGCGTTGTCCGTCTCGGTTGCATGAGCGAAGCCTCCTCGATTCCAGCGGTAGGGGCGCATCTTTTTATCGTGCCCACGAGCGAAGGGATCGTCGCAACAGGGGGGCTCAGTCCGGAGAGGCTGCTTTCCAGCTGCCTCGACTTTTCAGGATCCTACCCCGGCGGCTCGAAAGCCGCCGCTCCAGATTCAGGGAAGGCCCGCGGGCGACTTCCAACCGCGTTGAAAAGATGCGCCCAGCGGTTGACGCGGTTCGACACGCGCCTCGCACCGTGGGCAGTCCGCGGCTAGGCTCCCGGCCATGTTCGCAGCGCTCCGTTTCCTCGCAGTGCTGGCCGCGTTTGCCACGGGCCTCGCCCGCGCCGGCCAGACCGTCGTCTCGATCTCTGGCGACGAGTTCCTCATCAACGGCATGCCGACGTATGCCGGGCAGTTCTGGCAGGGACACAAGGTGCAGGGCCTGCTGATGAACGCGCGCCTGGTGCAGGCGACGTTCGACGATCGCAATCCCGAGACCGCCGCTCAGTGGGCCTATCCGGACACGGGCAAGTGGGACGCCGACCGCAACACGCGCGAGTTCCTCGCCGCCATGCCGGACTGGAAACGCCACGGACTGCTCGCCTTCACGCTGAACCTGCAGGGCGGCTCGCCGCAGGGCTATTCGCAGGCGCAGCCGTGGCACAACTCCGCCTTCAACGCCGACGGTTCGCTCGATCCCGCCTACCTCGCCCGCCTCGAACGCATCCTCAACCGTGCCGACGACCTGGGCATGGTCGTGATCCTCGGGCTGTTCTACTTCGGCCAGGATGAGCGCCTCGCGGATGAGGCCGCGGTGATCCGGGGCGTGGACAACACGCTGGACTGGCTCTTCGCCAAGGGCTGGCAGAACGTGCTGATCGAGATCAACAACGAGTGCAACGTCCGCTACGACCACGCGATCCTGAAGCCCGAGCGCGTTCACGAGCTGATCGACCGCGTCCACAAGACCAAGCGCGACGGCCGGCGGTTTCTGGTGAGCACCAGCTACGGCGGCGGCACGTTGCCGGGCACCAACGTGCTCAAGGCCGCCGACTTCGTGCTGCTGCACGGCAACGGCGTGAGCGATCCGCGCAAGCTCGCGGAAATGGTCCGGCAGACGCGCGACCTGCCGGGCTGGAAAACCAAACCCATCCTGTTCAACGAGGATGACCACTTCGACTTCGCGCAACCGCTGAACAACTTCACGGCGGCGCTGACGGAGCGCGCCGGCTGGGGTTACTTCGACTTCCGGCAGAAGGGGGAGAAGTTCGCGGAGGGTTTCCAGAGCGTGCCGGTGGATTGGTCCATTGGCAGCCAGCGCAAGCGCGACTTCTTCAACCTCCTCGCCGGCATCACCGGCAGCCTGCCGCGGGGCGCACGGTTCCTGCCGGATCCGGCCGCGCGTTGGTGGAAGGGCAACCTGCACACGCACTCGCTTTGGAGCGACGGCGACGATTATCCCGAGATGATCGCGGCGTGGTATAAGGAGCGCGGCTACCACTTCCTGAGCTTCACCGAGCACAACCAGATCGCGCAGGGCCAGAAGTGGGTGACCGCGACGGAGAAGAAGGCCGGCGGGGCGGTCCTGGCTAAGTATCGCGCAAAGTTCGGCGACGCCTGGGTGGAGGAGCGCCTGCGCCTGGGCACCAATCAGGTTCGGCTGAAGACGCTGGGCGAATTCTACCCGCTGCTGAACGAGCCCGGGAAATTCCAGCTCATCCCGGCCGAGGAGATCACCGGCGGTCACCTGACCGCGCCGGTGCACGTCAACGCCACCAACCTGCGCGAACCCATCGATCCGAAGGGCGGCAGCAACGTCTGGGAAGTCATGCAGAACAGCGTCAACTCGGTGCTGAAGCAGCGCGGCAAGACCGGCCAGCCGATGTTCCCGCACATCAACCACCCGAACTTCGGCTGGGGCATCACCGCCGAGGAGCTCATGCGGGTGAACGGCGAGCGTTTCTTCGAGGTGTATAACGGGCATCCGTCCGTCCACAACGAGGGCGAACCGGGGCGCGCCGGCATGGAACGCGTCTGGGACATCGTGCTCACCTGGCGGCTCGGCGTGCTCGGGTTGCCGCCGATGTTCGGGCTCGGCGTGGACGATTCGCACAACTACCACAAGTTCGAGCTCAAGGAGTCCAACCCCGGCCGCGGTTGGGTGGTGGTCCGGGCCACGCACCTCACGCCGGAGTCGCTGATCGAGGCGCTGGAGCGGGGGGATTTCTACGCGAGCTCCGGCGTGACGCTGAAGGACGTGCGCCGGGAAAAGAACCGCCTGACCGTGCAGATCGCCGCTGAACCGGGCGTGACCTACCGCACGCAGTTCATCGGCACCCGGCGCGGCTTCAAGACGGACAACGAACCGTTCCGCAATGCGGCCGGTGACATGTTGCGCGTCACCCATCGCTACAGTGATGACATTGGAGAAGTCCTGGCCCAGGTGGACGGCCCGGTGGCGAGCTACGACCTCACGGGCGACGAACTCTACGTCCGTGCCAAGGTCACCTCGTCCAAGCGAAAGGAGAACCCCTACGCCAAGGACGAAACCGAAGCGGCGTGGGTCCAGCCGGTGATGCCCTGACGCCCCCGTTCAAGTCCGCCGGGCGATCCTTGCACAGATGCAGCCGACGAAGCCCCCGACGAGAAGTCCAAGCAGGATATCAATCGTCAACGCCACCGGCAGGAATTCATGGCGACCTGCAAATCCGCCTAGCCAGCGGAAGGTGAGTGGGAATCCAATAACCTCGTAGCCATCCGAGTTAAACGCGCCGTAAGTTCGCAGATACGGAAGCAAGTTCAGGAACACCGCTACCGCCGTTGTCGTGGCGAAGCCGCGGGCAAACGCTTTAGCTTTGTATGTCATGGCGTAGCGGCGCCTAACCGATGGCTTCTGCCAAGGGCGGCTTTAATTGCCTGTCCTGCGGATGCACGCCGACCTCGCCGGTGAGCGCCGTGGCCCGGGTGAAGCGGAGTTGGGCCGCCCGGCCGTCGGTGCCGGCGGCGTTCACCGCGATGGCCGGCAGGGTGAAATCCCCGTCCGGCAGCGCGAAGCGGAAGCTGAACGACCCATCCGACCGCAGCGCGACGGGTCGGCCGGCGATGGTCACGCGGGCATCCCGTTCCGTGCTGCCGTAGAGGATGAGCTCCGCGTTGACCTTGAACCAGAAACCCGGAGGCGGTGCCGGAGCGGCGGGAATTTCCTCGCTGGCCGGGACGTCGGAGTCCGCGATTTCAGGGCGTGGTCGAGCGCCTTCCGCGCTACTGGGCAGCGACGGGGTTCCAGGGGCAAGTCCCTCGCCGGGCACCATTCGGGAAACCTCGCGGGACTGCCACTCGGCGGCTTCCGCCGAACTGGGTGCCGTCGCGGGCTTCGTCACCGGTTCCCAAACCAACTCGGTCAGCCACTGGGCCTGTCGCGGCGTGGGTAGGGCCGCCGGGGCCGCCGGCGCGCTCGGGGCAAAGCGCGGGGCGGGAACCGGCTCCGGATGGTCCGGAGGAAGTTGGGCGAGCAGATCGGGCGTAACCGGTCCCGCCGGGGCGCGACGCATTTCCGCCTCGGCAAAGATTTCTGCCGGCGCGTCGGTGGGCGTGAACGTGGGGGAACTGAGGGCGAGTCCGCGCCAGCCGCCATCGGCGAACCGAAAGCCCAGTTCCGCGACATAGCGGGCGCCGGGTTGGAACACGGGCACAAACCGGTAGTCGGTGTGTTCGGGCAGAGCCTGCTCCTGCACCAGCGGACCGGCGACGGAATCCAGATGCACGCGCAATCGCCACGAGCCGCCCCGCTGGGCATGTGCGTAGGCCGCCAGTTCGCCGGCCGGAATCTGCCAGTGAACCACCACACAGAACGGATCGCGGGCGGTCAGCCAAAGGGAGCCTGACTGCGGGAATGATGCCTCGGTCGGCAGATGCGCTGCGGCCGGCTGCGGCAGCGGTTCACGCGGTTCAATTTCGCCGGATCCGGGTGGGGTTGCGGGTTTGGCGTCCGAGCCGGTCGTGACCGGCATTGTCTCGTCCGGTAGGGGAGGAACAAATCTGGGCGGCGTGGCGCTGCCGCCCGGAGTTGCGGTCCCAGACGACAGCGGCACCGGGGACGTGGCGGGAACGCCAGGCCGGTCGCCTTCCAGCAAGATGGGCGGAATGGCCGGAAGACGCGGCGAAGCGGTGGCAGGCGCTTGGGGGCGGTCGAACAGGAGTGGCAAACGCCGGGCAAGTTCGTCGGCGATCTTGGCCGCTGGAGCGGGAGGCGGCGCGGACACTGGGGTTGGGGGCGTCGTGGCGGGCGAGGGCTTACTGGGGGCGGGCTTGGAAGCCGCCAAAACCTCGGCCTGCGCCCGGCGTGGACGCGCTGATTTCGGAGCCGCGGCTTTGCGGGCAGCGGATGCGGCCGTTTTTGCGGGTGGAGTCGGTGGTTGCGCGACCACGGTGGGCTCCGGGCGGGGCTTGGCTGCCGCAACGGGAGCCGGAGCCGCTGGCTTTGGCGCGATCGGCTTGGCGGTTGCCGTCGGAGGCTTCGGCTTGGATCCGACCGGCGGGGGCACTTTCGCATCCTTTGAGGGGAGGGCGGGAACCGTGGTGGGCGGGGCAGGCGGGACGACAAGCTTGGTCGCCGCAACGACAGCTTTCGGAGTCGAGGGCGTTTTTTTCTGCGGCCCTTTCGTTGTGGAAGCGACCTTTCCGGACGCTGGCTTCACCACTGGTTTTTTCTGAGTGGTGGCCGTCGCAGGCAATTGGAGCGGCGGAGCGGACTTTGTCTTCGGTTTGGGCGCCGGGGACTTTGCGGCTGCGGGCGCGGTCGGCGTCGGCGTTGCCTTGGTCTTGGGCGGGGTGGTCGCGGCGGGAGCCTTGGTCGGAAGAGCCTTGGCCACAGCGGGCCGGGCGGTGCTCGGCGACTTCGCTGCTTTGGCGGCGGACTTGGCAGGGGCGATCACTGCGGCTTTGGGCGGCTCGACCCGGGGCGCGGCGGTTTTTGCCGGCGTGCCGGAAAACCCAGCGGACTTGGTGCGAGCGGGCTGGGGTGCGGCCGGTCGCGGCTCGGGTTTTGCCAAAGCGGCAGGGGCTGGAGTTGGATTCGGGGCCGCAGCCGGCGGGGGCGTTTGCGCCGAAGCTGCGGGCTTGTTGGGAACGGACCGCTTGGGCGCAACCGGGGTTGGGGCGTTCCGGGTCGATTTGGACTCGGTGGCGCGGGAAGAGGCACGTTTCCGGGATTTCGGTGTCATGGTGAGGGAAATCCGAATGCCAGCGGGGGATCTTGCCGGCGGCCGAAGATTGGTCTGGCACGGCGACGCCTGCAACCGCTTTCCCCGGAAGGGCATTCCGGCGAACCGACGTGGCCATTGCGGCCGGGGCGGGTGGCTGGCTAGGGTCGAGCCCTTCAATGGCAGCAGGACCCATTCTTCCCGGGGCAACGCTCGGCGTGCTGGGCAGCGGACAGCTGGGCCGCATGTTCACCATCGCGGCGCGGCGGCTGGGCTACCGTGTGCACATCTACTCGCCGGATTCCGATACTCCGGCCGGGCAGGTGGGCGACGTGGAGTTCGTGGCGCCCTACGAGGATCTCGACCGGGTCCGCGACTTTGCCCGGGGTGTGAGCGTGGTCACCTTCGAGTTCGAAAACGTGCCCAGCGCCACCAGCCGGGCCTGTGCGGAGATTGTGCCGGTGCGGCCGGACGGCGAAGTGCTGCACGTCACCCAGCACCGGCTGCGCGAGAAGACGTTTCTCGAGGGAAACGGGTTTCCCGTGACGCCCTTCCGCCGCATCCAGTCGCTAGCCGATTTGGAAGCCGCTGCCCGAGACCTCGGTCTGCCGGCGGTGCTCAAGACGGCGAGCTTTGGCTACGACGGCAAGGGCCAGCAGAAGCTCCGCGCGACGGCGGAATTGCCCGAGGCGTTCGCCCGCCTCAACGGGGCGGAGGGAATCTACGAGGCCTTCGTGGACTTTTCCAAAGAGGTCAGCGTCGTGGCCGCGCGGACGCACGACGGCAAGTTCGCCGCGTTTCCGGTGTTCGAGAACCTGCACACCAACCACATCCTGGACGTGACCGTGGCGCCGGCGGCGATCCCGCCGGAACTCGAGCGGCAGGCGGCCGAACTGGCCCGGGGAATTTTGGAGGCGCTTCAGGTCGTCGGTCTGCTGACGGTCGAGATGTTCGTCAGCCGCGACGGGCGGTTGCTGGTCAACGAACTGGCGCCACGGACTCACAACTCCGGGCACCTCACGATTGACGGCTGCGTCACCAGCCAGTTCGAACAGCAGCTCCGGGCGGTCTGCGGGCTGCCGCTGGGCTCCACCGAACTGCGCCGGCCCACCGCGATGTGCAACCTGCTCGGCGACGTTTGGTTCAACGCCGGCGGGCAGCCTGATTGGCCGGCGGTGCTCGCCGACCCGCTGGTGAAACTGCATCTCTACGGCAAGGCGGAGCCGCGGCGCGGCCGCAAAATGGGCCATCTCACGGCGACTGGCGCGACGGTTGACGAGGCGATCGCCCGCGTCCGCACGGCGCGAAGCCGCCTGGAACGGCGGGCTCCGGTGTCACCGCTCTGAATCGCGTTTGCCGGCGGCGGTTTCGGGCCGTTCAGGCTTTGGCCGGATCCAGGTCGCCGCACAGTTCGTCAAACAGGCTGGCCAGCATCAGGAGGCTGACCGGCACCGAGATCAACATTCCGAAGCAGAACAGGAGCAGGCCGGCGAAGTTCATCAGGGCGACCGCCACCATGAACAGCACGATGCCGCCGAGATTGCGCCAGGCGAGCTTTCGGCTGAATTCCATGGCCGGCCAAAACGCGAGTCCGCGATCTGCGATCAAGGGCAGCGAGAACACCCACAACGCCCCCACCAGCAGGCTGATCGCCACCACGGCGAGGCCGACGGTCACCGCCCAGGCGATCGCGCCGCCCGCAATGACGGCACCGGGAGCGAGGCCGGAGGTCTGCGCCCTGAAAAACGCCACGATCACCGGGGCGATGCCGACGAAAACCAGGGGCACGACCAGGGCGGCCAGGAGAAGTCCCTGCACCAGTTGGGCGAGGACAAGCTGCCAGTAGCCACGGCGAAATCCGTCGAACAGGGTGCCCAGTTCGGTCGGTCGATTCCGCAGCATGCCCAACGCCACGAGGAACAGGCCGCCGAAAATCGGACCCTGAAGTAACAGCGGGGCTACCATGCTTACGAGCGGGATGGCGGACGCCAGCAGCACGATGAAATAGCCGACCACGGTCGCGCCAATCGCCAGCCCCGGCCGCTGCCGGAACGCCGCCCAGGCCCTGTCCCAGTGATGGCCAATCCGGATGTCGCTCCGGGAGGAAAGGATATCCGCGGCGGAGCGGCCGCCGGCGGGCCGGGCGGCCGGGGCCCCTTTCGCGAGCCGCTGCAGGTGTCGAGCTTTGCAGCCCGCACAGACCGAAGCGGGCCCAAAACGGATGATTTCGGATTCCGGGAAGTAGGCCCCGCATTCAAGGCAACGGACCCGGTCTGCGGCCGGTCCGGCGAGGGGCGGGGAATCCTGACCGACCACCGGTGGCGGGCTGGGGATCTCCGCCGGGGCCGGAGCCGGGCGGGCTTCGCGCAGCGGCTGCCAGCCGGTCAGTCCTTCGTGCCAGACGAGCGTGGACTCACCGATGATGCCCGCGGCGACGAGTCGGTCGAGTTCCTCGGGCGTTACCGGCCCGCGTTGTTCGCCGTTGAGGGCGTAATGCCATTTCATGTCCGGAAGATGGGGCGGCTGTGCGGAAGTGGATGTGGACTGTTGCGCGAAATCATCTGCCGGTCGAACGATTCCTCGCCGGCGCGGTCCCAAACCGCTACTTGGCCCTCATGCACCCGCGCCAACCATCCGCACGTCCCCGAAGTCGCCTGGCCTTGGGCCGGGCCATGGCCCTGTGGCTCTTCGTCAGCGGCTTTGCCCTGCTGGCGGCAAAGCCGGTGGCGGTGCATCATAATCCGGTGCAACCGCGCCCGGGCGAGACCGTCCGGATCACCGTGGCGGCGGGATTGCCGACCACACCCGCGCCGGTGCTGGAAATCCAAGTGGTGACCCCGGGGAACTATGTGGCCAAGGCGGACCCGCGGTTCGAACGGGACTGGAGGCCGGTGCCACTGAAGCCGGCCGCGGACGGCGGTTTCACGGCGGAGGTTCCCGCCAACCTGCAGCAGAACCGCAACCTCGTGCGCTACCGCATTCGCGCCGGAGACTCCAAGGCTATCCTCCTGCCGCTCGCCGAGGACACCCAGGGCAACTACGCCTACTTCGTCCATGCCGGCGTGCCGGACTGGAAAGGGGCGGTGAATCCCACCGGCTCGGGCGATGCACGGATCGTGAAGACGTTTCCTGCAGCCACGCTGACCAACGTCGCCGTTTACCATCTGCTGGCCGCGAAACGCGATGTCGAGGCGGCCATGTGGCGCCCGCGGTGGGACGGCGACGTCGAGGATCCGCGCCACGCCTATCGGCACACCGGCACCTTTGTCTATGACGGCGTGGTGTATGACCATGTGAAGTTCCGGGCCCGCGGTGGCGGCTGGCGGCACGCGATGGGCAAGAACATGTGGAAGTTCAACTTCAACTCCGGCCACCGCCTCGCGGCGCGCGACGGCTACGGTCGGCGCTATGCCGGCAAATGGGACAAGCTCAACCTGGGCGCCTGCATCCAGCAGGCCGACTACGGCATGCGCGGGGAGCAGGGCATGTTCGAGGCGGTGACCTTCCGGATGTTCAACCTCGCGGGCACCGCCGCGCCGCGGACCCACTGGGTTCACCTCCGCGTGATCAGCGAGGCGGAGGAAACGCCGGCCGACCAATACCGGGGCGACTTCTGGGGCCTGTATCTGGCAGTGGAGGAGATCGAGCAGGATTTCCTCAAGGAACACGGCCTGCCCGCAGGCAACCTCTACAAGATCGAGGGCTTCGCGCCGACCGCCCAGCACGTGGCCGCCGGCCAGCCGGCGGATGCGCGTGACGCGCGGGAGTTCATTGCCGCGGTGATGCGGGGCGGGGGACGCGCACGGGCTCCGCTCCTGGGGGGTGTGGATTCGTGGTGGCAGACCTCGTTGGATTTGGACCGCTATTATGCCTACCGCAGCGTGGTGGAGGCGGCGCACCACTACGACATCGGCGCGGGCAAGAACTACTTCTTCTACCACAACCTCACGACCGGACGCTGGCAGGCGGTTCCTTGGGATGTGGACCTCTCGTGGGGTGACCACATGTATGGCGACGGCGAAGAACCCTTCGCGCAGATCCTGAACCGGAGCCCGTTTCGCGAGGCGTATCAGGAGAAGCTTGCCGAGTTTGGCGACCTCCTGTTCAACCCGGCCGCGATGGACCGCCTGATCGACGAACACGCGGCGATGATCTGGCAGGGCCGCGAGCGCCTGTCGCTGGCCGATGCGGACCGGGCGAAGTGGGACCGTCACCCGATCATGTCGTCTCGCTACGTGATGCCGGGCAAGAGCGACCCGGGGCGGTTCTACTTCGGTGATCCCGACAAACGTTTCGACGTAATGATCGCGCACATGAAGCGCTACGTGAAACAGCGGCAATCGCACCTTCGCCAGCTGCTGGAGGGGTATCGTCCTCCGCCCGCACCGACCGTGGAGGGACCCGCCGAAGTGAAGGGCGGTTCAACCGCGATAGCGATGACCGCGCGCGGGGCCGGGCTCACCTCGTCCAACTGCGAGTGGCGTCTGGCGGATGTGACCCGACCGGCCGACGCCGGCGGAGTGCGTTCGCCCTGGGCGCATGAAATCGAGACGCTGTGGACTGCCCGCGGGGGCGTGAAAATGGAAGTGCCGGGAGCCAGGCTGCAGCCGGGCCGCACGTATCGGGTCCGGGTGCGGCTAGCGGGCGTGCCCGGAAACGCCAGCCGCTGGTCTGATCCATGGGAGTTCACCGTGAAGTAAGCCTCGCGGCGCTGTGAATGGCACGGATTCGGCTTCGGGCGCCGGCGAGTAGCCGATTCCTGAATCCTGCATGCACTCCTCATTTGTCGGCGCGTTCCTTCTCGGAGCCGCCGTGAGTTTCGTTCCGGCCCTGGCTGCTCCCGTCTTCAGTGGCGGCGCGGCCAGCTTCATCTTCGAGCCGGGCGACGGCAACACAGCCACCGTCAACGCCAACCCGATTCCCGCCGGCGGGCCGGTCACCCAGTTGAACGCCGGCAGTCCGGCGCCGCTGTTGGCCAGCGGCGCGGCGGGAATGTGGCATTTCGAGGCCGCCGACCTGTTTTCGTTGAACCTTCCTGCCGGCACCGGGGTAAGCCAGTTTGACACGTCGGGACTGGCCAATTCGGCCGCGACCGTGACGATCAACTTCACCGCCACCTGGGACATGGTCGGCGCCTTCGGTCCGGTGGCGTTCGGCTATGCGAATTTTCCGGTGATCAGCGGCGTGGTGGGCAGCGCGCCTGGCTCGTATGTGCAGTTTGAGCTCCAGGCGAACTGGTCGGGCGGAGCCACGCGCACGCCGATCAACTTCAGCTATCTCAACTCCACTCCGGGCGGGTTCTCCACCTCGCTGTTCGACGTGGAGGAGCTGACACCCAACTTCATCGCCAACGGCACCTCGGAGACCATCTCGGGATTGATCCGGTTCTCGGCCCGTGGGCTGGGCAGCGAGTCCAGCATCAGCCTCGGACAGGATTCAGGCACTACACCGGTGCCGGAACCGGAGGAATGGGCCGCGGTCGCCGGCGCCGGCTTAATCCTTTTTGCGTGGCAGCGGAAGAGGCGGCAACGCGCCGCCTAAGCCGCGTCGGCAAAGCAAAACCGCCCGGCTCCGTTTTGCATGGAGCCGGGCGGGTGGGGGAGCCTCAGGGAAGCTCAGAAGTCCTTGAAGTCATGCTCGCCCGGGAGTGGGAGGGAGGCGGCGCGGG